>UMGK01038380.1_pt1 | contig 12547 bp, 10 predicted proteins | sample 1965251 | NCBI WGS metagenome assembly UMGK01 (sample SAMEA4836070, study PRJEB28245) | human gut metagenome | biome: gut microbiome; material: fecal sample | place: Denmark | collected 2008 | reverse complement strand
TTGCATGAGTCAGGCCGTCTTTTACCACCAATATCCGGAATGTTTTGGCGTTTTTTCATCCTTTGCTTTTGCGTGATCTCGTTTTCCCAGAAGCTCATCCTCTCGGGATATGGTCGGATCGTACCAATCCGCTTTTGCGTTTGCCCACTCCTGCCATTCAGAAATATCTTCATCCAGATGGGCTACTTTATACGCTGATATGTAGCGGCGAATCTTGCAAGCGGTGTCATAGTCATCAGCAATATTAGCCAGCGCAAGAGTGCGGTCGACCTCTGTATTATACCGCTTGCGGCGTTCTTCCTCCCTGCGCGCATCTTCCTGACGTTTGCGTTCAGCCTCTTCCCGCGCAAGTCGCTGCTGTCGCAATCCCTCAGCAGCCGCATAGAGCTCCAACATCATGTCGCCCAAACGGTCTTCCAGTTGATATGCTTTACAATCGCGGAAGCTTTTCTGATTGTTGATCTTGAGACAAAGACGGCCGTTGTATTGGTAGTCGTACTTGCTGATCTGGGGCCTTGATGCATAGGAATACTTCCGGCGCTTTTCTTCGTATTCTAAAAGTTGGCGGTTTTCCTCTTTTGTCGGGATGTGATTGATTTTATCCTGTGACTCAGAGAAAGAAACACAAACAGTTTCCCCATTAACAGCAAACTCCAGATTATCAGTAAGCTTGCAGCCCAACGGTTCCATTGCTTTGATCAGGGCGTCTATGATGCGGCAGGCACGTGGAATAGAAGTGTTGGATATCGTGTTTGCTAAAAACGGTGGTGCCGGTGTATTGCGCGGCCGCCATTTGTCATTGGCATTGCGATTTTCTTGCTTTTTCCATTCCGCAATCACCTTCCGGTGGGCAATGATTTTGGAATGCATACGTTCGTTTTCATCCGGCAAAAGAATTTGTGACGCAACTGCCATCACAACAGCACGCTCTTCATCCTCCAGAAACTCAAGAACATTTTGGTTTGTTTCAGATGGTGGAGTGTATCCTGTTTGTGCGCCGATTTTCTTTGCAGTCTTGGTGCTTTGAGGTAACGGTGTCTTTGCAACAGGCTTTCCAGCCCTGAGTTTTGCCCAATACCCCTGTGACGGAGTTGGGATCTCAAGGGATTTGCACACCTTATGGATGGCAACGTCTGACACTTTGTATTTCTTTGCGACCTCTGTCACCGGGGCAGCCCAGACCTCCTTGTAGAGTGTTTCTCGGTCATAGACATTGTAAGTTTGGCCCCATTGTTTGATGGTTTCTGGTTCCTGAAATAGTTCCGCAACCACGTCAACTTTATGCGTCTCGTCGGGTACCTGTTGTTCCTGTACTACGGTTGACGATACAGAGAGTTGCCGTACCTTTTCCTGTTGATCAGAGAGTTTCTTGTTTGGATCAGATCCCGGTTCGGGCTTCTCCCCCTTGGGCAAAGAGACTTCCTTTACGAGCGAAACGACTTTATCAAACGGCTTTTTCAGCGCAGTCTTTTCCACAGGTTTCCCAAAACTTATTTTTGTCCAATATCCGGACGGTGGAATTGGAATATTAGCCTCTTTGATCTGCTTTAGAAACTGCGAATAGGGAATATCATATTTCTTCGCTGTTCCGGCGGCGGAGATTTCCCAGATCTCATCATATAGCTGCTTCCGTGTCAATCGAATGACTGTCATTTGCACAGTTGACACCTCCTTTCTTTTTGAGCCTTGGACTGTCTGGTCTTGCGGGGGAATGACTTTCTCTGTAGCAAGCGTATTGGGTTTCGTACCATCATCGTTTTCCGCCATTATGGAATTCTGTGGTTCTAATGGCTTTCCGATGAGCGCACAAAATTGTTTGATCCCTCCTATTCTTCTTTTTCGCTTAATAGAAAAACCAGATCCCGCTTCAAGTCCTCAAATTGAGAAATGATCCGACTCAGATTCTTTTCGATCCCTTCCACCTGGATCTCGTTGATTTTGCCGTGGTTATAAGCAATCAATCTTTCCGGAATGATGGAGTAGCTCCAGCTTTCACGGTAAGCGTCTTCATTCTTTACGGCAAACCCGATCGGCAACACATTATTTCTCATGCCGAGTGTCAACAAGTTCGTAGAGATCCCGAGATAATCCGCTGCGATTTTGATCGTGATTTTAGGCATTGCTCTGATTTCATCATCTGTATACTTTTCCATGCGTTCACCTCCTTCTAAAAGTTATTTTATGGGCAAATAATTTGCCATTGTTGCTTTCATTGTACAGATTTCGTTTCAGTTTGGCAAGGTTTCTCCGAAAACATGATTGAGTGGAAGACCACGCAACAGCGTAGAACGAGGACCACTTGAAGTTCTGTAAAATACAAATTGAACATTTGCGGTTTACATTAGCGCCGTGGGAGCAGTTTTGTTTCGGAATGATGGATTTAGCCAAGCGGCCGGGGTGGAAACCGCTGTGATCCCGACTACTTATGGAACGAAATGATATTGCACATCCTCATAGGAAAATTCGTAGATCGGTACATCAGGAAATTTTGCACGGATCTCCTCTAAGCTGAAAAAGGACTCGTTGGAAATTCCTTGTTGCCCAAGGGAGTCCGGCCTGCGGAAATCCATATAGCGACTGGCAGAAAACTGACCGTAATGGCTCCGAAATTTTCCACAGAGCCTGCATCTTCCGCCCCATGCATACCCAATAAATTCTCGGATGATAACTTTTTCATATTCGTGTTTGTGGTTAGAACGTTGGACACTTTTTGAAGTCTTGGAGGTTTTGGATTTCTTTCTATGACGCACATCCTCATCGTACTCCTGTAAGAATCGCTTCATCGGTCATACCCCCTTATTGGTATCACGGAGAAGTTCTCGTTTGCTCTTTGCTCGGCAGTAGGTCTTTCCACTCTCGATCCGCTTTGTGACCGGACAAAGGCCGTTCCAGGAACCGCGCTGCTTTGTGTAAAAGGCTCGCTGTGCCCGTTTCGCCTGCTTTTTTAATGGGGTCAATTTATTCATGAAGTCCCTCCTTCTGTGGTGCATTAAGTAACTCTTGAAAGCTACGGCAAAAATCAAGATAGCCAGCATGTCCCAAAAGAAGCATCTTAGCCGGCAGTTTTTGAAGGGCGGTCAGAAAAGCCGTTTCGTCACGCTTCCTGACCTTACAGAAAATAACGCAGTAGTCGTTGTCGGTGCGATGGGTTTCCTGTCTAAAATAGACCCGCACTTTCTCCTGAATGAATAGCTGATCCGCAAGATAGTCTTTCGTATCCACAAAAGCATAGTGCCGAAAGAGCAGGGAATGGCGTTCAAGTTGAACAAAGTGCGTGTTGCATAGAACCTCTTGTTGCAATTTCATTACAATTTGGTGAAAATAGTTGTTTTTCTGCTTGAAATTCGCTATGCTAAAATCTCCCACTGGGAAATTCACCAAGGAGGCTGAGAAAATGAGCCTTGTATCGTTTCCGGTCATTGATCCTGCTGCAACAGGCAAAAACATTATGCGCTTGCGTCTGGAGCAAGGGTTGACGGTTCGTGATGTACAGGTGTTTTTCGGTTTTGAAGAACCGCAGGCCATCTACAAGTGGCAGAGCGGGAAAAGCCTGCCCACCGTCGATAACCTCTACGCCCTGAGTGCTCTCTTGGATGTACGGATGGATGAGATCTTAGTTGCCGCAAAGCCTGAATTGAAAATTGCAGAAATTGAGCCGCAGGCCGAAGCCTGCGGCTCAATTATATTTATAGTCTGTTTTGTTGGCGCTGTCATTGAACTGCTGGTTGAATTTGATGACAGCATTGTAAATTGGAGAAATACGCAAAATTCCCGAAAGTGAATATTGACTTGCTTTCGGGAGTACAATATAATGAGGTCAAGAAAACTGCGTAATTACGCAAAATTCCCGAGTGAGGTATGGGTATGATTGAACGGAAAAAATATCTGGAACGGCTCATCGCAAGAAAAGAAAACGGTTTAGTGAAGGTCATCACCGGCATCCGGCGGTGTGGAAAGTCCTATCTGCTGTTCAATATCTACAAGAGCTATTTGAGATCCATCGGTGTGGAGGACGAGCAGATCATCTGCCTTGCGCTGGACGATGACGAAAACATCCAGTACCGCAATCCGCTGGAGTTGGGCAAATACATTCGTAGCATGACCACAGATGAGAGCAAGACCTATTATGTGTTCCTCGACGAGATCCAGAAGGTCGTAACCATTCAGAACCCCTACATTCAGGGCGCGGAGGATAAGATCGGCTTTGTGGACGTGGTCCTCGGCCTGATGAAACACGATAATATTGACGTGTATGTGACGGGCAGCAACTCGAAAATGCTGTCCTCGGATATTTTGACCGAATTTCGCGGGCGCGGCGATGAGATCCGGGTCAATCCCCTGTCTTTTGAGGAGTTTTACCACGCCTACGAGGGCGACAAACGGGACGCTTGGCAGGAGTATTATACTTACGGCGGCCTGCCCCTCGTGATGATGAAAAAGAGCCACGAGGAAAAGGCAAAGTACCTGCAATCCCTGTTTGATAAGATTTATCTTGGCGACATCATCGAACGGAACAAGATCTTGCACGATAAGTCCGTTTTAGATGATATTCTGAACATCATTTCCTCCTCGGTCGGCTCCCTGACCAACGCGGGTAAAATTGCCAAGACCTTCCGCAGCGAGCGGCAGGTCAACATCAGCGATGAGACTGTCAGCCGGTATCTGGAGTTTTTCGTGGATGCCTTTATGATCTACAAGGCAGACCGCTATGGTGTGAAGGGCAGAAAATATATCGGCTCGCCGCTGAAGTATTATTTCAGCGATGTGGGCTTGCGAAATGCCAGACTGAATTTCCGCCAGCAGGAAGAAAATCATATCATGGAAAACATCATCTATAATGAACTTCTGTGTCGTGAGTTCAATGTGGATGTGGGCGTGGTGGAGTACTGTTACAAGGACGAACAGAAAAAGAGCAAGCGCACGCAGCTGGAGATCGACTTTGTGGCAAACAAGGGGAGCCGCCGGTATTATATCCAATCTGCCTTGACCGTGGCGGACGAGGAAAAGCGGGCGCAGGAAGTAAACTCTCTCAACCACGTGGGGGACTCCTTTAAGAAGATCGTGGTGGTGAAGGACAATATCATCCCATGGCACGATGAGAATGGGATCCTGTATGTGGGCATCGAGAAATTCCTGCTGAATGAAACAGCGATGGAACTGTGAGAGGGTAGCGAGGTGTTACTATGTTCTACAAAATGATCGAGACCAAGCGCAATGAGTGGTTGGCTTCGGAGACCTGCACAGTCAAGGCGGTCATTGACTACATCGTAAAAACCGGGCAAATGCGCGATGCGCAGGTTGAGGCAATCAAAACCTATCTGTTTTTAAAAATCGCGTGTGGCTGCAAGCCTTTAGCAGAGTTGTTCTGCGAGGGGGCGTTCAATACGCTGGATCTGGATGATTCGGAGGTATCGCACAGCACCCGTGAATACCTCAAAGTAAACAAAGCTGCTGCAGCACTGTTTGAATACGCCTGCCTCACCAACGATGCAGGAGAGCAGGTCTCTCCCAAGCTGGAACAGCAAATCCGCAAAGAACCGGAAAGCATTGATTGCCATGCGTTCTTCCACAAAGCCTTTTATGATTTATCTTACACCGACTACCTGTTCAGTCTCCCCATGGGCGCAGGCAAGACCTATCTGATGGCGGCTTTTATCTATCTGGACTTATACTTTGCGCGGAATGAGCCGAAAAATTCTGCTTTCGCACATAACTTTATTGTCTTTGCGCCCTCCGGTCTGAAGTCCTCCGTTGTCCCCAGTCTGAAAACCATTCAAAACTTTGATCCTACATGGGTCATTCCCGAACCGGCCGCTTCGGAACTCAAGCGCATGATCTCCTTTGAGGTACTGGATCAGAGCAAAACGGCAAAGAAGTCCAACAAGACGAAAAATCCGAATGTGCAGAAAATCGCAAACCATCAGCCGCTGTCGGAGTTGTTCGGTCTGGTTGCCGTCACTAACGCGGAAAAAGTCATTCTCGACCGTATTCAGGAAAGTCAAGGTCAAATCAACCTATTTGAGGAAAGTGATGACGAAAAAGATCGTCAGGCGAATGAGCTGCGCAACCTGATCGGCAAACTCCCCGCTCTGTCGATTTTCATTGACGAGGTGCACCACGCTGTCAGCGATGAAATCAAACTGCGCGCTGTTGTCACATGTTGGGCGGAAAATGATACGGTCAATTCAGTCATCGGTTTTTCCGGCACGCCGTATCTGGAAAAAGCAGAGAAAATCACCGTGGTGGACAATCTGTCAGTCGCCACAGCGGAGATTACAAATATCGTGTATTACTACCCGCTCATTAACGGTGTTGGAAATTTTCTCAAGCGTCCGGTGGTGAAGATTGCGGAGCTTGCGGACAGCAGCCGTATCATTGAAGCCGGTGTGCGTGAATTTTTTGAAACCTACAAGGATACCGTCTATGCCAATGGCACAGTCGCAAAGCTGGGCATCTACTGCGGAACCATCGAAAAGCTGGAAGAACTTGTTTACCCGCTTGTCGCAAAAATCGCCGCGGAATGCGGCTTTGGCAGCGACACCATTCTCAAGTTCCACAAGGGCAATAAGCAGTACCCCCAGCCTGCCGACAGCCAGATGCAGTTTGATTCACTGGATAAAGCAATTTCTAAAATCCGCGTTGTTTTGCTGGTTCAAATCGGCAAGGAGGGCTGGGACTGCCGCAGCCTGACTGGGATCATCCTCTCGCAGGAGGGCGACTGCCCGAAGAATATGGTGCTGCAAACCTCTTGCCGATGCCTTCGTCAGGTGGATAAGAACGCGCCGGAAACGGCACTCATCTACCTCAATGACAGCAACGCGGACAAGCTCAATGCTCAACTCCAACAGCAGCACCGCATTTCTCTGAAAGAATTCACCGAGGCCAGCCACGGTAAAACTGAAATCAAGCGGTATGACCGCACCGCTTACTTAAAGTTGCCCAAAATTGATTTCTACCAGTTCAAAGTCAATTACGAAACCCAGACCGAGGAACCTGCCGCTCCGGAATCAAAGATCCCTGTTGCCGCAGACGAAGCGAAGGTGTCTGATGACATTATCAAGACCACCGACCTGACTATGGAGACTCAGAACATCAAGGTGGATGATACTGAGCGCGGCACAGAACAGGCGACCTTTGCCACGTGGCTGCTTCGTATTGTCAAGGGCAGCTTTGGTTCACTGACCATGCAGGAATTAAGCCGCTACAGCGATTTGCTGCGGGAGGTCTATTTGACCGTGACCTACGAGCGCGACGGCGTTCGTTACTACAGTTCCCGCTACGACCATGCTATGGTGGAAGCAAATATCCGAAAGGCGTTCTGCGAAAAGCGCACCTTCCACACAAAGGAAGAGCTGATTCCCGAGGAAGCCAGCCTGCTGAATATCGCAAATTTCACTCCCACAGTCCACACAGAGAAACCGGACGATTACTACCCCGCACAGGACTTGGTAGAACGCATCATTCTGGATGATAAAGGTAAGTTGAAAGTCAGCGCAAAAGAGCAGGCCATGATGGAGTTGGCAGAGGAAACCGGAAATACCGCCATTTTGGAGATGCTTCGCAAGCAAAATTCGTCCCATCCGCAAAAAGACCGCACCTTCCACTATCTGCCCTATCACACAGACAGCGGCTTTGAGCAGACTTTCCTCAGAGAAGTCCTGACCTTCGATGAGGTTGAGCGGCTTGGCTTGGAGGTCTACTACAACGGCGACCGTGCCATGACGGAATTTAAGATCAAGTGCTATCAGCGCCTGAACGGTGGCTGGCGATATATTGGAATGTACACGCCGGATTTCCTCGTTCTCCAGCGCAAGGATAGTAAAATTCACAAGGCCATTATCGTGGAAACCAAGGGCGGTATTTATGCCAATGACCCTGCATTCAAGGATAAGCGGACTTTTATGGAAATGGAGTTCTCCCGCTATAACAATCAGGCGTTCGGCTACGCACGATTTGAGTATCTCTATTTGGAGGATACTCTGCCAGAGGCGGAACGTATCAGACAAACACATGAGAAAATCTGCGGTTTTTTTGAGGAGAGATAAGTAATGGATTGGCTTGATTATCGACAGGCACTTGGGTTATCGTTTAATGGCGACCAAAAAAAGAATCTATTTATAAAACGTATAGAAGTCTTTATGCGATCCGGAAAACGATATTCCTTTGCTGAACGAGACGAAATTGCTTTCACGTACATGATAGGTGAAACTTATCTCCCTTCTGACCGAGAACCGTTTGCTTTTTGTTTAGATGAAGAACTGGTCGGACTTCAAAAAGTATGGCCATATCTCAAAAAACATACTGATAACTTTCTCGATTTTTTGGCAACGCTTGTTGCATTCATCAATACATACAAAGGGAAAAATCCGGATAAAATTGCCGTTTTTTCCGCCATAAAAGGCGCACTCAATGACTGCCATATAGATTTTGAAATCGTAAAAGATAGTGATGGTGATTTCATTTTCCCCAAAGGCGCAAAAGAATTGGACGATGCGCTTGTTTCTGAGCCGTTAGAGTGGTTAGCTGATTATCCTGAGTCGCGCAAGGCATTTGTAAAAGCTCTAAAAGAGTATTCAGAAACAACTTCGGATAACGCCAGCGATATTGCAGACAAATTTCGCAAAACCTTGGAAAACTTTTTCCAAGAGTATTTTGGAGGCAACAAGTCACTCGAAAACTACAAAAATGCATATGGGACATATTTGAAAAGCCAAGGAGTTCCTAAAGAAGTAAGTGGAAATTTTGAAACATTGCTTCAAGCATATACAAGCTTTATGAACAACTACGCAAAGCATCGAGATGCCACAAGCAACAGACTTCTGGAATACCTTATGTATCAAACAGGCAACATCATTCGTCTCCTGATCACATTAAAACAAGGGGAGGACAAACAATGAATATCAGACCTACAGTAGATTTTGATGACAAATATCTGAATGCAAGGTGTAAAGTGATTGAATGTATTAAAGCGCTGAATCAACTAACTCCGGAACAAAACCAGCAACTGGCTCGAGAATGTTTTGCCTCCATGGGGATGGCAATGTCACTTGAACAGTTCATACACCACATGGAGAATGGAGGACAAGGATAATGCCCATTAAATACATTCCCTTCATTCCCGAACCCGTGGAGGGACAGGCTGTTTTGGGAAATTTCAACCGTATTCTGCGCTACAAGGGCGCGGACGAGCTGTCCATGACGCTCCAGCGGGGAATGCCCCTGTACGAGATGGAGAAGCAGGAGACCGTGGGCGAGAACACCGGTGGCAACATGGTCATTCGCGGCGAATGCGTGTCTGCCTGCGCCTATTTGAAAGAGCAGGGCATTCAGGTTGACTTGGTCTACATCGACCCGCCCTTTGCCAGCGGCGCGGACTACGCCAAAAAGGTCTATATCCGCCGCAATCCCAAGGTTGCCGAGGCCATCGCGCAGGCGGAGCGGGAACTGGATGTGGACGAGCTGAAAGCCTTTGAGGAAAAGATGTACGGCGATGTCTGGGATAAAGAAAAGTACCTGAGCTGGATGTACGAAAACCTCATGGCGATCAAAGGCGTCATGAGCGAAACGGCATCGATCTATGTGCATCTGGACTATCACATCGGGCATTATGTGAAGATCCTGATGGACGAGATTTTTGGCGAAGACAATTTCCGAAACGAGATTATCTGGAAGCGCGCTACCGCCCACAGTGATGCGGAGTTTTACGGCAACAACTTTGACTGCATTTATTTCTACACGAAATCTCAGACGGATTATATTTTTAACACGGTCTATCAGCCCTATGATGATGCGTATGTTGCTCGCTTTAGCCGGACTGACCCCGATGGTCGCCGCTGGGACAGCGGAAATCTGACCGCGAAAGGCCTTTCCGGCGGCGGTTACGACTACGAGTATAAAGGCTATCGCTCGCTTTGGAGAATGCCGCTTGAAACCATGGAGCGCTTAGACCGTGAAGGCAGAATCCATATTACAAAGACTGGCGGCATCCGTTCCAAAGTCTATCTTGACGAACTGCCTGGTATGCCCGCACAATCCATGTGGCTGGATATTAACCCTGTAAATTCACAAGCTGTAGAGCGTTCAGACTACGCCACGCAAAAGCCGGAAGCGTTGATTGAACGCATCATCAACGCTTCCTCCGACAGAGGTATGCTCGTTGCTGACTTCTTCGGCGGCAGCGGCGTGACTGCCGCCGTTGCCAACAAGCTGGGGCGGCGCTTTATCCACTGCGACATCGGGCTCAACTCCATCCAGACCGCCCGCGACCGCCTCGTTACTGATGGCGCGGAATTTGATGTACTGGAGATCAAGGACGGCGTACAGCTTTACCGCAACCCCGTTCAGACGATGGATAAGATTAAGTCCCTCATTCCCGGTCTAAAAAACGAGGACGATTTGGACTCCTTCTGGGAGGGAGCCATCTCTGACAGCAAGCTGGGCATGATTCCTGTCTATGTGCCAAACCTGATGGACAGCAGCTCCAAGCTGCTGGATGTGGTGCTGATGAACCGCATTCTCCATCAGGCCATCCCTGACTTGGATAGTAGTGTAAAAAAGGTCATCGTGTATTACATCGACATCACCGACGAGGACGAAATTCGCCGCTTTATCGCCGCGGATGACAGTACCACCGTGGAGATTGAGCTGCGCGATCTGAAAACGGTGCTGGACGATGTGGCCATTGGGGACGAGGTATCGTTCCATTGCACAGAAGTCCATGATGACCTCTTCGGCGGCTGGCAGGTGGTGATCGACAGCTTTGTCAGCGACCGCGTGCTGCAAAAGATCACGGAGTTCAACAACAAAGCCCGCATGAACGCCTCGCCCAAGAAGCCCTTCAAGCCCATTGAAATCAGCGAAGAGGGGCTGGAACTGATCGAGTATCTGAGCCTTGACTGCACCGCCGCTGACGGCGCATGGCACTCCGACAGCGAGATCAAGATCGACAAGCTGGGTTATGTCATCCGCAACGGCGAGAAAACCAAGGAGTTCTGGGACGGAGCTATCCGCAGTGAAAAGAAACCGCTTAGATTGAAGATTCGTAATATCTGCGGAGATGAAACCATGTGGGAGATTTGATATTATAAATCTTTGAAAAAGTAAGGACTGAGGGAGTTTTACTCCCTCAGTCCTTACTTTTTATACTTCTCCCTTAAGCTCCCATGCCCGCCGCGGGCGATATTCTCCTGTTCCTCTGGCGTCCAAACCTTCCATTCCGCATTCTCCTCTCTCAAGTCCAGATGCATGAAGCCTCGGTAGTTGATAGCTGGATCAAAGTCCAGATTCCCCTTGATATGCCGACGCCATGCTGTGCTGTCCGGCTCCGGCAGAGACACCTGCTCGACCTCATAGGTTTCCAGTTCTCCAAAGGAATCGATTTCCCGTAGGAAATCCGATGCGGAGATTTTTCCTTTGAGATACCTCCCTCTGACCTTGACCGCTGCACTGATCCATTCCTGATAGCGAGCGTCGCTCACAGGCTTCAGCCGATCCCGCTGGTCTGGCGGAGCGTCCTCATAACGGTTCCGTCGTTCTTCCATCCTATGTCGCAGAACATTGTATATCCGCAGTGCCTCATCCAATGCCGCACCATCCTTGCCCTTGAGCTTTGGCCCCAGCGCCTTGCAGGATAGTCCGTCGATCACACGGTCGCAGTAGTGCGTTTCCGCAGAGGTTTTCGGAATGAAATACTGCCAGCAGCACTCACACCGTGCGATACGCTTTTTCTTCTGGCGGAAATAAAGCTGCAATTCCAACAGGTACAGCTCAAAGGTATTTTCAACCGTATACCGCAATCGGTGTCCGAACGGCATCGGCCTGCAAGGAAAGAACTGGTGCATTAACGCGGGGTATGCCTCCTCCAACGCTCCATACCGTTCCCACTGCGCGGCGCGCTCATAATCGGCAAACCCGATCTCCAGAAGATTTCGAATACGCAGCTGTGCCCTGCACGGCTCGTCCAGTGCCCGAAGAACTGCGGCACCTTTCTCGGACGGAAAAATCGGCGAACCATTGTCCTGCATTGCCATTGCGTCCCGAAGATGTTCAGAGGCATAAAAAGCGGATATGGTATCGATCCTCTTGATCCAATCAGGCAAGTCGCTGATCTGTTTTTCAAAATCCTCATAGTCCGAATAGGGAACATCCATGCGTTCCAAAAACAGAGGATGCTCCGTCCAGAGCCGCTGGATCACGGCATGGTATTCCGCAAAATCCAGAGAAGTAAACCGAACCAGTTCCTCCGCTGGCGTTCGACCCCTGAGTTCTTCTACACGCCCATCCTTGCCAACCAATAAAATATCGATGTTCTCTCCGGTATCTGTTTCCAAAAAGATGCCGGAGATATTCTTTTCGGGAGCGGTCAACTTGGGGTCACGCAGTCCGAGCTGTAGTTGCAAGTCTTGGAAAAATCTCGAAAACCACTCTTCCATGTAAAAACCATCTCCCTTCCTTTACAGTATCAGTATACCACATTGACAAACCGGAAAGGAGTATTTTTTATGAACCGACTGCAAACCATTGACGCGGACACGCTGCAAAGCACCGC
>UMGK01002346.1_pt1 | contig 12560 bp, 8 predicted proteins | sample 1965251 | NCBI WGS metagenome assembly UMGK01 (sample SAMEA4836070, study PRJEB28245) | human gut metagenome | biome: gut microbiome; material: fecal sample | place: Denmark | collected 2008 | reverse complement strand
CCGGTGGGGAGAGCGCCCTTTTGTATGGAAAAATATCAGAGTCTAACTTGCAGCGGTAGGCTTAGCCCTTGACCACGGTGTACCAAGTGTCGGTACCATGGGCCTCGGACACGACCTTGTAGCCATCGGCCACGAAGTTGGTGTGAGCGCCCTCGGCCGTGCAGTTGGACGGGTCGAAGTTGATAAACGTACCGCCCTGAATGATGGCCTTCGCCGTACCATTCTTGTAAGCGCCGTCCACGCAGTTGATCAAGAAGTTGTAACCGTAAGTCGGGTTGCTGTACGGCTCGCAGGCGAAGGTACCGCCGTTGATGATGAGGGTACCCTTCTGGACCTGCACAGCAGTACCGCCGCCGTAATAGTAGCCGCCGTTGATGGTGAGGGTTGCACCATTCCGGACGTTGATGCCATAGCCGCCGTTGACGCCGGTATCAATGCCGCCGTTCTCGCCCGCATTGATGGTGGTATCTGCATCGATGATAAGGGCGCAGAAGTTCGTATTGTTGTTGCCCATGTTATCGGGGGTGATGATCTTCTTCTCCAGATTCAGCGTGGTGGGCTGGGAGATGACGATGCGGGCCGCAGCCGTATCCTCAATGTTGTTGGTCTGGATATCCTTGGTAACAGCCACGACGCCGCCGGTGGTCAGAGCCTCCTTCAGTTCCGTAACGTTCGCCACAGGGTAAGTGGCGTTGGCGTCATAGGTGTTATTGAAGCTGTCGCTCTCCACGGTGTCCTGCGTGGCGTAGACGGTGAACTTGACACCCTCCAGCGTCTTATTCATGTACTCGTTGCCGGCGGCCTCGTCCATATGGGCGGATACGGTGATCACTTTGGAAGCACCGCCGTTGGCAGTCAGATGGCCCTCGGTGTTCATGTCAAAGGTTTCCTCGCCAGTCTTATAGGTGAACTTGATGACCTTCAGCAGGCCAGTGTCGCCCTCCAGACCGGTGACGACGATCTTATACTTCAGGGCCAGATTGCCCTTGTTGACGATCTGGAAGGGGGTCAGGGTGTAGGTGCAGCCCGGCTCCCACAGGGGCGTTTTTCCATCTTCGGCGAAAGCGGTACCGTCTTTCGTTGCCCATGCCAGAGTGTCGATCGCCTTGCCAGTCTCATCCTGAATCTCGATATCCAAATTACCGGCCTGAATTTTGTTGACACCCGTGCTTGCGGTGTCGGTGAACCATGCGAAAGTAGCGCCTACCAGCATGGCCAGGCACAGAACCATGGCCATGACGCTGCCCAGCAAGGCCCGTTTGGTACTCTTGCGGTTTGTCATAGTATCTGCCTCCTATTTTTTGCGTGTGACCGATGGAGCGCTCGCACGGGGAATAACCCCTTATCGTTTCGCCTGAAACGATAACCGCCCATGGGCGGTTCGGCACACTGTCTATACACGTATGTTAGCACTCCTTACGGCAAATTGCAAGAGGAGTTGACATTTTTTTGTCGTTTTTTACATAGCGGTTTTACAGCGATTTCACGCAAAGCGCCCCTCTCGCAGGGAGAGGGGCGCTCAGGCGGTACATGGGCAGGATCAGCAGCGGACCAGCTCCACCAGCACCTGCACCATCTTCTCCATGGAGGCCACGGGGACAAACTCATGGACGCCGTGGAAATTGGCGCCGCCGGTGCAGAGGTTGGGGCAGGGGATATCCCGCTCCCAAGAGAGGCGGGCTCCATCGGTGCCACCCCGGATGGGGACGATCTCCGGCTCCACGCCCACGGCCCGCATGGCGGCGCAGGCGTTGTCGATGAGCTCCATGTGGGGCAGCAGCTTTTCCTTCATATTATAGTAGCTGTCCTTCAGTTCCAGCTGGAAGGACCCATCGCCCCAAACGCCGTTGAGATAGCGGACGGCGTTTTCCACGAAGGTCTTGCGGGCCTCGAACTTCTCACGGTCGTGGTCACGGATGATGGCGTGGAGCACCACCTCCGTCTCGTTGCCGGACACGTCGGTGACGTGGTAGAAGCCCTCGTAGCCCTCGGTGTGGGCGGGAGTCTCCGCCTCCGGCAGCAGGGAGATGAACTGGTGGGCCATGAGGACGGCGTTTTTCATCTTATCCTTGGCAGAGCCGGGGTGGATGTTGACGCCGTGGACGGTGAGGGTCACGGCGGCGGCGTTGAAGTTCTCGTACTCGATCTCGCCCAGCTCTCCGCCGTCCACGGTATAGGCGGCCTTGGCGGGGAATTTGGCGGGGTCGAAGTGGTCGGTACCCTTGCCCACCTCCTCGTCGGGGGTGAAGCAGACGGCGATGGTGCGGTGGGGGACCTCCGGGTGGGCCAGCAGATACTCGCAGGCGGTGACGATCTCCGCCACGCCGGCCTTGTCGTCGGCGCCCAGCAGGGTGGTGCCGTCGGTGACGATGAGCTGCTGCCCCACGTAGCGGCTGAGGAAGGGGAAGTCCTTCACCCGCAGGCAGCCGGTCTTGGCCAGCGGCAGGTCGCCGCCCTGATAGGTGACGATCTGGGGGTGGATATCGGCGCCGCTGACGGCGGGAGAGGTATCCATGTGGGAGATGAGGCCCAGCGCCGGGACGTGCTCCTGACCCGGCGTGGCAGGCAGGACGGCGTAGACGTAGCCCAGCTGGTCCATGTGGGCGTTCTCCAGCCCCAGCCGGGCCAGCTCGTCGGCCAGATACCGGCCCAGCTCCTTCTGGTGGGCGGTGGTGGGGACGGTGTCGGACGTCTCGCTGGAGGTGGTGTCAAAGGAGACGTATTTCAAAAAACGTTCGGTCACTTGCATGGTGGTTCCTCCTGTATCAGGCATCCCGCAGGATGCCGGTATTCTTTGCCTTGTATTGTATCACAGTTTCGGGAAAATACGAGACTTTTTTCGCCGCCGGGGGAGATTTTTCTGCGGCGGCGGGGATTTTCGCTTGAGTAACGGCGGCGGGTGTGCTATACTGACTACTGTATGCGGGCGTGGTGGAATTGGTAGACTCGATGGATTTAGGTTCCATTGCCATACGGCGTGCGGGTTCGAGTCCCGCCGCCCGCACCAAAAACCGGCAGGCCGCCACATGGGGCCTGCCGGTTTTTTATGCTCGGGTCAGGGGTCAGGGCGGTTCCTCTCATAAATGGCAGCTGCGATGCAAATGCGCTGATCCGTCTGCCGTTTTCCGGCAGCACGCAGCTTTGTTCCTCCAGATCCGGTCAACTCCCTGCGGTTAGAATAGGCTAACTTCCGTGCTTTCAAAAGGCCGCCGTCAGCGGCCTTCCCATAAGCGGTCTGTCTTATCTATATGGATCGTACGACCAGTTCCGTGCAAACACAAGATGCTTCTCCCGTTTGGGGAAATTTTTTCGGATGGGTGCGCTGCGGCGACGGGCGCTGCGTCCATTCGCAGCCTAAAAAGGGACCCCTGCGGCGAGGCCGCAGGGGGGTCCTTTTCTATGCAGGGATCGACCGTATCTGCAGAAATTGCTGATGCAGGGCCCTCTTACATTTTCTCCGGGGCGCTGCAGCCAATGAGGGTCATGGCGTTCTTCAGCACCGCACGGGTGGTATCCGCCAGCTTCAGCCGGGCCAGCAGCACCGGCTTCTCCTCGCCCTTGATGCGGCAGGCGGCGTAGAATTTGTGGAACGCCGCCGCCAGAGCGGTGAGGTAGCGGTTGATGTGGCTGGGATCGTAGTCCCGTGCCGCCAGCAGCACCACCTGACCATAGGAGGCGATCTGCTTGATGAGGGCCTGCTCCGTCTCGTCGGTCAGGAGGCTGAAATCCACGGCATCGGCGGCCGGGACGGTATAGCCCTCGGCCTCCAGATTCTTCAGCAGGGTGCAGATGCGGGCGTGGGCGTACTGCACATAGTACACCGGGTTCTCGCTGTCCTCCCGGACGGCCAGACCCAGATCGAACTCCATCTGCGTCTCCGGCTTGGCGTTGAAGAAGTAGCGGCAGGCGTCCACGGGGATCTCGTCCAGCAGGTCCGTCAGGCTGATGGCCTTGCCGGTGCGCTTGGACATCCGCACCACCTCGCCGTCCCGCACCAGCTTCACCAGCTGCATCAGCACGATATCCAGCCGGTGCTCACCGTCCAGCCCCAAAGCGTCCATGGCACCCTTCAGGCGGGCCACATGGCCGTGGTGGTCGGCGCCCCACACGTTGATGACCTTATCGAAGCCCCGGACGGCGAATTTGTTGCGGTGATAGGCAATGTCGGCGGCGAAGTAGGTGTAAAAACCGTTGGCACGGCGCAGCACGTCGTCCTTCAGGCCCAGCTTCTCGATGTCCTCGTCGGACTTGCCGGCCTTTTTCAGGTTCTCCGCCAGGATCCGGCTGGTGGCCAGCCACAGAGCGCCGTCCTTCTCATAGGTATAGCCCCGCTGGGTCAGCGCCTTCACGGAGTCTGCCACATAGCCGCTCTCGTGGAGGGTGGACTCGAAGAACCATGCGTCGTACTGGATGCCGTACCGGGCCAGATCGGTCTTCATCTTGGGGATGTTGTGATCCAGACCGAATTTGGCCAGCGCATCGTGCCGGGTCTTTTCGTCGCAGTCCAGATACTTCTCGCCCTCCTGCTGATAAAACAGCCGGGCCAACTCCCGGATATCGTCGCCATGATAGCCGTCCTCCGGGAACTCCACGGCGTCCTCGCCACGGATCAGCTGCTGATACCGGGCATCCAGACTCCGGGCAAACTTATCGATCTGGTTGCCGGCGTCGTTGACGTAGAACTCCCGCCACACGTCGGCACCGGACTTCTGGAGCACGGAGGCCAGCGTGTCGCCCAGCACGCCGCCACGGGCGTTGCCCATGTGCATGGGGCCGGTGGGGTTGGCGGAGACGAACTCCACCATGTACTTCTTTCCGGTCAGCGTGTCGTTGCGCCCGTAGTCGGCGCCCTCCGCCTCCACACAGGCCACGGTATCGCCGAACCAGCGGCTGCCCAGCCGGAAGTTCAGAAAGCCGGGGCCGGCCAACTCCACGGAGGTGAAATAGGTGTCCGTCAGGTCCATCTGCTCCGTCAGGATCTGGGCCACCTGCCGGGGGTTCATCTTCATGGCCTTGGCGGCAGCCAGGCAGAAGGTGGTGGTATAGTCGCCGTTGGCGGTATCCTTGGGGATCTCCACCGAGGGGGTCACCGTCACGCCCTCCGGCAGCAGGCCGGCGGCGCTCGCCTTCTGATAGGCGGCGGTGGTCAGGGCCAGCACCTGGTCCTTCGCGCTTTGGATCATATTCATTGCGGGGTCCTCCTTCATTCTTGATATAGCTCCAGCCGAACCGTCAGCGCCGACACCGGCGTCTGTCCCATGTGCAGGGAATAATCCAGCGTAATGTGTCCTTGTTCCTCCTGCTCCAACTCCCACAGCAGCTCATGGGCGGCTACGTCCAGCGCCAGCACGCCCTCCTCCGTGGGCAGGTGCAGGACGGTGGGGGCGGCGGGGTCCAGCCGCATCCGGTAGCTGTTGCCGCTGCGGAGAGTCACGCAGCCGCAGTCCTCCAGCCACAGCTCCGAGGTCATGAGACTGCCGTCCTCATCGCTGCGGGCCTGATACCGCAGCTGCCACCCCGACGGGGTGCGCTCCAGCGTGCCGCTGCCCCGGAAGTGCAGCACATCCTCCATGTCCGGGAGCCGGGTGCGGCTCTCCACATGGACCTTCACATTTCCTTCCATGACGGCCTCCTCAGTATCGCTCGATGTCCACCAGCCGCACGGGAGCCGTAGGCTCCTCCTGCAGGAAGCGGCGGGCCATCTGGCCGAAGCCCTCCGGCCGGTCGCTGGTACACAGCAGCGCCTGTCCGGTCCCCTCCGGGGCCAGCAGCTGCCGCCGGGCCAGCGCATCATGCAGGGTGTGGACGGACTCTGCACCGGCGTTCACCAGCGACACCTCCGGCCCCATGATCTCCCGGATGATATCCGTCAGCAGGGGATAGTGGGTGCAGCCCAGGATCAGCACGTCCAGCCCCTCCTGCCGCAGAGGCTCCAGATACTCACGGGCCACCGTCTCGATGACCGCGTCGCCGGGCTGATAGCGGCCGTTTTCCACCAGCGGCACCAGCAGCGGGCAGGCCCGGCTCACCACATGGATGGTTTCATCCAGCCGGTGCAGCGTCCGCTCATAGGCGCCGCTGCGGACGGAGGCAGCGGTGGCGATGAGGCCCACCCGCCGGTTCCGGGTCATGGCCGCCGCCTTCCGGCAGGCGGGCTCCACCACCCCCAGGATGGGCAGGTCGTTTTCCGCCTGCAGTTGGGGCAGAGCGGTGGTGGATACGGTGCCGCAGGCCACCAGCACTGCCTTAATATCGAAGGAGCGCAGGAAGTGGACGTCCTGCCGGGCGTATTTCAGCAGGATCTCCGGCGAGCGCCCGCCATAGGGGACACGGGACGTGTCTCCGAAGTATATAATGTTTTCAGAGGGCATCAGCCGCCGCATTTCCCGCACGGCGGTCAGTCCCCCCAGACCGGAGTCGAACACTCCGATGGGCCGTTGGTCCATGACTGGGCCTCCTTTCCGGCATCCCCGTGATGCCGCAGTGTATCACGCTGCATAATAAAACAATCATATTATACTATGGAAGCTCTCCTTTCTCAAGTGAAAATTTGGCGGATTTCCCCGGTTTTTTCAGTGGTATTTTCCCGCCGGGTCTGTTATACTGTTGCATACAGTAAAGGCCCCTTCGGCGGCGTGGAGGTGTATCCGTATGGAGATCAAAATGACAGAGAAGCAGTTCCGGCGTCTGCTGGATCTGGTGTATATCGGCAACTGGATCCTCAATTCTACCCGCGGCGACGATCGCATCCGCCAGTATGATGAGGTGGAGAGTCTGGTGTTCTCCCAGTGTCTAGCCCATGGGATGGCACCGCTGACGGAGCTGTATCAGGGGCATCTGATCCCCTCACAGGCCTTTGCCGAGGGCGGCATCCACGAGGCCATCATGGCCTATGAGGACACCACCTTCTTCGAGATACTGGCGCAGGAGCTGGCCCTGCGGGACATGGATGATCCCCCCATCACGGAGGAGAATTACGATGAGGTCATGAACCGCATGAACGCCTATTTGGGGGAGTTCGAGGCCCACGGCACCGACCACATCTCCGTGGACATGGAATAACGCACTGCATAAAAAATCTGCCGGGAGAGGACTCCCGGCAGATTTTTTATGCACCGGCGCAGGTCTGTCGATGAAATAGCCGGGGACGGAAGCTCCGTCCCCGGCTATTTTGGTTTTTGTTACGCCTCAGCGCTTCAGCACTTCTCGTAGATGGTGGCAACGCCCATGCCGCCGCCGATGCACAGCGTAGCCAGACCACGCTTGACCTCGGGACGCTTCTGCATCTCATGCAGCAGGGTGACGATGATACGAGCGCCGGAAGCGCCCACGGGGTGGCCCAGAGAGATGGCGCCGCCGTTGACGTTGACCTTGCTCATGTCGAAGTGCAGCTCACGGGCCACAGCGATGGACTGAGCGGCAAAGGCCTCGTTGGCCTCGATCAGGTCGATGTCGTCGATGGTCAGGCCGGCCTTGGCCATAGCGGCACGGGAGGCAGGCACGGGGCCAACGCCCATGATCTTGGGATCCACGCCGCCCTGACCCCAGCTAACCAGCTTGGCCATGGGCTTCAGGCCGTACTTCTCCACAGCCTCGGCGGAAGCCAGCACGATGGCGGCAGCACCGTCGTTGATGCCGGAGGCGTTGGCAGCAGTGACACGCTGGGTACCCTTGTCCTCGGTCTCCTTGGCACCGGTGACCTCGAAGGTGTGAACGACCTCGGGGTTGGGGGACTCAGGACCAACGGGGAAAGCACCACGCAGCTTGGCGATGCCGTCGGCGGTGACACCGGCCTTGGGGAACTCGTCACGCTTGAACTCCACGATCTCCTTCTTGACCTTCACAGGGACGGGAACGATCTCGTCGTCGAAGCGGCCGGCGGCCTGAGCGGCCTCGGTCTTCTGCTGGGAAGCAGCGGCGAACTCGTCCTGCTCACGGCGGGTGATGCCCCAGATATCATTGATGTTCTCGGCAGTGGTACCCATGTGATAGTTATTGAAAGCATCCCACAGACCGTCACGGATCATGGTGTCCACGATCTTCTTGTCACCCATGCGGGCGCCCCAGCGGGCATCGGGGGAGGCGAAGGGAGCAGCGCTCATGTTCTCGGTACCGCCGCAGACCACGATGTTGGCATCGCCGGACAGAATGGCACGGGCACCCTCGATGACGGACTTCATGCCGGAGCCACAGACCATGCCGATGGTGTAGGCGGGAACGGAGTAGGGGATACCGGCCTTGACGGAGACCTGACGGGCCACGTTCTGGCCCAGACCGGCGGTCAGGATGCAGCCGAACATCAGCTCATCCACGTTCTCGGGAGCAACGTTGGCCCGCTTCAGGGCCTCCTTCACCACGATGGCGCCCATCTCGGTGGCGGGGGTGTTCTTCAGGGAACCGCCGAAGGAACCGATAGCGGTTCTGCAGCAGTTGACGACGTACAAGTCTTTCATAGTATCTTTTCCTCCTAATTTGTTTTGGGTTCCTTTTTGGCTTTCCGATTTGCCTTGGTTTCCATTACCTTATCTATCGTACCATTTTTAGCAAAATAGTCAAGGGGAGAATCTCATAAAAATAGGAAATAATTCCAGAGTTCCCTTGTTTCGGGAGAAAATCAGTCCCCGGAGCCGGTGCTGCCGCCATCCTTTTCGCCGGAGTTATCGCTGTCCGTACTGCTGCCCGTACCGCTGTCCGTGCCGGGATCGGCGCTGCCGGAGCTGAACTGGCTGCTGAGCTCGGACTGCCGGGCCGTGAGGCGGCTGTAAAAGTCCCCGGCGTCCAGCTTGTCATAGAGGCCCTGGTTGTATTCCACCGTCAGCTCGCTGCGGGCCTGAGTCACGTTTTCCGTGAACATCTCGTCCAGCACGGAGCTCTCGTCCAGCGTCTGGCCGATGGCCACATACCAGCCTTCGTCGGTGGCAATGACATCGCTGACCTGTCCCGGCTCCAGCGCAGAGAAGGCGGCGGACAGGGTATCCCCCAGCGTCTCGGCGCTGAAGGTACGGCCGGTGTCCCCGGCCTCGATGCCCAACTGCTGGGCCATCTCCGCATACAGGGCATCCTTATCCTCGGCGGTGGCCAGCCGGGCGGCAAAGTCCTCTGCCTGCGCCTGAGAGTTCTCACCGCCGGAGGCGGGCCAGTACAGCAGCTTCACCGTCACATAGCCCTTTTCCTGAGCGAAGGCGTCGATGGTCTCCTGCGTGGGGTGCATGGCGCTGCCGTCGGCGGTATACAGGTCGTGAATCCGTGCATACAGCAGGTACATCCGGTTGATGCTGTCGAAGGTATCCTCGCTGATGCCCAGCAGCTGCAGCTGCTGCTGGTAGCCCTCCTCACCGCCGTAGTAGGTGACATACTGCTGCCGCTGCTGCTGAAGCCGGGCCTCATCCTCCTCCGTCAGGGATACATTGTACTGCTTGGCCCACTGCCGCAGCAGGGCATAGAGCTTCACCGTCTCCACGGCGTCGGCCTTGGCATAGGAGCCGTAGGTCATGCCGTTGGACACCTCGGCACTGAAATCCAGATTCGGCACATAGGAGGTCAGGTACTCGCAGTCATAGGCCAGCCAGTACAGATACTCCTCCGCCGAGATATCCTCGCCGTCGATGCGCATCAGCACGGCGTCCGGATGGATGCCGGTGACCTCGTAGTAAAGACCGTCTGTTCGTTGGCCGGCGCTCATCCGGTCGCCGGAGGCGATCCACAGCACCATCAGCACCGAGACCACCAGCATCGCAGCAAAACGTTTCATAGGGTTCCTCCTTCTGCGGGCGTTTCGCCCGAAATTTCCTTGCGTTTGAGAGTCAGCGCCTCCACCAGATGCCCGGCGGCGTCCAGCGCCTCCTCGCCGGGCTTCAGGTGCAGCGTCAGCTTGGGATGCTCCCCCGCCGACAGCAGCAGGCGGCTGCGGTAGGCCGGCAGAGTGCATACCGCCATGAGGCTGGGGACATCCATCCGCTGGCCCAGGCTCAGCAGCAGCGTCTGGCCCTTCTGGGTAATATCCGTCACCCCGGTGTCGGCGGCTGCCGCCCGCAGCAGCGCCACATCCAGCAGCGCCGTCACCGGTCGGGGCGGATCGCCGTAGCGGTCCGTCAGCTCGTCGATGAGGTCCGCCGCCGCATCGTTATCCCGTAGGGCGGCAATGCGCCGGTACAGGTCCATCCGCTGCCGGTCGGAGGGGACATACCGCTCCGGGATGTACGCCGCCACCGTCAGGTCGGCAGAGCACTCCGGCCGGATCTCCCGGCCCTTCCCCTGCTGCTCCAGCACGGCGTCGTTCAGCAGCTTCAGGTACATATCATAGCCCACGCTCATCATGTAGCCGGACTGCTCCGGCCCCAGCAGATTCCCGGCACCACGGATCTCCAGATCCCGCATGGCGATGCGGAAGCCTGCACCGAAGTCCACATATTCCCGGATGGCGGACAGCCGCTTGCTGGCCACCTCCGTCAGCACCTTGCCGGGGCGGTAGGTGAGATAGGCGTAGGCCCGGCGGGAGGAGCGCCCGATGCGGCCCCGGATCTGGTGCAGCTGCGCCAGACCCAGCCGGTCGGCGTCCTCGATGATGAGGGTGTTCACGTTGGGGATGTCGATGCCCGTCTCGATGATGGTGGTACAGACCAGCACCTGCACCTCGCCGTCGGCCATCTGCTGCATCACCCGGCTCAGCTCCTGCTCGGACATCTTGCCGTGGGCCATGGCGAGGCGCACATCCTCCCCCAGCCACTGGCGCAGCCGTCCGGCGGTGGACTCGATGTTTTCCACCCGGTTGTGCAGGTAGTAGACCTGTCCGCCCCGGTTCAGCTCCCGCCGGATGGCCTCCGCCACGGCGGGCCACTCGTGCTCCATGACGTAGGTCTGCACCGGCTGGCGGTCCCTGGGGGGCTCCTCGATGGTGGACATATCCCGGATGCCCGACAGGGCCATGTTCAGCGTCCGGGGAATGGGGGTGGCGGACAGGGTCAGGGTGTCCACCTGACGCACCCGCTCCCGGAGCTTCTCCTTGTGGGTCACGCCGAAGCGCTGCTCCTCGTCGATGACGAGCAGCCCCAGATCCTTGAACACCAGATTCTTCGCCAGCAGGCGATGGGTGCCGATGAGCAGGTCGATCTTTCCCTGCGCCGCCCGCTCCAGAATGTCCTTGGTCTGCTTGGGGGTGCGGAACCGGCTCAGCACCTCCACCGTCACCGGGAAGGAGCGGAAGCGGTTCATGGCGGTGGCATAGTGCTGCTGGGCTAGCACCGTGGTGGGTACCAGAATGGCGGCCTGCTTGCCGTCTAGGATGCACTTCATCACCGCCCGCAGGGCCACCTCCGTCTTGCCGTAGCCCACATCGCCGCACAGCAGCCGGTCCATGGGTACGGGCTTTTCCATATCCGCCTTGATCTCCCGGATGGCCTGTAATTGATCGTCGGTCTCCGTGTAGTCGAAGGCATCCTCGAACTCCTGCTGCCACGGGGAGTCCGGGGAGAAGGCATGACCCGCCTCCCGCTGTCGCTGGGCATAGAGCTTGATGAGGCCCTCCGCCAGATCCTTGGCGGCTGCCTTGGCCCGGTGGGTGGTCTTGCCCCACTCCGTGCCGCCCAGCTTATTGAGCCGGGTGTGCTCGGTATCCTCCCCGGCCCCGATATACTTGCTCACCAGATCCAGCGCCGTGGCCGGCACATACAGGCAGTCGCTGCCGGCATAGGCGATCTTGATGTAGTCCTTCTCCACCCCGTCGGTGGGCATCCGGATCATCCCCACGAAGCGGCCGATGCCATGGTGCTGATGCACCACCAGATCGCCGGGGGTCAGGTCGGCGTAGGATTGGAGCTTCTGCTGATTGCTGTCCCGCTTGGGGCGGGCCTTTTTGGCCTTGCCTGCCAGCGGCGTGGTCAGCTGACCCTCCGTCAGCACCGCCAGCTGTAGGGCCGGGTACTCGCATCCGGCGGACAGAGTACCCAGCGTAATGAGCACCACGTTCCGCACCGGGGAGCGCTCCCCCTCCAGATCCAGTGCCGCCGGGATCCTCCGGGCCTCCAGCAGCTCCTGTAAATTCCGGGCCCGTACCTGTCCGCCGCACAGCACCATCACCCGGCAGCCGCTGGTGAGATAGTGGGTCAGATCCGTCACCGCCGTCTCCAGCGATCCGCCGTAGCCGGACAGCTGCCGGGCGTCGATTTGCAGCAGGGCCTTGGGGGCCAGCAGATACCGGCTGGTGGGCAGGCTCTCCAGTTGGCACACGGGGAAGCGCTCCAGCTGCCGGGCAAAGTCCGTCTCCGGCAGGGCTGCTTCTGCCATGGGGCCGCACAGGATGCCGCTCTCCATGGCGGAGGTGACGTCCGCCTTCATCTGGCTCAGCCAGCCCTTCAGGGCCTCTGCTGTGCGTCCGCTTTCGCTGACGCACACCAGACACTCCTTGGGCAGATAGTCCATGGCCGTCACCATCTCCGGGTATACCGCCGCCAGAAACCGGTCGCTGCCGTTGGGGACGATGCCCTGACGCAGCAGGTCGGCATCCGACCGCAGCTGCCGGGCCACGGGCTTATCCTTCATCCGTCCCGCCAGCGTCTCCAGCC
>UMGK01033228.1_pt1 | contig 12636 bp, 9 predicted proteins | sample 1965251 | NCBI WGS metagenome assembly UMGK01 (sample SAMEA4836070, study PRJEB28245) | human gut metagenome | biome: gut microbiome; material: fecal sample | place: Denmark | collected 2008 | reverse complement strand
ACCCGCGGAGTGCTCCAAACTTGGAAAGACACGGATCATCGGAGATGCAGACATCCGGCTGGCTGGAAATTCCACATTTTTTGAACCGAATTTTCATCTGCATTTCTACATGAAATTCTCGAGTGTGTTTCTAATAATATTACTTATCAAAGCAAGATATGCTTAGAGCGACAATCCCTTCCGGCAGTTTTTTGATTCCTAGGAAAAGCTGTCCTACGAAGAAAAATGATCCACTAGAATTACGCTACAATATAGTTGCGCAATTGCGCATACTGAGAGTGTCATACAAAAGATTTAGAAAGAATCAAAAAAAGAGCAAAAACAATAAAATTGTACGATGTGCATAAAAACAGAAAGAAATAACTGGAAAAACTGTCAATTGAACGAAAAAAGGAACACGGGATATAATGAGAAACGAACAAACGGTTGCGCAATTTGCTGAAAAGGTGAGGAAGAATGGCAGATGTAGGCAGCAGGATGTCCGGGGAGAGATTATAGAGAAGGAGAGATCGAAAATGAAAGTGGGCGCATGGAAGAGAGCTGCAGCGTCGATGCTGGCGGCGGCTCTGGTTTTCACGGGAATGGATGTGTCCGGGCTTGCAGTGGTGCAGGCAGAGGAGACAAATCTGTTTACGGATGGAGATTTCGGTGATGATGGCAGCAGTTTCTGGTCAGATGACCGGACATGGTATTTCACGGATGCAACGTGGGAGGCGGCGGATTCGATTGATTACAACCAGTGGGCCGCAAATGGAACGGACAGCGGTCTGGGAATCAATTTTAAGGCAGACGGCAGTGTCGGCATGTATGAGACGATCGACACGCTTGCTGCGGGAGATTATATCATAACCGGTTATGTGAAGGAGACAAATTCAGCAGGAGGTACGCTGCACGGGTTTGCCGGTTCCACCGATCAACTGACATCTGAGAGTGTGTCGATCACAGAAGATTTCCAGATGTTTGAGGTAACGTTTTCCGTGGATGAGCCGCAGACGGATTATCCGGTCGGAGTGGTGATTGACAGTCTCGCGGGAGCATGGGTCTGCCTGGATACGATGACGCTTCAGAGGAATGACGGGGAAGAGTCGAATGCAGATTCGGAACAAAACAGCAGCGAGGAAGCGGAAAATCTGTTTGGCGACGGCACTATGGGAGACGAACTTACGCTGGATGACGCTGGGAAAATGGATTTTTGGTACGACGGAAATACCTCGCCGTGGACGTTTGGAGATACGGAGACGGAGGATGCTACCTGGAACTGTCTTGGCTCCGGCGCGATTGCGTACAATAAATGGGCGGCGGCAAACGGAAGCAGCGCCGGTCTTGGCATTTATTATACCAATGCGGGAATGGTAAGCATGTATCAGAAGGTGGCGTCGCTTGCTGCGGGAGATTACCGTGTGACCGGATACATACAGAATGGAACTTCCATTCAGGGATATTTTGGATCAAAGAGCAATACCTCTGTAGCGTATACGGCGGGAAGCAGCTTTTCGCAGTTTACGTTTGATTTCTCGGTTGATGAGGCACAGACGGATTATAAAGTTGGATTTCTGATTCAGGCAGAGAGCGATGCCTGGGTATGTCTGGACGATTTTTCACTGATAAAAATATCGGCGGAAGATACCGAGGCGGAAAAGAGCAGTGCGCTTGAGGAATTGAAAAGTCTGGTTTTGGAGTGCCGTACACTGAATGAAGCGGATTACACGGCGGAAAGCTGGGAGGCACTGCTTACGGTGCTCTCAGAAGCAGATACATTTTTGGAAAATGCCGAAACGAACGGAGATGTGCTGACGGTTGGTGACATTACCGCCATGACGGAAAAGGTAACAGCGGCGAGGGATGCACTGGTATTGGCAAGTATTGTGGAGACATCTATTTTTGTAAATCAGTTGGATCTGCCGGAGGATTTTATTAAGGGTGTGGACATTTCCAGTTACATTTCCGAGACGGAAAGTGGTGTGGTATATCATGACTTTGAGGGCAATGCACTGGATGATGCAGGATTTTTTACACTGCTGAAAGAATCCGGCGTCAGCTGGGTGCGTATCCGCGTGTGGAACGACCCATATGATGCAGACGGTCATGGGTACGGCGGTGGAAATAATGATCTCGGAAAAGCACAGGTACTCGGGAAGTTGGCGACAGATGCTGGACTTAGAGTGCTGATCGATTTTCACTATTCGGATTTCTGGGCAGATCCGGCAAAGCAGAAAGTGCCGAAAGCATGGGCAGCCATGAATCTGGATGAGAAGACGGCAGAAGTATACAGTTATACATTGAATGCGCTTACAGAACTGCATGATGCGGGCGTTGATGTAGGTATGGTTCAGATCGGAAATGAGACAAATAACGGAATCTGCGGCGAGTCCACATGGGAGAACCGAGCCAGGATCTACAATGCAGGGGCTTCGGCTGTGCGTGCCTATGAGGATGCCATGTACGGTGATATTGCAGACGGCAGCGAGGTGATGGTGGCACTGCATTTTACCGAGCCGAACACAGGTGTGCAGTCTGCGATTGCGGCCAATCTCGACACCTACGGCGTGGATTATGATGTGTTTGCCACCTCATATTATCCGTTCTGGCACGGAACACTTTCCAATCTGCAGTCGGTTCTTGGAAGCATTGCGAAGAATTATGGCAAAAAGGTGATGGTGGCGGAGACATCCTATGCATATACGTTTGAGGATGGGGACGGTCATGAGAATAATGTGAGGGCGGATAAGGCATCTTCCCTTGACCTAAATTACAATATTTCCGTACAGGGACAGGCAGACTCCGTCAGCAGTGTGATGGAGACAATCTCCAATACCACAAACGGGATCGGCATGTTCTATTGGGAACCGGCATGGATTCCGGTACAGACATATGATGAAAACGCAGCAGATGCGGCGGAAGTTCTGGCATCGAATCAGCAGAAATGGGAGACTTACGGTTCCGGGTGGGCGGCAAGCTATTCCTATGAGTATGATCCGGAGGATGCAGGACGCTACTATGGAGGAAGCTCCTGGGATAATCAGGCATTGTTTGATCACGATGGTTATCCGCTGGAGTCGCTTCGGGTATTTAAGTATGTGGATACCGGTGCATCCACGACGGTGCGCCCGGACGTGACAAAGAGTGTTTCGGTTACTTTTTGTCAGGGGGATGACTACGAGCTTCCGCAGACCGTAACGGCTGTGAATAATGACGGAACCACCACTGAAGTAGAGGTGACATGGAATGCAGCGCAGGTGGCTGCACTTGGTGCGATCGGAAGTACAACAGTGACAGGAACAGCAGCAGGACTCGCAGCACTCTGTAACGTAGAGATTCTTCCGGCAGAAAATCTTCTGGTCAACGGAGATTTTGAGGCAGGGCTTGGCAACGGGAATGGCTGGACCGTTTCTGGAGATGACAATGGATTGATTAAAATTGATACCAAGGATGTAAAGCGCGGCAACAAGGCATTAAAATTTGATGCATGGAGTACATTGGCAGATGGGATTACGGTCAGCCAGACGGTGACCGGATTAAAGGCGGGAGAATATGTGTGCTTTATGAATGTGGAAGGTGCAGGAACCGAGGATTCCTATACGATTTCTTTAAGTGCATCTGCCGCGGGTGAAACCAGGACTGGCACGGCATCGCTGCTTGGCTGGATGAGCTGGGACAAAGTGGAACTTACCGGTATTCAGGTTCCGGAAAACGGCAGTGCAGAGATTACAATCGGTATTACCACTACGGAACTGGAAACATGGGGAACTATTGATGATGTATTTTTGTACCGCGTGGGAGATTCTGATGGCGGAGATAATGATTCGGATGATTCCCAGGATCAGGACAACAATGGAAACCAGGACAACAATGGAAACCAGGACAACAATGGGGACCAGGATAACAATGGAAACCAGGATGACAATGGCGGAAACCAGGATGACAATGGGAATCAGGACAACAGCGGAGAGCAGACGCAGCAGGGAGGTGTAACAGCGGAGAGTCAGACAGCAGACGGTGCCCCGGGAACGGTTCTTGCAATGAGCAGTGAGGCATTGTATCAGGCACTTGGGATGACGGAGACAGAGCAGGCGCGAATTTGCGCAGGAGAAAGTCTTGTGGTGACACTCTGCACGAAAGATATTGGCCAGAGCATCAGCGAAACCGACCGACAGCTGATACAGAATGTACTGGGAGATTATTCGGTGGGAGAACTTCTTGATATTACGCTGTTCAAGCGGATCGGCTCCGACAATGCATCTGAAGTGACAGCTACGGCGGGAAATATGTGCATTAAGACCGTTATCCCGCAGGAATTGCAGAATACAGATACATCCAAAACAAGAGAGTATAAAATCATCCGCATTCATGACGGAGCAGCAGAACTGTTGGATGCATCGTTTGCAGACGGAGCGGTCTCTTTCGAGACAGACCGCTTTTCCACGTATGTAATCGTGTACCGGGACGTTGCGGCAGAAAACAATCCGGGAACGGACAGCCAGAATGGTGGTACAGGCAGCCAGGGTGCCGGCGATACCACGGCATCTGTGACTGCACAGATCCTGACTGCAGGTTCCGGCACGCCACAGACCGGGGACACCGGCATCCATGCGGGCGTGTACCTGCTTCTAATGCTTGGAATGACACTTTTGGCAGAGGGATTTTCCAGGAAAAGAATAGGATAGTTGCAGCAGAGAAGATGCAATAAATAACATATCCGGAAAACAGCGTTCTATATAAGGATTGCTGTTTTCCGGATATGTTTCTGCTGTTTTGCTACAATATTTCTGATGATGATATCCCGAAAGCTACCGGGACGCATTGCGGTTCTCCTTTTTTTATGGTAGAGTAGAATAGAACGAAAACAAAAGACGGCTTAGGATAACAGGAGGATATAGATAGAATGGAGCAGTACAAGCAGGAGTTTATTGAATTTATGGTGGAGAGCGATGTGCTCAAGTTCGGGGAGTTTACCTTAAAAAGCGGCAGGAAATCCCCGTTTTTTATGAATGCGGGGGCTTATGTGACCGGATCCCAGCTGATGCGTCTGGGCGAGTATTATGCCAGAGCGATTCATGAGACCTACGGAGATGATTTTGATGTGCTGTTTGGACCGGCATACAAGGGAATTCCGATCAGCGTTGTGACTGCGGTGGCGTTTCACAATCTGTATGGCAAGGAGGTGCGCTACTGCTCTGACCGCAAGGAGGAGAAGGATCACGGAGCAGATAAGGGAAGCTTCCTCGGCAGTAAGTTAAAAGACGGCGACCGCGTGGTCATGATTGAGGACGTCACGACTTCCGGCAAATCCATGGAGGAGACGGTTCCGAAGGTGAGAGGAGCGGCAGACGTCACGATCGTGGGGCTGATGGTATCCTTAAACCGTATGGAAAAGGGGCTTGGCGGCGAGAAGAGCGCATTGGAGGAGATCCGTGAAAAGTATGGATTTGAGACGAATGCGATCGTTACCATGGAAGAGGTGGTAGAGCATCTGTACAACCGCACATGCCAGGGACGTGTTGTGATTGACGATACCATCAAGGCTGCCATTGACGACTACTATAAGCAGTATGGCTGCAACTAGAAGAAAACATCGTCTTGCAGCAGGAATTTTATTTCTGATTTATTTTGTGGTGTTGTTTTATTTTCTGTTCTTTTCGGAGAAGATGGGGCGCACCTACAGCGAGCGGGCATATCATTACAATCTCGTTCCGTTAAAGGAGATCGCGCGTTTTGTAAAATACTGGAGAGTCCTCGGCATGAAAGCCGTACTGCTCAATATTTTGGGAAATGTGGCGGCGTTTCTGCCGTTTGGATTTTTTCTGCCCGTTTTTTCAGGCAGGTGTAAAAAATTCTGGCGGACGGCATTTTACAGTTTTGAACTGAGTCTTCTGGTAGAACTGCTGCAGCTTGTCTTTCGGGTCGGAAGCTTTGATGTGGACGATCTCCTGTTAAATACGCTGGGCGGTATGGCGGGTTACGGCCTATATCGCCTGTTTGTGCGTTATTATCATCAGAGAAATCAGAGAGGAAAAGAAAGTGGCGAGACGACATAGAAACGGATACAGATTTACAGAGAAGACACACTCAAAGAGGGGTGTGGCAGCACTTTTTTTGTCGATTATTTCCATCGGGATACTGGTGGCGGCGGTGGTCAGTTCTTTTGACAGCCGCGGCAACGGGAGCATGTATCTGGGAAGTGCGGGAGTGACATCGATGCTGATCGGCATCTGTGCGCTCGTTCTGGCGGTGAAGAGCCTTGGGGAGGAGAATTCGTTTAAGCTGTTCCCGTATCTTTCGACGCTCTGCTCGCTTCTGATTACCGGAATCTGGGTGGCGCTGTATGTGATCGGCTTTTTGGCATAGGAGAAGAATATGACGGATTTTGAGAAACAGATGGCTTTTATCATGGAGTTGGATAAGATAAAAAAGATAACAAGACAGACCTATCTGTCGGATGGAAGCCGCAAGGAAAATGATGCGGAACATTCCTGGCATCTGGCGCTGATGGCGTTTGTGTTTGCAGATTATGCGAACGAGAAGATTGATGTGCTAAAGACGATGAAGATGGTGCTGCTTCACGATGTGATTGAGATCGACGCCGGGGACACCTACGCATACGATACCGAAGGCAATAAGACCAAGCGGGAGCGCGAGTTGAAGGCGGCGGACCGTATTTTCGGGCTGCTTCCGGATGCACAGCGCATGGAATATCGCGGTCTGTGGGATGAGTTTGAGGCGATGGAGACGGTGGAGGCGAAGTTCGCCAATATGCTGGACAAGGTACAGCCGCTTCTTCTGAACAATGCTTCGGACGGCAAATCCTGGGTGGAGCACAGCGTCAGGGAGTCTCAGGTGCTTGCGCGCAACAGCAGAACACATGAGGGATCCGAGGAACTGTGGGCGTATGCAAAGTCGCTCATTGAGGAAAATGTAAAAAAAGGACGTCTTCAGCCGTAATCCGGATGGATTTGTGTTCAGGCATGGCTGACGTTTTCATAAGGTAATACAAATCCCGCAATGGCGCGGGATTTATTGTTTGTGAGGAGGAATTGATTTGGGATATCAGGAATGTTACAAGGAGACAAATGAACTGGCGGCGGAGCGCTATGAACTGGTAGCGGAACGGATTGCAGAGATTGCAGAGGCGGCGCAGGCGCCGGAGCCGTTTGCGGAGTATTTCCGGACAAATGCCGGATATTTACAGAGCCTTCGTGCACTGTATGAAAAAGGAAAAAGCGGCAGTCTTGCGGCGCGGAGCATGGAGGAATGTGAGGCGGACAATGAGGCGCTCTACGGGGAGATCCTGCCGGAAGCCTACGGGCACAGCTATGCGAATCCGGCCTACGCCGCTGCACGTCTGGGAGAGACGTTCGGCGGAGCGCTCTCGCTTCTTGCGGCACATCTTCGGACGGCATGCGGGGAGGTTTTCCGCGGAAATCTGATGCAGCTTACGATCGCGATGGAGCTGTTTGTGGAGGTCTACAACTGCTTTGAAGGCGCAGCAGCAGATGCCCTGCCGCAGGAAAAAGAAGTGCAGCAGATTTTGTACTGGTATTTTCATGATTATCGGGAGATTTTTGACGAGCGGTCGGTGCGGCGTCTTGTGAATCCTGCGGAGGATTTTGAAAAGGAGATCGTGATGCAGGCGGATCTGTCGGATCTGCGTTATCTTTACCGCTACGGCGCTTATATCGGGGAGAATGAGAGACAGATTGCCGCTTACTTAAATACACTGCCGGAGGCGGATATCCAGGCGATGGCGGACACATACACGGAAGGCTACCGGATCGGTTTTGAGACGACGGGCAAGGATCTGTCCAAAAAGACGGCGGCGCAGGTACGGTATCCGATTGGCTTCGAGCGTATGGTGCGTGCAGCAGTGTGCAATTTTGAAAAAATGGGACTCGAAGTGACCATGCTGGCTTCGGGAACGGCAGCCAACAAGCAGTATGACTACGATCACAGGGAGGATCGCGCGTACTATCTTGACAAGGCGTACGTGGAGCGCGGACTCGAGACGTGGAAAAACGCATTTGAGGAAGAAAAAGTACATGCGAACGGCATGGCGGGGCCGGCGGTGATTGAGGTGTTCGGAGAAGAACCTTTTTCTCCGGAGACAAAAAAAGAGGCATTCCGTTACGGTGAAAAACAGCAGCAGCTCTGTGTGTATGAGATGAGCCAGCGCGGACAGATCACGAACCAGTACATCAAGGGGGAGGAGCGCAGTTTTACGATCATTGCCTACCCGCTTCCGTCGATCGGCGCCCGCTTTGAGGAGATTTTCGCGGAGACGGTGAAGATCAATACGCTGGATTACATGCTCTACCGCAACATGCAGCAGAAGATGATCGACGTGCTCGATCAGGCGGACCGTGTGCACATCACCGGAAAAGGAGCCAATAAGACCGACTTATATGTCAACATCTGGAAGCTTCGGAATCCCGAAGGGGAGACCGCATTTGAGAACTGTGTGGCGGACGTGAATATTCCGGTGGGCGAGGTGTTTACATCGCCGGTGCTTGAGGGAACGAACGGAAAGCTGCATGTCGGACAGGTATATCTGAACGGTCTGAATTACAAGAATCTGGAGATCGATTTTAAGGACGGCATGGTGGAAAAATACACCTGCACCAATTTCGAGGATGAGGCGGAGAACAAAAACTATATCCGCGACAATGTGCTGATGCACCATGAGACGCTGCCGATGGGAGAATTTGCAATCGGCACGAACACGACGGCATACCGGATGGCGCGCGACTATGACATTGCGGACAAACTGCCGATTCTGATTGCGGAGAAGACCGGCCCGCACTTTGCGGTGGGGGACACCTGCTACAGCCATGAGGAGGACAACCTCTCTTACAATCCGGATGGAAAAGCGATTGTAGCGCGGGAGAATACGGTATCGGCGCAGCGCCGCGAGAATCCGGAAAAGGCATATTTAAACTGCCACACCGATATTACGATTCCGTACGACGAGCTGGATAAGATCACTGTGATCCGGAAGGACGGTACGACAGAGGATATCATCGCGGACGGACGTTTTGTGCTTGCCGGAACGGAGGCGTTGAACGGACCGCTGGACAGGTAGGAAGGTGAGCCGGGCGGGATAGATACTTATATTAGCTGTATTTATAAATCACATAAAAAGTGTTAATTGGACTTCTAAATGCGTGGACGCTATACTAAGAGCAGATTGAGAAACTGGCGCATGGGAAGGATTCGGTTCCGCGCGCAGGATTCGTGCCCCGGCGCACCCGGCACGAACCCGGTATGGCAGAATGTGCGCAGAAATGAGGAGCAATATGGCAAAAGTAGGTATTGTGATGGGCAGTGATTCCGATATGCCGGTAATGGCAAAGGCTGCCGACATTTTAGAGAAGCTTGGAATTGACTATGAGATGACGATTATCTCGGCACACCGTGAGCCGGATGTATTTTTCGAGTATGCAAAGAGCGCAGAGGTGAAGGGCTTTAAGGTCATTATCGCAGGCGCGGGCATGGCGGCGCATCTTCCGGGAATGTGCGCGGCGATCTTCCCGATGCCGGTCATCGGTATCCCGATGCACACCACGTCCCTCGGCGGACGCGACTCCCTGTACTCCATCGTACAGATGCCGTCCGGCATTCCGGTTGCCACAGTGGCGATCAACGGTGGTGCAAATGCAGGATTACTTGCAGCAAAGATTCTGGCAACATCAGATGATGCAATTTTGCAAAAATTAAAAGAATATTCCAAAGAATTAAAAGAGCAGGTGCAGGCGAAGGATGCCAGACTGCAGGAAGTGGGATATCAGAATTACTAGGAACAGGAACGGATGATTTTGCAAAAAGTCGCCCGTGTTGCGTTGGATAGACAACAGACAAGCATATAGGAGGAAAATAGGATGGATTACAAGAATTCCGGTGTGGATATCGAGGCAGGATACAAGTCTGTAGAACTCATGAAAAAGTATGTGAAGGGAACCATGCGCCCGGAGGTGCTTGGCGGACTTGGCGGATTTTCCGGTGCGTTCTCCATGGAGAGCTTTAAGAATATGGAGAAGCCTACGTTAGTATCCGGCACAGACGGCTGCGGAACGAAGGTAAAACTGGCATTTTTACTGGACAAGCATGACACGATCGGTATTGACTGTGTTGCCATGTGTGTAAACGATATCGCATGTGCCGGCGGCGAGCCGCTGTTTTTCCTTGACTATATTGCCTGTGGCAAGAACTATCCGGAGAAGATTGCGACGATCGTGTCCGGTGTGGCGGAGGGCTGCAAGCAGGCAGGCTGTGCGTTGATCGGCGGTGAGACGGCAGAACATCCGGGGCTGATGCCGGAGAATGAGTACGATCTGGCCGGTTTTTCCGTTGGTATCGTGGATGAAAAGGACATTATTACGGGAGCTGATCTTGCGGCGGGCGATGTTTTGATCGGTATGGCAAGCTCCGGCGTTCATTCCAACGGATTCTCTCTGGTGAGAAAGATTTTCTCCATGGATGCGGATACGTTAAATACCTATCATGAGGAGCTTGGCAAAACACTTGGCGAGGCGCTTTTAGCTCCGACCAGAATTTACGTGAAGGCACTCCGTGAGGTGAAGGAAGCGGGCGTCCGCGTAAAAGCATGCAGCCATATCACAGGCGGTGGTTTCTATGAGAATATCCCGCGTATGCTTCCGGAAGGAAAGCATGCGGTTATCCGGAAGGACAGCTATGAAGTTCCGGCGATCTTTCAGATGATGGCGCGCGAGGGCAAAGTCGAGGAGCAGATGATGTACAATACCTACAATATGGGTATCGGCATGATCGTGGCAGTGGATCCGGCGGACGTGGACAAGACGATCGCGGCAATGAAGGCAGCAGGAGACACACCGTATATTGTCGGCGAGATCAAGGATGGTGAAAAAGGAGTAACCTTATGCTAAAAGTAGCGGTACTGGTGTCCGGAGGCGGCACGAATCTGCAGGCAATCTTAGACGCCATCGATGAGGGCAGAATCACGAACGCCCGGGTAGACGTTGTGATCAGCAACAATCCAGGGGCGTATGCGTTGGAGCGTGCGAAAGGGCACGGCATTGAGGCGCTTTGCATTTCACCGAAGGATTATGAGAGCCGTGAGGCATTCAATGAAGCGTTTCTGGCGATGCTTGACAGCTATCAGGTGGATCTGGTGGTGTTGGCAGGATTTCTCGTTGTAATTCCGGAGCAGATGATCGCGCAGTACCGCAACCGGATCATCAATATTCATCCGTCACTGATCCCGTCTTTCTGCGGCAAAGGCTTTTACGGCTTGAAAGTACATGAGGGAGCGCTTGCGCGCGGCGTGAAAGTTACGGGTGCAACGGTTCATTTTGTGGATGAGGGAACGGATACAGGACCGATCATTTTGCAGAAGCCGGTGGCGGTCGAAGAGGGAGATACCCCGGAGATTTTACAGCGCCGTGTGATGGAGCAGGCAGAGTGGATCATTCTTCCGCAGGCGATCGATCTGATTGCAAACGGCAGAGTGTCTGTTGCAAACGGACATGTGACAGTTGAGAAATAAGCGTATGAGTTACAGAGTGCAGGAGGAAGCGGATATGAAGGTATTGGTAGTTGGAAGCGGCGGACGTGAGCATGCGATCGTGACGAGTGTGGCAAAGAGCCCGCGCGTGGATAAGATCTACTGTGCGCCGGGAAACGCAGGAATTGCATCGCTTGCAGAGTGTGTTGCGATCGGAGCGATGGAGTTCGACAAACTGGTGGCGTTCGCGAAGGAGCATGCAGTTGATTTTACAATTGTCGGCATGGATGATCCGCTCGTTGGCGGAATTGTGGATGTGTTTGAGGCGGAGGGCTTAAAGGTATTCGGACCGCGGAAGAATGCGGCGATCCTTGAAGGCTCCAAGGCATTTTCCAAGGATCTGATGAAAAAATATCACATTCCGACGGCTGCCTACGAGAATTTCACATCTGCAGAGGATGCGCTTACTTATCTGGAGACGGTGAAGATGCCGATCGTATTGAAGGCGGACGGACTGGCGCTCGGAAAGGGTGTTTTGATCTGCAATACGCTCGAGGAGGCAAAGGCGGGTGTTAAGGAGATCATGGAGGACAAGAAGTTCGGCTCCGCGGGAAACACGATGGTTGTGGAGGAGTTCATGACCGGACGCGAGGTATCGGTGCTTTCCTACGTGGACGGAAAGACGATCAAGATTATGTCCTCTGCGCAGGATCACAAGCGTGCAAAGGACGGCGATCAGGGTCTCAACACCGGCGGCATGGGCAATTTTTCCCCGAGCCCGTTCTACACAAAGGAAGTGGACGAGTTCTGCCAAAAGCACATCTATCAGGCGACTGTGGATGCGATGGCGGCGGAGGGAAGACCGTTTACCGGCGTTATTTTCTTCGGTCTGATGCTGACGGAGGACGGACCGAAGGTGCTTGAGTACAATGCGCGTTTTGGTGATCCGGAGGCACAGGTGGTGCTCCCACGCATGAAGAATGACATCATTGATGTGATGGAGGCATGCGTCGATGGAAAGCTGGATACGATCGACCTTCAGTTTGAAGACAATGCGGCGGTATGTGTGGTGCTTGCATCCGACGGTTATCCGGTGTCCTATGAGAAGGGATTTCCGATCACAGGACTTGAAAAGTTCGACGGAAAGGACGATTATTTCTGCT
>UMGK01037648.1_pt1 | contig 12707 bp, 9 predicted proteins | sample 1965251 | NCBI WGS metagenome assembly UMGK01 (sample SAMEA4836070, study PRJEB28245) | human gut metagenome | biome: gut microbiome; material: fecal sample | place: Denmark | collected 2008 | reverse complement strand
GGCACTGCTTATATCCTTGTACCAGTTAAGAGTATTTTCAGCAGATGCAAGATTTATAACACCGTATTCGCCACAATACATAGGAACATTTCTTTCCTCTGCGACCCTTACAGCCTCAGCAAATCTTCCCATAAAATAATCAGGCGTAAATTTCTCTGTCTTGACTTCCTCGTATGTCTGCATATATTCAAGGCCAAGACGCTTTATCTCAGTTCTGTATTTTGAGACGCTTCCCGGATAATCGATCCTGAAATCACTCGGCATCTCATCTACCCAATAGGCAGCCTGATGAGTGAAGAGAAATGGGTCATAGCAATGGAAAGTATAAACTATATGCTCGTCATAAGGCTTATCAAGGTCTTTCATTGAATCAATAGAGTTGTTCCAGTAGCTGCCCACAATAATATTTATATCAGCACTATATCTTCTAATAAGCTTTATGGCATTTTCAACGATAGCATTCCACTTTTTGCTGAACTTAGGATCAGTTACCTCATTGAGAAGTTCAAAAGAGACCCTGTCAGAATATTTGCTGAAACGCTTTGCAAACTCTTCCCAAAGGTCATAGAATTTCTGCTGAAGCTCAGCGTTATCAAAGAATCCGCTTTCAGCCTGAGCCTTGTCAAAGAAAAAGCCCATTGTCTTATGGAGGTCAAGTATCATATTGATACCGTTATTTCCGCACCAATCGATACACTTCTGAACATAGTCGAAGCCGCTCTCTATAAAGCCGTTTTCGTCCTGAAAGATATTATAATCCACAGGCACTCTAACGTGGTCGCAGCCCCAGCCCTTTATACGCTTGATGTCCTCCTCTGTAATAAAATTATCAAGATGTTCCTTACTGTAATCGCATTGTGACAGCCAGCCTCCGATATCGATGCCGTGCATATAGCCATTAAATCTTCTCATATTTTTAACCGTCCTTTCTGATATAAGTTTTGCTTACAGCTATATTTTAGCACTATGCGATCGAAAATTATATCATAATTTTAATATTCGTGTAAAAATCGTAACGTTCTTATGACGTTTTAAATGTATTTGATATCTATATGTCTTCTCTCCAATAGTTATATGTCCCGAGCTTCAAGTTTCGGGCCTTTTCGTGCGATCTATTACATGGTGTAGGCTATAACTCCGCATAAAAAAACTTGTCAACGACCGCAAAACACGTTATTTGCTTTTTTCCTGCATAAATTCCCCACCTCTGCAAATAATATTACTACATTTTTGAAATATGACTATCACCTTATCTCAGCAATCTCTCAAGCCTGCACTCAGGGTAAACAAAGCCTTACGGGAAACGCAGTTCAAAGAGAAACTCACTGCACTTGTCTTCCGTGTTGAATTTCTTCTGAAAATCTAAGTTACTGAACTTGATTTTATGGACTTTTCTTTTAGGCATAACAATTTCACCTCACTTTTCGTTGCTATGCCTATATTATTATATCACACTATCTGTCCATTTGTTCGGACTTTTGCTTGCTGAAGAAAAGTGATAGTCATATTTATCAATAATATTTTGTAGGTGTTTTCTATAGCCATCTACTATTCTTTTCGGTCGAACTATATGCATTTGACCATAGGTAAACTTTGCCAGCCAACCAAAAAACATGTTCGACACCTGTATCTCAGCCGTGAAAGTCATATGTTCCTGATCATACTCTTTTAACTTGATATCTTTGCCAAACCTGTCCAAAGCTGTCCCTGCAAGTTTGTTTTCGATACAGAATGTCACCTGTGTAGTCTTTCCATCTTTTGAGTTGTACATATCAAATGTCGAATTCAGATATTTCTCGCCATCAAAACCTTGGTCATCATTGTAAAACGGATTGTTGTTCGCAAGAAGCTTTCGTTTTTGATCTGTAATTTTCAGATCATATATCTTATCAACGCGAAAACTGCTTTGCTTGACAGCATTTTTATACTCATTTCCACCAATAAGATAAAGCCTTGAATCGTTCCATAGCAGTTGATAAGGAGAGATAACATGTTCTTTATCAAGTATGTTTTTGCCGTACTTGTCAGCATGTGCATAAATAAAGTGTATCTTTTTATCCTCTCTTATCGCTTTATGGATAATATTAGTGTTATTTATGCAATCAAGATTATCGGTCTTGTTGCGAAGTGCCAGATGTTCATGATGTGATAGAGCATCAAATTCTTCATCATTCCCCATTTGCTTTATATGAAGTATAAGTTCTTTTGCACTTTTTATATCCGGGTATCCTGCACAGCATACCAGGTCTATCATAAGTGCAAGCTCGCCTCCTGAAAAGCTTTGACGGTCATAATAATATCTGCCGTTCTTTTTATGTACCACACCTGCACCCATTTCTTCCATGATGCTGAGGTCAGAGTATATGATCTGCCGTATCGCCGAGTATTCATCTAGATATTCCTGCATTTTTTTGATATTGATAGGTTCACCAGACTTTGTCTGCTGCTGCATGAATTGTATCTCCCTTAGTATACGCCTTCGAGATTTTCCTTGTTCTGCCATATATTACCCTCCTATTTAATTGATTATAGCGTAAAAATATGATTCTGTCAATAAAATGTATTGATTTCAATACATTTTTTCCTTGCGAAATGAAATATGATACTATATAATTTATAAAAAAACAACGCAAAAGAAAAAAAGCGAATGCAGGAATATCTTAACAATGCCATTAATCGGAAACCTACGAACTCAATTACGATCAGCTTCCCTCAGGATAGATCAATTATAGAGAAGGTGCGATCTATATTTTGTTGAAAGATAAAAAAAACAATGATATAGTATAATAAAATTTTGTTATGATAAGAAATTGAAAACACTCATAGCCTACGAAAATGAACTGGTTGACTATGCGGTACAATGACGCTGTAACGATAAAAAAGTACATATTTAACAAAATGCTAGTCGTTATAACAAGAAAAAAACTAATACACAAATTGTATTGATATTCTCTGAATCTATAATTTGTGAAATGCAACACTAAAGAAGGTGAAATCGTTGAAAATTGATCCAAACAAAATGAATACTCTTAAACCTGCAGCTTATTTGACGGCGGATAAATGTCAGCTGTATCGTTCTATAATGCGAACCCTTTATAAAGAAAAGGAAGCTTATAATTCACAGTTGAGTGCGGGAAGCATTTTAAAACATTTGAAAGATAATGATGAATTTGCATCTCTTGATATAGATGAGGTCAAGCAGGCGCTTAGTCAGCTAACTCAATGGGGGGATGTTGTTCCAATGCAAGATCCCAGAGAAGTTACCACTATTGAGGAATATAAAAACAAATTATATCGCTATTCGCCTACAGAAGCAGCAATTGTCATTGAAAGAATGACAATTGAGCTTGAAACTCAGCATAGTAAAGTCAGTACATTGTCAAGCGCTTTGTTCGTGAGGATTAATGAGTCGCTGAAAAAATTCAAAGAACATCTTGAATCAATGAATGAAAAGGATATGTATGAGGAATGGAACAATCTGCAAAATGATTTTCAAAGACTAAGCAACAATTTTTCTGATTATCTTCATGCTTTTTATTCAGTAGAAGGAGAAAAACGTCTGCGTTCAATGGACTTTTTGATCCATAAGGATAAATTTGTGAATTATCTTAGAGAGTTTATAATGTACCTACTGAAATATTCTTCAATTATTGAAGTTAGCCTGAAAGCAGTAAGAGAAAATGTATTGAAAATCATAATCCCGAGTATTGTTAAATATGAAAGCGAACTTCCTAGACTTAACGGAACTGTAAATATAGAGGAAATAACTGAAAGGATACACAATCAGTGGAACGGTCTTTACTGCTGGTTCATCAGTACAGATGATCGTTCGTCCAACAGTGAAATCCTTGCAGAGTATACCAACGAAATAATACGAGGAATGATAAACAATGCCATTATACTTATGCAGCTACAAAACAATGCTGTAAGCAAAAGGCGAGACTATTACAAATATCTTGAAATGTTTGGTAGATGCAAGAATATTGATGAAGCGCACTGCTTATCGGCACATATTTTCGGAGCTATGTCAGTCAGTCATTACAAATATAATACCAGTAGAGAAACTGACAGTATTTTTGAGTATGCAAGAGATCTTAAACCGCAGGTGTTTGAAATCAGTCCCCAGACGAAAACGTATAAGCCAAGAATTAAATCATCGGGATTTGTGAACAAAGAATTTGATAAAGCAATAAAGAAACAGGAATACATAGCACAGATAAAAAGACAGCAAGAGCTTTTGAACAGTTACATCAAAAAAAACAAGCTGATAATAAAGGATCTTTCGAATCAAATAGTCCCAGAGGAAATACGTCACATAATTCTTGGCTGGATCTCATTTGCAAATCAAAATAAACAGCGCACGGGAATAACCGATTTCGGACGTAGTTTTAAAATGACAGGCGGTACTGAAAAATTAGTTATCGAATTTTCTGACGGCCTATTGAAAATGCCCGACTACACATTTGAGTTTGAGGAGAAATAGTATGAAAGAAATCACTCAATTACTTGAAGAGTTCTGGATAGTAAAAGATAAAAACACAACGGATTACTATAGGATAAAAAGAAGCATAGACAATCAGATGAAGAACTTTCTGACGGATTTTGTGGGTTGGAAACTATTTGTTACCAATAAATTGATAAAGTTAAAAAAGCTTCCAGCAGAAGCACATCCTTTCATGGGTATACAAAGATTTGAAAGCGTAAATGAATATATGCTACTTTGCGCTCTGCTGATTTATCTTGATGAAAAAATGGATGGAACGCATTTTCTTCTTTCCGAGCTTATAGAAAATATAGAGAAGATAATAGCTGGTTATGCCGATATTGATCTAACAAGATTTACTGACAGAAGATCACTTATAAAGGTTCTTAAATTTGCCGTGGAGATGTCAATGCTCAAAATATCTGACGGATCTATCGAAGCGGCAGAGCAGGATCAAAGCAAAGAGGTACTTTATGAGAATACGGGACTTTCAAAGTTCTTTTCGGTAAATCATGACAGCTCAATAAGTGAATATACAGACTATCATGATTTTGAGAACAGAAGCTCTCTTTATACCGATGATGAGACAGACATGGTAAGAACAAACAGAGTGTACAGAAGGCTTCTTTTGCAGCCTTCGATGTATTGGGACAGCGATGATGATATGGATAGTATTTATCTGATAAATCAAAGACAATACATATACAAACATCTTGACAAATACGTGGGCGGAAGACTAGATATACATACTGGTGCGGCTTTTTATATGATAAGCGAAGATAATGTTTTTGGAAAGATACACCCATCGGAAAAATCTATTTCTGGATTTATCGCACTTATGTGCGGCAAAATAAGAGAAGATATAGCAACGATAAACAATTCAAAAATATTTTTGACAGAAACAGAGTTTGAACTCACTATACTAAAATATAAGGAGTTATTTTTTAAAGGTCTTAGCAAGGAACTCAGAGATATGTCAAATGAAAAGTTTACTTTTCTTGTGAAAAAATATATGTTTGAGTGGCAGCTTGCGGAAGAAAGCGAGGACGGATACTATCTTTGTGATGGAATCTACAAAACGGCAGGACGATATCCTAAGGATTTCAAGGAGGAATAAAAATGGAACGCTGGCAAATGAATAGGCTTGGATTTGTAAACTTTTGGGTATATGATATAGAGGAGTTTCCGATTTACGGTGGAAGACTTTTGCTCAGAGGTGCAAATGGTTCGGGAAAATCCATAACTACACAAAGTTTTATTCCATATATTCTTGACGGAAACAGACTGCCTTCGAGACTTGATCCATTCGGAGGCAAAGAACGAAAAATGGACTATTATTTGATAGGCAATGCAGATAGCGAAAAAAAAGAAAGTACAGGGTATATATGGTTGGAGTTTGCAAAGCCCGAAAGCGGACAGTATAAGACTATCGGCATAGGTATGCGGGCAAAAAAAGGCGGAGATTTCAAGGCTTGGGGATTCTGTCTTAAAGATGGCAGTAGGATAGGCGACGGTTTTGAGCTTTACAGTAATGTAGGCAGTCAGTTTATACCACACGATCACAAAACCCTTAAAAAACTTCTTGGAGATGACAATATATTTATTGAAAAAGTCGTTGAGGGAAAGTATGCAGAATATAAGCTGATGGTCGCAAGTGAGATCTTCGGTATAACAAGAAACAGCATCGAGGATTTTGACAGACTAACAAAAGTGCTGATACAAACAAGATCATCAAAGCTTTCTTCAAAGGAAAACCTGAAGCCCGAACAGCTTTATGTTATTCTTAATGATTCGCTTCAAACACTGACAGATGAAGATCTCAGGCCCATGACAGAAGCAATGACAAAGATCGAAGATATGCAGTTTAAGATTGAAGCTGCAAATAAAGCTAGGTGTGAAGTTAAATACATAGCTGATGAGTATGATAGATACAATAGATATATGCTTTGGATAAAGTCAAAAAAATACCTTGATATAGCAACAGATGTAAATGAAAAGCAAAAGGATTATGATAGCCAAAAGAGCAGCATAGAAAAACAGAGCCAAAAACGAAAAGACAGCAGGGACAAGCTTAAAAAAAGCAAAGATGAGTATTCGGCAAAGGAGGAACGGCTGGAAGGAAAACATAAACAGATAAGGTCAAAATACCATGAACAGAGTGACAGCAAAACTGAAATAGAAGGTATAAAATACGACATGGATAAACAACTGAAATCTCTTGACGGTTACAGCGATTCGGGATTTCCGTTTTATAAATACTTTTCTTACGAATTAAAAAATGGTAATGTACTTGATGCTGACAGATACCGAAATGAGTGCAGAGGGTTTTCATCATAGCTTGAGTCGGTGATAAAAAAATTTGATGAACAAGATTATGAACGTGAAAAATATGAAGAGGCTCAAAAGGAACTTTCCGAAGCCGCATCTGTTCGTACCGATAAGAAAGTGGAGAAAGATCAAGCAGAAGAACAATTGAACGAGCAAAAGGACGTCGTGATTGAAGCAATATATAAGGCAGCAAAAGACAATAAAGAGTTTATGATAGATGAACCTTTCAGAAATAAGCTGTCCGATATTTTAGAATTTATAGAAAAACGTGGAAACAGTGAATATAGTGACGCTATGTTTTCGCATTATGAGTATCTCAAAAAAAATCTGAATGATCGTCTTATCAAGGCAAAAGAAGAGTGCAGATGTAAAAAATCTGTGATGGAAGACAAAGAGAAAAAACTGAATGATCTATTGTCAGCAAAGGAACATGAACCAACGAAAAGTGAATTTCGAGCATATGCACGAAAAGCATTGAGCGAGCACGGCATCAGATACAAAGCTCTGTATGAATGTATAGATTTCAAGCCTGATGTCCCAGATGCAATGAAAACAAGGTTAGAAGCAGCCTTAACAGATACAGGGTTGCTTGATACACTTGTGATTGCGCATAAGGACATAGCTTTCGTTAAAGAGATAATAAAGGAATATGATGAAAGTTGGTTTGCTATCGAAGAAACAACCACGTCATTTGTGTCGCCTTATTTTGAAATATCCGAAGGCTGCGAATTTGCAGATGAGGTCATGTCAGTACTTTCGAAAATCCACAGTATATTAAGTGTTACCGCTGACGGATACTATGAATATGGTATGACGGCAGGCTATGCAAATGAAGAGCAGGTAAGTTTTATCGGTGCGGAAAACAGAAGACTTTTCCGTGAACGGCAGATTGCTGAGCTAAGAACAGAGTCAGAGCTTGCAAAGGCGGCTTATGATAGTGCAGAAAGTGCAAAAAACGATATAAATGATCGTATCGGCATATTAGAATCAGAATATGCTGTGCGTCCTTCTTTGGATAACATAAATGCTGCATTGGAACATTTAAATACCGCATGTTTGGAATTTGATGTAGCGGATAAAGGATATAAAACTGCGGAAGAAAAAGAAAACAGAGTGAAAAAGGCTTGGACTAAGGCTTCGCAAGAAGTCAGCGAAATCTGTAGCAAATATTCTCAATACGAGAAAAAGAAGCAGATCTTTGTTGATGCGCAGGCAGAGCTTCGTGATTTTGAAGATATAGTATGCAGTATTATCGATCAAAATAATAAACTTGGCGATAAGAAAATTCAGTTGGCTTGGATAAATGAATCTATTGTCCAGTTAAATAATGATATTAATGAAATAACTCAGGATTTAAAGCGGATCAAAGACGATATACATGAAAATGAAGAGATAATACGCTTATGCACTGAAAAATTGGAAAGCCCAGAGAATATTGATATTGCTAAACGATCTGACGAACTTGATGAGCTTATAGATAATTCGACAAAAAAGATATCTGATCATAATAAAGAATTAGTAAAAGAAAAAATCAATATTACACATGAAAAAGAATATCTAAAAAAAACAACTGGTGAACTGAACAATTTGATCGAACAAGAAAACAAGCTGTTTGAAATATTCAAGGAAGAACTCAATCTCGGATTTGTTATCAAAGCGGACGGACCTATTGTCAAGCAGCATGCAGAAAAAGCAAAATCAGAAGTCGCTCAAGGTGATGACAAAATGGAACTATCGGTTATACAGGCAAGACTTCTTGATGTATTCCAGAAGCACAGTACTGATGCGACTGCAGAATACAGGCTGATATCTGAAACAATGTTTGAAAATTCGGATATTGAAACTATAAGAGCAAGAAACAAGATAACTCTGCTATGGAAAGGAAGCAGGGTAGCTCCAAGTGAATTTACTGCAATGATAAAAACAGCCATAGAAGATGATGAACTGCTTATGAAGCGGGACGAGCAGGAAATGTTCACGGGTATACTTCTCAATATACTCAGTAAAAAGCTCTGCGTTAAGGTAGATGACAGCAAACGCTGGGTAGAATCAATGTCAAAGCTGATGAAAAGCATTGAGACTTCGCAGGGACAAGCATTTTCGCTTAGCTGGAATGCCAAAAAGAATCTTGGCAAAAACGAACTACCATATGATCAGCTTAATAAGTTGCTGCGAATGAATAAAGAAATGATAAGATCTGATGATATCGAAAAGCTAACAGAGCATTTCAGGAGCAAAATCGAACATGAAAAAAGAGTTGTTGAAGAAAAAGGTGAAGAAATAAGTTATTCAGAACTTATCAGAACAGTGCTCGATTACAGAAGCTGGTTTGAATTTAAACTAAAGTTCAGAGAATCCGGAAGCGACAATTTTAATGAGCTGACAAACAGCAGATTCAGCAGTTTCAGCGGTGGAGAACGTGCGATGTCGGTATATATCCCACTTTTTGCAGCTGTTGCTGCGCAATATGAAAAAGCGGGAGAACAGGCTCCTAAGATATTGGCACTCGATGAAGCATTTGCTGGAGTAGATGACAGTAATATCAGCGAGATGTTTGACCTGCTTGAAAAATTGGGTTTTGGATATATAATAAATTCCCAATCTTTATGGGGATGCTTCAAAACAATACCGAAGCTCAATATCGCAGAGTTGATACATGAGAAGAATTCGGATTTTATTACTGTCATCAAGTACGAATGGAATGGAAAAATCAAAAAACTTGTAAAGTAGGGTGATAGCGTGAATGATGCAAAAAAAATTGCTGAAATATTGAAAAAGAACTGTGGCTATGTAAGGATAATGGAACAGTTGAAAAATAAGTTTTATTCTTATGGAGAAAGTCGTGGAAAAATATCACTAAAAGATGCAACACAAGAAGAGTGTTATGCTGTCGATGAAATAATCTGTCCTAAGATCGGGTATGAACCTCCAACATTGTCGTTTACAGTAAAAGACTTTGAAAATGGTTTAAGTCAATACGGAAAAGTATCTTTGAGAGAGGTTCTAGAAAGTTACTTCAGCATAACTTTGCAAACCAGAACTGAGCATGAGTCCGAAAAAGCCGAAAAGAAAAATGAATTTGAAAATGAGCTGTTATCAAGATATGGCGGAAAGCCATGTTACAGTTGGCTTGTGGAGATGTTTGCTTCTGGAAAGTATGGCTATAAAATTGTTATGGAGCAATACAATAACGACCCCAAAGCGGCAGAAAGTCTTGTCAGCTATGTTTGTAATGCAGTCGATTCAAGATATGAGCAGGAATTTGAGCCGATAGGTCTGCCTATCCTAGCTGCTGAGATAACCAGCAATCCTCATTATTTTGATATAAAATCGACAGCAGGAAATCTTCTTGTAAATGCACTCGGATTTCTATCAAACAAGTCTCAAAATAATTCCGAAGAGATTAAGGAAATCTATTTTTATTTTGGTATAGAGGCAGATAGTATAACCAGTGCGTGTGCTTTGCTCGGAATCAGGCTCTATGATAAAAAAGGAGAAGAGCATAAAGCATATAAAATGTTTGCCGATAAAGGTGAGATAGCTATGCTTTCGGTTGCGAATTTGGTAGGTATCAGTAGTGCTGATTGCGACAGGAAAAAAGTATTTGCAGTTGAAAATCCTGCTGTATTTATTGCACTGGTACCTATCGTGATAAAAAAAGGATTTGCGATGATTTGTACTTCTGGTCAGCTCAAAAGGTGCGTTTTGAAAACGCTTGATATGCTTTCGGACAGCGGTTGTACAATATATTATGCAGGCGACTTTGATCCAGAGGGATTATTGATTGCCGATAAAATCTTATCAAGATACAAAACGGCTGTACATATTTGGCGAATGAGTAAAGAGGATTATTATTCCATCAAAAGAGTCACCCCACTCTCTGAAAGTCGCTTGAAAAAACTCGACAGCTTAAAGGTCACAAAATTGAAAGAACTGGGCGATGCTATTAAATCAGAGAAGAAAGCAGCATATCAAGAATTAATGATACCAGACATGATTGAAGACGTAGGTCTAGTTTATTAAAAGACATCGAAAAATACCATATGGAAAATTAGGTTCCGCAAAAAACGATGAAATTATGGTCTGCGAAGAGATTTTATTTGAAGCGTTTTGTTTTTCTATTTATGATCTGTATAGATGATACTTACAAACCTTAGCAAAATAATTTTTTCAAAATTTACAATAGTAAACAAATATACTTTTGTATTGTTAACAAACCTATGCTCGATATGATATGATCAATTCATCAAGCATACTGCAATTTTAAAAAGCGAACTTGACTACTTGCACTTCCCAGATTGGCGGATAGACTGTACATAAAATAATGTGAGGCAGCCGCAGACCACACTTGTGCGTGGTTTGCGGCTGCTTTTTCTGTCAATATTTTTAGGCTAATTCTATGAAGTATCTCACACTACACTATCGTCCAACAAAAAATCGATCAATCCAATATTCAGAACACCATTGTCATCATACCAGCGTTTTCTTATATCTTTGCGAACTATGATTTTAGGAAACGAATCACCTGTTAGAGAAAAAGGTCTTAATTCCTGCATCTCTTTTTCGGCGTCAGACAAAGCAAAGGCGGACTGAATGTAAGTCCTTTTGCCCCCGCTTGTCACAACAAAGTCGATCTCTCTAGGAACACGAACAGAACTTCCATTTGCATTGCGTTCCCTTGAGTAAACAACGCCAACGTCAACGGAAAACCGCGGATAATCAGTTCGTTATAAATAATGTTTTCCATTATGTGAGTCATTTCCTGCTGACGAAAACCTATCCGTGCATTACGCAGTCCAATGTCCTCACAGTAAAATTTGTATGGATATTCAAAATATGATTTACCCTTAACGTCATATCGCTTGCTTTCAGAAAACAAAAATTCGCCCTCGAGATGCTCAATATATGATGCGACCGTCACAACGGAAATGCCGCCGTTTGTTTTTGACTTTAGCGTATTTGCTATCTTTGTTGGATTTGTAAGCGAGCCAATAGATGAACACAGCAGATCAAGTATTTGCTCAAAAACGTCCACACGCTCAATTTTCTTTCGCTCAACTATATCTTTAAGGTAGACCTCAGAAAACAGCGAGGTAAGGTATTTCATTTTTACATTGTCGCTTGGACGTGAAAGCACCAGCGGCATACCGCCGTAAAATGCATAGTTCTCAAATGCGTCCTCCTTATCACCGCCCACAGCAGAATAGTACTCAGAAAAGCTGAGAGGTTGAACCCGTATCTCGTCACTTCTGCCCCTGAATTCCGTAAGAATATCTGATGAAAGCATTTTTGAGTTACTTCCCGTAACATACACATCAAGATTATCAAGTTCACGCAGATCGTTGAGTGCATCATAAAAAGTTATCTCCTTGCCGTCAGGATTATACGGATTTGGCACCTTGTAAGACATCTGAATCTCATCAACAAAGAGATAGTATTTTTCATTTTTTCCTTCTACCCTGCTGCGGATATATGCAGAAAGTTCCAGCGGATCTCTGTACTTTATATCCCTTGTCAGATCAAGCTCGATACTGATAACATGGTCGTTATCTGTTGTATTTTCAAGCAAATACTTTTTGAAAAGGGTGCGCAGACGATACGATTTACCGCATCGTTTTATACCTGTGATAACCTTCACCTGTCCGTCCCACATAAAATCAATCAGTTGCTGCAAATATTTATCACGTTTAATTTTCATACAAGCACCTCATTAAAAACTTCCGCCCATACAGGCTCAACCTTTTAATATTATACCATACAATGTTACTTAAATCAAAACTCATATTAAATAGTTTAGCCGTTTTGGGCAAAAGCATTCAATGTGAATAAAGTTCATCACCGACAAGAGCGAGAAAATTTGATTTCCTGCCCTCCCCTTGACTGACATTCTCTTCTA
>UMGK01031879.1_pt1 | contig 12757 bp, 10 predicted proteins | sample 1965251 | NCBI WGS metagenome assembly UMGK01 (sample SAMEA4836070, study PRJEB28245) | human gut metagenome | biome: gut microbiome; material: fecal sample | place: Denmark | collected 2008 | reverse complement strand
ACGGGCTGCAAACCGGAGCAGACGAGTACATCGTGAAACCGTTTAACATCGGAATTCTGCGTGCCACCATTGCCAATCTGTTAGCCAACCGCGCTTTGTTGCGCCACAGATATGCCGATCTGGAGTTGAATGATGACACCCACAATACGGAATGTCTCAACTGCGCTACGGATCTGGACTGGAAATTCATAGCCAGCATCAAGAAGAATGTGGAAGAAAACATGGACAATCCGACCTTCAACATTGACCTGCTTTGCACCTTGCTCAACATGAGCCGTACCAGCTTCTACAACAAGCTAAAGGCGCTGACCGACCAGGCTCCGGGAGATTATGTCCGCCTGATCCGCCTGAAACACGCCATGAAGCTGCTGAAAGAGCAGAAGCACACAATCACTGAAATTGCAGAAATGACCGGATTCAGCGATGCCAAGTACTTCCGCGAAGTCTTTAAGAAACATTTCAATGTAAGTCCGAGCCAATATGCAAAAGAAGACGGCAATATTGGCGAAACGAAACAACAGACCGAATGATAGCATTACCTATATAATATGACGAACATATATATTGAAGCATTTACCATTTTCTTTAAAATCGGAGCATTCACCATCGGCGGTGGTTACGCCATGGTTCCCTTAATCGAAAACGAAATCGTTACGAAGCGCGGATGGATAGCCAAAGAAGATTTTATAGACCTGCTTGCCATATCCCAGTCGGCGCCGGGTATCCTCGCGGTCAACATATCCATCTTCATCGGCTATCGCCTGAGAGGAATACGAGGAAGCATCATCACAGCTTTGGGAACGGTACTTCCGTCTTTCCTCATCATCCTTGCCATAGCTTTATTTTTCCATAATTTCAAAGACAATATCTACGTAGAACGCATCTTCAAGGGGATTCGCCCGGCCGTTGTGGCACTGATAGCCGCCCCGACCTTCAGCATGGCGAAGTCCGCCAAAATCAACCGCCACACAATTTGGATTCCGGTTGTCTCGGCACTGCTCATTTGGTTATTGGGCTTCTCCCCTATTTGGATTATCATAGCTGCCGGCATAGGCGGATACCTGTTCGGAAAGCTACGTTCTCCGAAAGTTAAAAGTTAGAGAGGACGGTAGCACGCTGATAACTGATAACTGATAACTAACCCCTAACCACTTAATCATTGTATTATGCTTTTTCTTCAACTATTCTATACATTCTTTAAAATCGGCCTTTTCGGTTTTGGCGGCGGATACGCCATGCTGTCCATGATACAGGGTGAAGTAGTGACCCGGTACGGTTGGTTGACATCACAGGAATTCACAGATATCGTAGCCATCAGTCAGATGACACCCGGTCCCATCGGTATCAATTCCGCAACTTATGTAGGGTACACCACGATAGCGGCGCATTATGGCACAAGCATGGGAGTGTTGGGATCGTGCATTGCTACCTTCGCCGTAGTGCTTCCCTCGTTCATCCTGATGCTCACTATCAGCAAATTCTTTCTGAAATACCAAAAACATCCGGCGGTGGAAGCCGTATTCAGCGGACTTCGTCCTGCCGTAGTGGGATTGTTGGCATCGGCGGCCCTGGTCTTGATGAATGAGGAGAACTTCAGTTCGCCCGATGAAGACATGTACTCTTTCATAATCAGCATCATCATCTTCCTTATAGCTTTCATCGGAACAAGAAAGTACAAGGCCAATCCCATATTAATGATTATAGCGTGTGGAATAGCCGGGCTGCTACTCTATTAGTGCCGCTCCAAGGCCAAGCCGTAAGGGAGGCAGGCAGATCATCCCCTGAGGCAAATAAAATATGCCCGGAAGAAACGTATATATCTTCCGGGCATATTTTGCATAAAGCTGCCGCAGCTCCTACAACTTCACTTTCTTTGCCACCGACTTGGATTCGTTATGCAAGCGGTCGAGCGCCGTAACGACATAGCGGTATTTCGTCTTGCCGTCCTCATAAGGCAACTTATAGAAAGTGTTGCGTGTGATAGCCACAATGTGTGAAGGATCATCAATGTCCACCTTCTCTTTTGAGCCGAAGCGATAGACAACATACTGTACAGGACGATTCATCTCATCCTTAAACTTCGGTGCTGTCCAGAAAAGGATGTAGCCGTCGGCAGTCCATACCGGCTTCACTTTACGCACTTTGTCCGGCGCGTCATTGTCCATAAAGTCGAATACGGGCGGCAAAGCCGGATATTTATGATACTCAGCCACCAACGCATCCCGGTATTTTCCTACGTTCTCCACTACGGCACTGGCAGGCCATTGGCAACTGCCGCCAATCGTCTGGTAGGCCCGTTGCAGAGCCATCTTACGGGGAAGCTGGTTGATGGAAGGGTTCTTCGGGTCAGCGTTCTGCACCGTATTCACCACAGACTGGCCTATGAATAACGGACGGTTCTCCGTATGCCTTGCCCACCATTTCACCAATGTTTCATAGTCGGCAGCCGGATGTCCTATCTGCCAGTATATCTGCGGAATGTTATAGTCCACCCAGCCCTTGCGTGCCCACAAAAGCACATCGGCATACAAATCATCATAATTCTGCAAGCCATTCGTATCGCTGCCCAGCGGGTCGCTTTTCTGATTGCGATAGATGCCGAAAGGACTTACTCCGAACTTCACCCAAGGCTTCAGCCCGCGAACCGTCTCGTGTATCTTCTGAATGAGGATATTCACATTGCTGCGGCGCCAGTCCGCCTTATTGCTGAAACCGCCGCCATAGCGTGCAAAGCTCGCATCATCCGGAAAGTCCTTCCCTTTAATGGGGTAAGGATAGAAGTAATCATCCATGTGAATGGCATCCACATCATAACGCGAAACAATATCGGTGACCACCTTACAGATGTGGTTGCGGCTTTCGGGCAATGCCGGGTCAAAATACAACTGATCGCCGTACGTCACAAACCACTCCGGATGCGAGTTATAAATATGGATAGGCGAAAGTTCATTTTTCAACGAAGTCTTTACGCGGTAAGGGTTAATCCAAGCATGAAACTCCATGCCACGCTTGTGACATTCCTCAATCATGAACTGCATCGGATCCCAGTAAGGCTCCGGCACCTTCCCCTGCACGCCCGTCAGGAAGCGGCTCCATGGCTCATATTGCGAAGCATACAATGCATCCGCCTCAGGACGCACCTGAAAAATAATGGCATTGATGCCTGCACCTTGCAAGCTGTTCAACTGGTTTATCAAAGTCTGCTTCAGCTTATCAGTGGGCATGCCACGAAACTGTCCGTTCACAGCCTGTATCCATGCGGCGCGGAATTCACGTTTGGGATGATTGGCAGCAGGTGTTTGCTGTGCCTGTATGGTCAGTACCTGAACGCACAGCAATAATAGCAAGAGGAGATTTCTAAATTTCATTTTGTTCTTTTTAAATATTGCATGGCAAAGATAATGATTATCTTTGTACCCCAATTCATTTTCAATAGTCTATGACAAAAAATACATCTATTATCATAAAAGGAGCTCGTGTCAATAACCTGAAGAACATTGACGTAGAGATACCCCGCAACAGGCTGGTCGTCATCACCGGACTATCCGGCTCCGGCAAATCCTCACTTGCATTCGATACGCTTTATGCCGAAGGGCAACGCCGGTACGTGGAGAGCCTCAGCAGTTACGCCCGTCAGTTTTTGGGACGCATGAGCAAGCCCGAATGTGATTTCATCAAAGGCATCCCCCCTGCTATTGCCATCGAACAGAAGGTAAGCAGCCGCAACCCGCGCTCCACAGTGGGAACCTCCACCGAAATTTACGAATACCTGCGTTTGCTCTATGCCCGGGTGGGACGGACATTCAGCCCGGTCAGCGGTCAGGAGGTGAAGAAGCACTCCACCGAAGACATTGTGAACTGCATGCTCCAGCAGCCCGAAGGAACACGCTACACCGTACTCGCTCCGATATTGCTCCGCGAGGGACGCACCTTGCAGCAGCAACTGGAGATAGATATGAAACAGGGATTCAACCGGCTGGAAGTAAACGGAGAAATGGTGCGCATTGACGAATACCAGCCCAAAGACGGCGACACCCTGTTTCTTTTGGTAGACCGCATGACTGCTTCCAGTGAAAAAGATGCCGTCAGCCGCCTTACCGATTCCGCCGAAACCGCCATGTACGAAGGCGACGGGGCCTGCCTGCTACGCTTCTACCAGCCGGACGGCAGCACCAGCCTGTACCGTTTCAGCACCAAATTCGAGGCGGACGGCATAACGTTTGAAGAGCCCAACGACCAGATGTTCTCCTTCAACTCCCCTATCGGAGCCTGTCCGGAGTGTGAGGGTTTCGGACGTGTCGTCGGCATTGACGAGCATCTGGTCATCCCCAACCGTTCCCTCTCCGTCTACGAAGGTGCGGTGGTGTGCTGGCGAGGCGAGAAGATGGGCGAGTGGAAAGACATGGTGATACGCGGTGCGGAAAAAGCCGGCTTCCCCATTTTCACCCCTTACTACCAACTGACGGACGAACAGCGCCGGATGCTGTGGGAAGGGACCCGTTACTTCGAGGGCATCAACGCCTTCTTCAAGATGGTGCAGGAGAATCAATACAAGATACAATATCGCGTAATGCTGGCACGCTATCGCGGCAAAACGCTTTGCCCCAAATGTCATGGCACAAGGTTGAAACCCGAAGCCGGCTATGTCCGGGTAGGCGGACGCAGCATCTCCGAATTGGTGGACCTGCCCATCACCGAACTAAAAACCTTTTTCGATAACCTGAAACTGGACAAGCACGACACCGACGTGGCACGCCGCATCCTCATAGAAATCAACAACCGCATCCGCTTCCTGCTGGATGTAGGTTTGGGGTATCTCACGCTGAACCGTCTCAGCAATTCGCTTTCCGGCGGCGAGAGCCAGCGCATCAATCTGGCAACTTCGCTCGGAAGTAGCCTTGTGGGCAGTCTCTACATATTGGACGAGCCGAGCATCGGACTTCACAGCCGCGACACAGACAAGCTGATACATGTCCTGCGCCAACTGCAACAACTGGGCAATACGGTAGTGGTAGTGGAACACGATGAAGAAATTATCCGGGCTGCCGACTATATCATCGACATCGGTCCCAAAGCCGGACGCCTGGGAGGAGAAGTTGTGTATCAAGGGGACATGAAAGACCTGCAAAAGAACAGCAACAGCTACACAGTGCGTTATCTTTTGGGCGAGGAAATCATTCCCGTACCCGAAAGCCGCCGTCCCTGGAACCAGTATATTGAAATCACAGGCGCACGCGAGAACAACCTGAAAGGCGTGGACGTACGTATCCCGCTTAATGTAATGACGGTAGTCACCGGCGTGTCGGGTTCGGGCAAGAGTACGCTGGTACGCGACATCTTCTTCCGCGCCCTCAAACGCGAGTTGGACGAATGCAGCGAACGTCCCGGAGAGTTTGCCACCATCGGCGGAGATTTGCAGAACCTGCGCAATGTTGAGTTCGTAGACCAGAACCCTATCGGCAAATCTTCGCGTTCCAATCCCGTAACCTATATCAAGGCTTACGATGAGATTCGTAAGTTATGGTCGGAACAACCCCTTGCCAAGCAAATGGGCTACACCGCCGGGCACTTCAGCTTCAACAGTGAAGGCGGCCGTTGCGAGGAATGTAAGGGAGAAGGCACTATCACCGTAGAAATGCAGTTCATGGCCGACCTCGTACTGGAGTGCGAATCCTGTCATGGCAAACGTTTCAAGACCGATACCTTGGAAGTGAAGTTCCACGATGTCAACATCTATGATGTGCTGGAAATGACCGTTAACCAAGCCATTGAGTTCTTCACCCAATATGGGCAAAAGAAAATAGTGAAACGCCTGCAACCTCTGCAAGATGTCGGATTGGGATACATCAAGCTCGGCCAGTCGTCGTCCACCCTGTCCGGAGGCGAGAACCAGCGCGTAAAATTAGCCTATTATCTCAGCATGGAGAAAGCAGACCCTACACTTTTCATCTTTGACGAACCGACCACCGGACTGCACTTTCACGACATCCGCAAATTGCTGGAAGCCTTCGATGCTTTGATACGCCGGGGACACTCCATCGTCATTATCGAGCACAACATGGACGTGGTGAAATGTGCCGACCATGTTATCGACCTCGGCCCTGAGGGCGGGGACAAAGGCGGATATATCGTAGCAACCGGCACGCCGGAAGAGGTAGCGGCATGTGCAGCAAGCTATACCGGACAGTTCCTAAAGGAGAAACTACAATAAAACAACAGTGCAATCCCGTCAAAATCGTCTCGTGAGATAAATAAATTCATCTCGTGGGACGATTTTTTTCATCCCATGGGACAAAAAAATTCGTCTCGTAAGAAGAAATAAATCCTCTCACGAGACGAAATCAACTATCCTACAAGCGTTCTTTCCTCTTCCCTTAGAAGTAGAAACCGAATCCCACTTTCAGCCCGAACTCCGAACGGTCTTTGTCTATATCCCAATAAACGGCAGGTTCAATGGTCACTGTGCGTGACAGGAAAAATGCATAACCGGCCTCCATGCCGAAGCCGAAACGGGTTTTATCTCCACCGTCCCAATCGTAACGGTTCAGGTCTACGCCGGCTCCCAAGAAAATGCCTACCTTACTGATGTAGTAACGTCCGCCCACACCCAACGTATAGACATCCGTTCCCCCGCCTTGCCATTTCGCACCGGCATCTATCAGCAGAGCTACATTATCCACCAAAAACGCACCGCCTTTGGCTTCAAGGCCGAAATGGGCTTTGTCCGTTTCTGTATTATAGGAGAAGTTGAGCCCCGTAACGGAAGGATTCACGAACCATTTCCCTTTTTCAAATTGCGCGTGGGCAGCCATAGTACCAATAAGCAGGCACACGAGTAATGCTAATCTTTTCATCTTATTTCTATTTTTGAGTGAATAATTATTTTTGTTCTGTCCTATCCTCTTCACGACGTTTCCGCTGTAACTCTTCTTTTTTACGAAGCACCAGCCACAACACAAGTACAATGACATACGAAGCAATTACGGTTATATATTTCTCCGTATTGCTGATTTCCGTATTGCGCGGCAGGAAATATGCCGCAGTAGCAGAAACATAAATAAGCAGGGCTACGGTCAGCCCCGTAGATTTCTTGAATTTCTTCATCAATTAAAGGGTTTTAGTCTGTTTGTTTTTCCATACAATGAACCACGCCAACGCAATCACAACACTTGCCATTCCCATGCCGTAGGCCACCGGATGTGACATGCCGAACCCTTCCGGTGCTATGCAGATATAAGTTGTACAGACGCAGGTCATGAAGAAAGCCGGTATCAATGTGAGGAAATATTGTTTCTTTGCACGCACCAGATACACGGTTATCGCCCACAAGGTGAAAACAGACAACGTCTGATTGGCCCATGCGAAATAACGCCATATCATGTCAAAACCGTCTTTGTCGCGCAGGCTGTACAGCAGCAATCCGATAGCAGCCAAAAACATCGGCACACATATATATAAACGACTGCGAATGGACTTTTGTTCCATACCCAGAAAGTCCGCAACGATAAGCCGCGCCGAACGGAAAGCCGTATCGCCACTCGTAATGGGAGCAGCAATCACTCCCAGCACAGCCAACACGCCACCGACAGCTCCCAGCCAGTTTTTCGTAATGGCATCCACTATGACAGCAGCATTGGTCTCTTCCATTCCGTTCTCGTGGAAAAAACAGGTAGCCGCAGCAGCCCAGATAAGCGCTACGATGCCTTCGGTAATCATAGCCCCATAGAATACGGGACGACCATGGCGTTCACTCGTCATGCAACGCGCCATTAACGGGCTTTGTGTGGCGTGGAAACCACTGATTGCCCCACACGCAATGCTGACAAACATGATAGGAAAGATAGGCAATGTAGAGGCGTTGGGATTGGTATTCTGCAAGCCGTCCCATACTTCCGGCAATGCCGGATGGTTCACGTAAAGCATCACCAGAATTCCTACCGCCATAAACAGCAGTGCGATAGCAAACAGCGGGTATATCTTGCCGATAATCTTATCTACCGGCAACAGCGTGGCAAGTACATAATAGATAAAGACTACTACAATCCAAAAAGTGGTGTCCAGCGTTTCCGGTGTCAGACTGGCAAGCAGCCCGGCAGGTCCTGCCACAAACACAGCGCCTACCAATATCATCAGGATAACGGTGAATCCGCGCATGACCTGCTTGGTGGTCAGCCCCAAATAGCGGCCTATAATCTCCGGCAAACTCTCGCCATCATGGCGCAACGAAAGCATTCCCGCAAAATAATCATGCACCGCACCGGCGAAAATACTTCCCAAAACAATCCACAGATAAGATGCCGTACCGAACTTGGCTCCCATAATCGCACCGAAGATCGGTCCCAAGCCTGCAATGTTCAGAAATTGTATCATAAAGATTTTCCACGTAGGCAGCGGAATATAGTCCACCCCGTCGGCTTTTGTGAGAGCTGGTGTCTTGCGGTCGTCCGGACCAAATACGCGCTCTATGAAACGTCCGTAAATGAAATAGCCTGCAATCAACGCCAACAGGCAAAGCGTAAATGTAATCATGGCATGCTAAATTTAATGTGGATGCTCAGTGTTAATGTATTTTATGTATGCAAATGTAACAGTTTCCAACCAAACTATGCAAACTTATCAGGTGATTTACTTATCTTCGCCGTAAAATATAACAGAAATAAAGAAGTTAATGGGAATTTATTTCACCCCAAAACAGGATACTATTATGAAGAAATTATGCTTTATACTACTATTATATGCCTTCTGCCTCCTGCCACTTGCCGCACAGCATCCTCCCAAGCATGAAGTGCGTGCCGCATGGATCACCGCCGTTTACGGATTGGACTGGCCGCGTACTCGTGCCACCACTCCCGAAGGCATCCGTAAGCAACAAGCCGAACTTGTGGAAATACTGGACAAACTGAAAGCAGCCAACTTCAATACGGTACTTTTCCAAACCCGTACTCGTGGCGACGTATTATACCAATCAGCAATCGAACCCTATAATTCCATCCTAACAGGAAAAGTCGGCGTCAATCCCGGTTACGACCCGCTTGCCTTTGCCATAGCAGAGTGCCACAAACGGGGAATGGAATGTCATGCCTGGATGGTCACCATCCCCTTGGGCAACCGCAAACACGTTGCCGCCCTCGGCAAAGAGTCGGTCACCAAACGCAAACCGGCAATCTGCGTGCCCTATAAACGTGAATACTTCCTCAACCCCGGACACCCCCAAACCAAAGAATACCTGATGAGTCTTGTCCGCGAAGTGGTGGAACGCTACGACGTAGACGGTGTGCACTTCGACTATCTGCGTTATCCCGAACATGCCCTGCGCTTCTCCGACAGTTACACTTACAGGAAATACGGCAACGGACGGGATCTTGCCCAATGGAGGCGGGACAATATCACAGAGATTGTCCGCTACCTTTACAAAGGGGTCAAGGCACTGAAACCCTGGGTCAAAGTCAGTACCTGCCCCGTAGGCAAGTACCGCGACACATCCCGTTACCCGTCCCGCGGCTGGAATGCATTCCACACTGTCTATCAGGACGTACAAGGCTGGCTGGGCGAAGGCATACAAGACCAGGTCTACCCCATGATGTATTTTCGTGGCAACGGTTTCTATCCTTTCGCCCTCGACTGGCAGGAACAAAGCAACGGTCGGCAGATTATTCCCGGACTGGGCATCTATTTCCTCGATCCCAGTGAAGGCAACTGGACAGTGGATGAAGTGGAACGGCAGATAAACTTCACCCGTACACATGGCTTGGCAGGCGAAGGGCACTATCGCGCGAAGTACCTCATGGACAATACGCAAGGGCTTTATGATATCCTTGAAGAGCATTACTACACTGCTCCCGCCTTGCAACCCGCCATGCCATGGATAGACAATGTGCCGCCCAGCGTTCCCACTCGGCTCAAGGTTGAGAAACTGTCCGAAGGATATTGGAAAATCAGTTGGCAGCCCTCCACCGACAACGACAAGCAAAATGCTCCGATGTATGTCCTCTACGGCTCCAATAGCTACCCGGTAGACACAACCGATCCTAACAATATATTGGTCCAGCGCATACAGGGGACAGAATGCATATATGCTCCTACCCGTCCCTGGACCACCCGGAAATACTTTGCCGTCACCGCCATAGACCGTTGCGGCAACGAAAGTCCGGCTGCAACCACTCCCCAAGAAAGAAGATGACAGGAAGAATCATATCCGGGCATATGCCCGGTAACAACTCTTGGCTGTAACCGGAACCAATGGCAGATAGCCGGAAACAAGTCTGCCTCCTTCTATTACCAATGGATAATCCTTCATGTCCCGTTCGTGTTGCACACGCAAGGTTTCATTGTCGGGAAAATACTCTATATTAAAATATCCCATACGTCCGGGAGCCACATAGTTATCGTAAAACAACCGGGCCACCACTCCCATATTCATACGCATATTTATCTCTACACAAGGGTGAACAACATATTCACGTCCGCCCTCCTGTCTGCAAATCATCATATCAACGCCCAAATAACCAACATAGGTGCTGCCGTAGATCGCTGTCAACTCCGTACGGAGAGTCTCACGTATCAGCATCAGTTCATCAACCGGAAAGTTCTGTGTTATAATTTCTTCTATCCGGCTGTCCGATGCAAGCAGATTACCGATATAAGACCCTCGCTCATTGGTAGAAAACAGGGAATAGCCCGCAAAAGTCACCCTTCCCTGCCCGTCAGAGTAAAATTCGACGGCAAAATCTTTCACCTTATTATATATAGGCTCTGCCGTAAGACAACCCTGCTCTTTCAAAACTCGTCCACACCAGTTGGATATGGGCTTCGTAAGCCCGTACAGACACCAGTTCAGCCCCTTTCCGCTGCCCGACCAAGGCACTTTGAGCAAACATGTGTGCATGGTGTTTACAACCCGTTCGCAATCCTCCATATTCTCTATAAGATGATGTTCACCGCAGGTATATTCCGGATAACGGCTTGTTATATGTTGCGTCACCGCCACGGCCTGAAGGCGGGAAGAAAGCAAGCGATACTCCCCAAGAAGCTGTGTAGCAGGCAACCTATCTTCACAGACGCCACCCCTCAGCAGGTATTTGCGGATAGAAGGGTTCCAGCCCCAAGGCAGCACCTCCGCCTCCGCATAATCAGGTAATTCAGGCTCGGTAGCCAGTTGCACTTGCAGCGGAAACAACTCCCGCATCTGCTTCAGGAAGTCTGCATTATAGGCGGAAGGAGCCAACACTGCATTATACGGATCTGCATACCATACCGGCAATAGCGCCAAATCCTGAGCCATACGACGCGCGGAAACCGGAGCTATGTAGTTCGTTTCGTTATTGGCAAGCGCCAAATCGGAGTCGGGATTAAAAAGATACAGTTTCATTGATTATAGTTCATCATGATTAAGAACTGCAAACTTACAGAGAAAAAGAACAGCATGCAAAATATATAAAACTTAACTACAAACAAGATATTTTGCTATCTCTACTTTGCAAATCTACAAAAAAGCTGTATATTTGTCGCCCGATAAACCGAATTTAAAGCATGGAAGCATTTTACCGAACACACGCTTATCTGGTAGAGCATACAAATGCCCCCGTTCGCCGCGACCTCATGGATGAGATTGACTGGAACGACCGTCTTATCGGTATCAAAGGTACACGGGGTGTGGGTAAGACTACATTCCTGTTGCAATATGCCAAAGAAAAGTTCGGAACCGACCGCTCTTGTCTTTTTATCAACATGAACAATTTCTACTTCTCCGGCCACAGCATCGTGGACTTTGCCTACGAATTCCAACGTCGCGGCGGAAAAGTGCTGTTGATAGACCAAGTTTTCAAACATCCCGACTGGAGCAAGGAATTGCGTTTGTGCTACGACCGTTTTCCTAATCTGAAAATTGTCTTTACCGGTTCGTCCGTAATGCGCCTGAAAGAAGAGAATCTGGAATTGCGCGACATCGTAAAGAGCTACAACCTGCGTGGTTTCTCTTTCCGCGAGTATCTGAACCTGCAAACCGGCATGAAATTCCGTTCCTACTCACTGGAAGAAATCCTGAGCAATCACGAACAAATAGCCAAGGGCATCCTGTCAAAAGTACGCCCGTTAGATCATTTTCAGGACTATATGCATCATGGCTTCTATCCTTTTTTCCTTGAAAAACGTAACTTCTCGGAAAATCTGCTGAAGACAATGAATATGATGGTGGAAGTGGATATTCTGCTGATCAAGCAAATAGAGCTGAAATATCTGTCCAAGATAAAAAAATTGCTATACTTCCTGGCCGTAGACGGACCGAAAGCCCCGAATGTGAGCCAGCTTGCCAACGACATACAGACATCCAGGGCTACGGTTATGAACTACATCAAGTATCTGGCAGATGCACGACTTATCAACATGGTATATCCCAAGGGAGAAGAATTCCCCAAGAAACCGTCGAAGATAATGATGCACAACTCCAACCTGATGTACTCCATCTACCCCGTAAAGGTGGACGAACAAGACGTACTGGAAACTTTCTTTGCAAACACAATGTGGAAAGACCACAAAGTGAATAAAGGAGACAAAAACATTTCGTTTATGGTAGACGAAGTGATGCCTTTCAAGATTTGTCAGGAAGGTATGAGAATTAAAAATAATCCGGGAGTGACATACGCATTGCACAAGGCGGAAATAGGCCGGGGCAATCAAATACCTCTCTGGTTGTTCGGCTTTCTATATTAATTGAGAGATTTTTTTACTTAATAAATTCAATTTAGTTATGACTAAACAG
>UMGK01060765.1_pt1 | contig 12806 bp, 16 predicted proteins | sample 1965251 | NCBI WGS metagenome assembly UMGK01 (sample SAMEA4836070, study PRJEB28245) | human gut metagenome | biome: gut microbiome; material: fecal sample | place: Denmark | collected 2008 | reverse complement strand
AAAAGAGAGTAGTTTTTAACTGCTCTCTTTTTTGTCGTGCAACAAATTATCAAGATGGCTGCTGTAATTGTCATTTATGAGGTGCAGCTGTGCAGCCAAGTGTATATAAATTTGAGTGATATTAATAGTTGAATGTCCCATCAGCACACGCAGCACTTCCAAATTACCACCATTATAAACAAAATTAGTTGCAAATATATGCCTTAATAAGTGGGGATAAACCCTAGCAAATGCTTTTTTCTTTTTTATCCTAGCAAATAACATTTTAATTGTGTTATGTGTTATTGCTTTGTTTTGCTGGGTAAGGAAAAAACTATTTGTATCAGTTATACAATGTTTTCTATAATCAATGTAGACAGATAATTGTCCGGATACAGCAATCCCAAACGGAACTATACGCTGTTTACTTCCTTTTCCATTAATAACTAAGTAATGGTTTATAAAATCAATGTCATTTAACATAAGATTTACGACTTCACCCAATCGTAATCCACAATCAAGCATAAGCATAATAATGCTCCTGTTCCGACAGCTCAGAAATGAAGAATTATCATAGAGAATAAGCAACTGCTTAACTTCGTTATCTGATAACGGCAAAATAACTTCTTTATTTGCTTTTATTAGATTTAAACGATTAATGTCAATATCTATGTATTCTTCAAAATATAACCAACGGTAAAATACTTTAACAGCTCTTGCATATGTTCTAACAGATATTTTATTGATTTCACGATGCTCAGATATGTAAAGTTGGTAAGCCTTAAATGTCATAATATCTAAATCTTCAACATCCATTTCTGCAGAGCAAAAGTTAATGAACATATTCAATGACCTTTTATAATATTCAATTGTATACCGTGAGTTACCTCTAAAACGTTGCTCTTGCATAAACATTTCGTAAGCTTTAGCGACAGTCAACTGTAACACCCTTTCGTTTTAATTCTTCATCCTCTGCCAAGAGCATTTTATATTTAGGGTTAAGATTAAGAGGAGCTTTAGCATTGACTTTATCAACTAAATCATTAACGCCAAACAGCTTAATATATGTAAAAATAGGACCAGCGTTGCGATCTGATACATAATGTGATAAATTCAGTGCGTTATATTCCATTCCTGGTCTTACATATAATGATTTTGACTTATCCGTTACGCTTGTAGCAAACTTAGACCAGTGCACAGCCATAGGGGCGCGCCACACATTGCTATCAGTATCTGACTTATCAATATATCTTAAATAATGATTAAGCACCAAAAAATATAATGTATCTATTTTTTCTGCTGGGCGCACGGACACATATTTTTGCTCAACATCAGACCAAGTATATTTTTCTTCAGGACGTAAAAGCTTAATAAATTCAAAAGCCCTTTCCCGGCGTAGCATTATTTCACATCTCACCCAATGAGATATTTCTTCAGATCTATTGCGCTCCGCCGCTTTATCATAAATACGAATAATAACGCTGCCACGCTTGCAACCGTGAGTAACGCAAGTACCGCCTGAGGATATATTAACATCCCAGGTGCGAGCCTTTGAAACAAAATTACCATGCAGTGTATCTTGTGTAATAGCTTCCAGGTCAAGCAATCCGGTAAAATCATCATAAGCAACATCAATACGAGTAATATTAACACCCTCTTGATTATGCAAAACATAATCAAACAATACATTAAAATCACCATGACCCAAACTCTCAAATGTTCGGCAACCTTGACCGGACATCTCAAGCCATATCTTACCATCGGTTGATGACGTGTGACCATCGAAATGGATTGAAACACCGGAAAAATACAATCTCTTTTTCCAACCCCTAGCACCATATGTTTCAAGAAAAGGGCAATTTTCCATGCCGAGCATTTCAATAAGTTGTTCCGGTTCACAAATACTTGTTGTCATCGCAAACCAGTCTATTAAGATTTTATTTTTTAATTCAGATACCAAAGCATTCATAATTTCATAACCTCTCATCTATATAGTTTGTAGTGTAATTGTAGGTAGAGAGTAGCTATTAGCCTTGCTACTCTCACGCACAGCATATAAACTGTGCGTTGCTTTACTTATATAATGCCTGACCGACAGGGCCCCGCCCCGAAACGGGGCACCCCGTCAGTCAATAGCTTTTATCCAGCGTAAAACCATCGACCAGACATAATATGCTGCTATCGCAGATAGCCAAAGTAATAATATTTTTAAAATAAAATCAATCGGGATAAACCAATTAATCCATTTTAAATATTGCTTGATAGGAGATATATCAAGAGATTGAAAAGGGCTATCAGGCAATAAATCAACAATCCACTGGAAAACATTATTAATCGCCTCACCAATAGAATTAAATATTTGTGATAAATCCATTATTACTCACTTCCTGTCAGTTTACGGGAAATTAAAATTAAAGCTAGTACGAATCCTGCACCGGTAAAAAATCTTATAATTTTAGCAGCGTCTTCATACTTTGAAAAATCAAGTACATATTCTTCATCAATGCCAAGCATATTATTTTTATATGGTATTACAAATTTAGGAGCTTCAGGCTCAGCAGCTAACACGGCAAAAAGGTTGTACAAATCCCACGGTAAACAGAACGGAAATTTTTCTTTAAACAAAATTTCAGGCAACGAAACAGCAGGAACTTTAGGCGTTGTGCCGGTCTTGTCCTTGTCATCGTCTTTATCTCCCGGCTTGTCATTATCTCCGGTTGTAACGTCTTTGTCTTTAACATCAGCATTACTATAGTCACGGGCTTTGCTGGGATTAAGAGTTGCAATATCATCATCGCTAACATCCGTTGGAACACTAATACCAATGCTAGGACTACCGGTCGCAACATCATCTATGCCATCGTGCCAAGTATCGTTGCCAGGATAAGCCGTTGTATCAATGCCAGGGTTACCCGGCAGAGCACCAACACTAGGTATATCATCGCCGATAACGCCATTACCAATATTTAGTAACCATTTAGCAAATGTATTTTCACTAAAAATGCCGTCCGGACATATACTATCACTTAAATTAAGCGATTTACCAATATCAGCACAAATACTAGTAGACAATCTATATCCTTGACCAACTTTAGTAGCTGTAACAGGTTTACCTTTGTAGTACATATATTTGCTAGTTATTCCTAATGTTTGACCAACAAAATTAAATCCAATAAGACCGCCATAAGTCGAATTATTAAGAGAAAAATAAACAGAAATCGGAGCAGTAGAAGTATAACTATTATAAGAATAAAAAGTAAAATCACCAATGCTTACAGCATTAATACCATTTGATGGTTTACCAAGAACAGATGGTAAAGAGCTAGAAGCACTGCTATTCGAGCCTATAAACTCAAAAATAAACTTATTACAAGATACCTTATTATAATTATCAGCTGTTATGTACCAAGACCACTTTAAAGGGTTATCTTTCGACAAAATATTATTGTCAAGCTGACTTGTTAAATCAAACACTGTATCAAATGCAGTATAATCGCCAAAAATCCTTACAACATCAGCAGTTATCATTTGCCATTGCTCGCTTAAAAAATTAATTCCAATAGTATAAACAACACCTGCAGTAGCTGCTAAAGTAGCAATTTCAGCAAGTTTTGAATTAAGCAAATCCATAACGCCACTGCTTGCACCGCTCGTAAATGCATCAACCCCATCATGAGCAAGAGCAACAGTACCAAAAGTAATGCCACATGCAGCTAAAATAGCAAGTATAAGTTCAAATAAACCAACTGCAACAGGATTAGCAAAAACATCTACAACGCTGTTTACAACTAAAGTAAAGCACAGCACTAAACACAACAACACAGTACATAGCTTTTCCCAAAATCGTTTTTTCTTAAGCATTTGTAGCACCCCGCTTTTCCCTCAATTTTAGCCTTAATGCCTCAACATCTAAGCGTGCCGTTTGCTTTGCTGGTTGCTTAGCAGCTTCTGGCAGTTGCTCAGACTTATTATCCTTAAAATTAAATAACGCCATCGTGTCATAACAATTTGCTATACGCTTGTTAAACCTCTTTAAATGAGTTGCAGTTTTAATCTTACACGGGTACCAGTATTCAACACAATGAAACAGTCCCCTGAATACAAGACTTGCAATAGCAGCAGCTAAGTTCCAGTTTTTTAATGCACGATGTTTAATGTCGTATTCCAACAAGCCTCTTATTTGACGATCTAACATTCTGTCATTTTGAGCTATCAAAATAACATCAAAATTAAAATGCCTGTGATTTGCAAAAAAGTTAACCCATTCCATACGATCCTGCCTGTCAAACTGTCGAGCGTTAAACATAATACTTGCCTCGTCAATAACAATTAATGTTTGTGCTTTAAGCTTACCCGGCTTATGATTTTCTTTTGCGAACTTAAGCAAATAATCAATTGTTAGTTCTGTGTTAGGCTTAAAAACAAACTTTCCGCAACGCTTAAGCCTAACACCTTTATAAAATTTAGCAGCATTAACAGGATAATTGGCAATTACATTTTTACCTCTGCCAACCCAATGTATTATATCATCTGTTGCGTGATATGATTTATAACTGCCAGGCGAACCACTATACAACGACATAGTCATACTCTCACTCCTTTTCAATTTTTAAAATTGCAGCTTCTGAAAAATTTTAAATGGAAGCCTCTTGACTACGCTTTTTTAATCGTGTTTGGTTGCCGTGCCGACAACTCAAAAGCATATAAGCTTAAAAAGTAGAGTGTCGGACAAACAATTGTACACGATTAAAACGCTGCGTAAAGAGGACATTTAAATTTTTTCAGAGGTAACAAACAGCTAAAACAAATATTACTTTGCCTCCAATCTAAAAGCATATAAGTTGCTAAAAAGGGATTGGGATTAGACCCAACCCCTTTAAGGAATGTGCACAGAGCTTATTTACCAATAAGGCCACGCAAAAAACTTATACCCTTTTTAACTGCAATATAAGCAACAACAATACCAATCGCAACAGGAACAACAAGTGCAAGATAGCCGAGAACCTCGTCCTTAACGCCGGCAATACCGGTTGAAAAAGCACTTTGAAGAGAAGCATCGTTTTCAGCTGCGAAACATGTTAAACAAGACATTGCAGATACCATAGCTACAGCAAGAGCAGTTACACAAGGCTTTGCATTACGCTTAAAAAAGTTCTTAATCTTTGACAACATTATTACACCCCCTTTCAATTAGTATCTATGATTACTCATTAAGAGTTGTCAACCATGACTTATTAAAGATAAAGCTTTATTAATGCCATATCCAAGTAAACTTAATAAAGTCCAAAAGCCAAAGCCAAAGCCCACACCGGCACCAAAACTATAAAACAAATCATAAAAACAATCCATATTACCACTTCCAAAAACTAAAGGCTTGAGCAAATAAACAACCAGTAATAGATCCAATGCAAAACATTAACATATATGCTACATCTTTTTGTGCCGGCTCTGTAGTGTTTATAGTTGGCTGTTTCGTTGCCGGCTCTGTAGCATTTACAGTTGGCTGTTCTGTTGCCGGCTCTGTCGTATCAATGGCAGATACGACAGTAGCACAGCTTAATATTGATACAATGGCAATCACAGTTATTAGCACTTTAAGCTTGTTCATCGTCTAAGCTCTCCATTACTGCCTTTTTAAAACAACAGTTTTTACACTGTTCCTCTTCGCCAGCAGTAAACTTATTGTCTGATAGTTGCTGTAACTTTTTGATTAAACAGCATACAGCAATACCGCATGCCATACCCAAAATTAAATCCACCGTTAAGCCTCCTCGGTGAGCCGGTCAACGCTTACAGCTTCGCCAAACTCAAGCAAGTCTTCCGACTTAGGCTCTTCGACCATTAAGAGCTGCACTTTTTTGTTTTCGTTAAAGTAAGCAGTTACAAAGTCTCCAGGCTTAACATCCTTTAGCACATCGTCACTAAGACATTTAAAGATATCAACTGCAAGACCTGTTACCCCTTCTTTCGGATAACACACATATAGATGTGTAAAATGTACCTTTTCGCCTCTGTCTGTCTCAAAATCTCCGATTTTGTAGCCCAGCACTTTCTTTAATTCTGACATTTTGTTTCCTCCTTTTATTTTTATATAGTGAGAGGGCGGAAAGCTTCCATTCCGTTCAGCTAGGTAGCTTTTTTAATTGCTGTAAACCGCCAAACACTTAATTAATCTTCTGCTGTTGCATAACGACGAAACATTCCATCTTCATCATAGTAACCATCGCCATTCATAACTTCTACTGCATACGTGTCAAAGTCAGCGTCACTGCCAAACTCCACACACACTTCTAGATATCCATCCTCATCATAGTAACCGCCAATGTGTTCGTTTTGATACCATTCTCCAGGTTTTCCTTTCATGTATGACATTTTTAATCACTCTCACTTTCAATAAATTTTAAAAATACGCCAAATCGGCTTAACAATATTATAGTCCATTGTGGCATAAAAATCAAGCCATAATGGACTATAATTTAATAAAAATTTATATTGTTTGTTATAATGAAATAAAAAGGTGGTTTTATGCAATATAATGAAATAATTAAGCAATTAAGGGAAGATAGAGATTTAACACAAGAACAAATTGCTACAATTCTAAATTGCTCACAAACAGCATATAGCAAGTATGAAAAAGGCTTAAGAGAAATATCTATACAAAATCTTATAAAACTAGCTAAGTTTTATAATGTTTCAATGGATTATATTACAGGATTAACTAGTAATCCTAAGCCCAACTACATAACAAAAAATAAAATTGATATAAATAATAACTTTGGAAAAATAAATATAAAATAAATAAAGGAGATAGTGAAAATGGGTACAAATAATACAGCACTAATTATAGGCGGAGTTGTAACAACAATTATACTATGTACTGTGCTAATTTTATTATTGTTGGCTATGATTTGGAGCAACACACGAAAACAGAATAAATTAATACAGAAAAACAATGAAACACTTGAACGGATACTACTTAACCAAACAGCAACAATAGCACAACAACAAAATTACAATAACTACCAAGCTGCTTACTGGCAGCCTTACCAATATCAACAACAGAATTTATCTAATGAAAATAGGGCAGTATATAATAATCCATATATTAAGAACCCCCAGCGGTAACAGTAAAACATATATGTTGACGGCTCAAAGGAATTGCATTGTCCGTGCCAGGCAATGCTTTGTATAATAAAACACAATCAAACTGTTAATCATGATGTCACTGGTTCGAGCCCAGTTGGGGGAGCCAAAAGAGAGTAGTTTTTAACTGCTCTCTTTTTTGTCGTGCAGCAAATTATCAAGATGACTGCTGTAGTTGTCATTTATGAGGTGCAGCTGTGCAGCCAAGTGTATATATAAAGGCTCTATGTCAATAGTTGGGAGAAACAGAAAAAATTTTCTGTGTCAGTGGTTGGGGGGATAAAGCAAGAAATTTTCGGCTTTGTGTCAATAGTTGGGGTAAAACCGTAAAAGGAAAATTGATTAAAACAAGTGGCGATAATTAAGTTGCCACTTGTTTTTGATTTTGGTGAGAGAAAATATGAAGAATACGATTACGGAAGCGTTTAAAATTGGTGTAGCCATAGGCGTTACGCGTGAGTACTTTAATCTTGTGTACATTAGTCAATGATGTGAGACCCAAAAATAAAAAAATAAAAAGAGCTGATTAGAATATGTTTTTCGGGGCAGAGAGAGTGAACGACGGAGCGTAAGCGGAGGAGTGAGCGAAAGATGCCCCGAAAAAACGGCAATTTACCGACCACTGAGTTCGTGCTGCTTCTGGTTCGGCGATTTCCATCCAAGAACAGCCATCGGGATGTTGTTTGACCGATAGAGATAGCGTTTCATCTGTTCTTGCAAATCATTGAATGAATAGAAATTCAAGTGGTTGTAAAACCGTTCTTGATCATTGCGGTGACTTCTTTCTACCTTGCCGTTGTGCCACGGTGTTCTGGGGCGGATCGTCTTGTGTACAATGCCGTAAGTGCTGCAAAACACATCTAACGGATGTATTCGTTTCGTCTTTTGCGTATGTGTAAATTCACTGCCATTATTGGTTTGCAATATGTTCGGTGCGTATCCAAAATAAACTATGGCACGCTTGAAAAAGTCAACCGTGGAATAACTGCTTTGCTCTTGATATGCGTAAATAAATCGTTTTCTGGACGCTTCTTCAATAACGGTATACTGATAGCACTGTTCTTTTTCATTCCTCGAATCACAAGCTTTCGGAACATATTTCACATCCATTTGCCACTTTTCACCAATAGTTTCCGGTGTGTCGTATTTACCGAGATGTTTAGATTTCTTCTTTGTAGATTCAACCTTTTTCCTGAACCCGAGACGTACAAATACTCGGTACAAAGATCCGGGGTGCCGGGAATACGCTTTATCTTCACGAAGCTTTCCGTATAACTCACAAATCGAGATGTTCGGATTTCTTCGATGGTAATCCTTAATCCACTTTATTTCCTCTTCGGTATGTGAATTTGGGTGTGGTGTCAGTGGTTTGTGAGACTTTGGCTCAAGCGATTCTTTTGTTCCGTCATATTGTTTATTCCACCGCATTAATGATGCCTTTGATATGTGATATCGCCGACACACAAACCCAATGTCCTTTGTTTGTCTGTATAATTTGACAGAGTTTATTTTTGTTGAAATTCATGTGGCAAATAGCGTTTGTTTTGTGTTATACTATCCATGGTGATTGAGTCCTTTCGTTAGGGATTTTGTTGTGGTGACTATATTCTAACGAACTCAATCACTTTTTTCTATTTTTTTTGATTTCAGTCTCACATCTATTGTAAACCTACAAAACTTTAACATAGGATAACAAATATTGTATTGACAATAACGAATATTTTCGATAAAATATACTTAAATATTTATAAATTAATTGTAAGGGTGAGATGAATGTCAAAAAAATTATTGTGTATCTGTTGTGTGATTATGAGTGTTTTTTGTTTTACATTGTACGGATGCTCAAACAATAATAATGAAGAAATTGTTTCATCTGTATCTATTAGTCAAGACGATATAGAAAAAGAAGCTAATAACATAGCAACAGCATTTGAACAAAATGATACAAAACAAATCAGCAAACTAATTTTTGGTAGTGAATTTAGTTTTAGTTCTGATTTAGACAAAAGTTTTGAAACTAGTAATGCATCTTCAAACGGTATTTTAAAGGATATTTTTTCTGAAGTTTCAGTTAAATGTGTTGATGTTACCAGCAATACAATCAACTATGAGGTTGATGCACCAAATATGGAAAATGTCTTTAATGATAAAGAGAATCTTTTGAAAATGAATCAAGCAGAACTATCAAAGTATATCATTGAATACGCAAAGACAGCCGAAAATAAAAAATCACAAATTTCCTTATCGTATAAGATAGAATCTGATAATATAGTAATAAATTATCGAAATAAGGAGTTTATTAACGCTATTACAGGTGGGTTATTAGATGAATATAGCAAAATGTATTCTTCGGTTACTGAAAAATATTCTGAAGGAGTGAAGTCAAATGAAAAAGATTCTTAGTATATTATTGATATGTATAATTCTATTAAACTCTATTCCGATTGTTGTTTCAGCAACAAATTCTGAAGATTATAAAACAGTAAAGGTAGAATATTCAGATAATAGAGGTAATCCTGAAGAATTAAAACTGATGGTGAAAGACGGTAATGTTTATGCTAATGCTGAAAGTTTGGCAACTCGTTTGGGTTACACTTTTTCTAGTGTTGAGAATGACATTGTTATTAAAAATACGGATAATGATAGCATACCAAAAATGCTTGTTATATTCAGTTATGAAAATACCACTGTCAAAAAAATGATTTTTACAAAAATGTCTAAAAAATATGAGGCACCTTTTAAAAGCATAAAAAATGCTAATGGATACTGGATACCATTTGAATACTCTTTATTGTTATTAAATAGTGGTATGTTAATTATTGATGACTGCATACTAATTGATATGCCAAATAAAAATATAATTGACTGTTTTAATGACATTTTAAAAAAACGGAATGATTATAATTTTGAATGGAATAAAGATTTTGGGTACGAAAATATAGATGTAGGTATTTTAACCGCAGATAGTCATTTAATCAATATGTTTAATGGAATCCTTGATTTTGAGGGATATTCATGGGCGGAGTTGTTTCAATCATTTATAATGGATTCTTCATCATATGATGCTAGATATGGTGAAGACTTAGCTCTTTTAATTTGTACAGAATCAGATGAAGAATTGAATGCTACTGTTGACAGTATGAATCTTATGATTGATATGTTTGATGCCGATGGGGAATTAGGGGAACTGCTGACAACTCGTTCAACAAACCTTGATAATTCAGTGGAAATGTATTATGAAATGTGTAACAATGCATTAAAAGATTTGAAAACAGGGAATTCATCCACAGCAATGTACAATCGTACTTATAGAGAATTTGAGAAAGCACTTGATAAGCAGACATGGTTTTCAGAAACCGGCGGAAAAATAATAGATATACAAAATGGTATTTCTGATGCAACAAGGGTTTTAAATGTAATATCAAAACTAACTGAACTTGTAGGATATGGAGAAGAATTTACAAAACAAGATAAATTTGCTCTCTCGGCATTAAAAAAATATTTGAATTCTTCAAATTCAAACGCTGATATTCCTAAAGCTATGTCTGGCTCTATGAAAAACTATTCGGAAAAATTATCTGAAAATATTGCTACATATTCAATTAAAAGATTTTGGGATGAAAATAAAGATGATTTAATTAAAGATGTAGCGTCAGTTGGTGAAGGGTTAGGAACACAAGCAAATGTTGCTTTATTTGTTTGGAACATAGCGTCAAATGTAGTCCCTTTTATTTCAAACGGTTTAGATTCAGCAGATAAATTTGAATTAGCTATGTATTCACAGATATTTCAGTCAGATGCGTTTTTAAATTATCTATCAGTCAGAGATAATACTTTTAATGATATAGATAATATTACACCTGAAAAACTATATTTTGTTTCTCAATATTGCTATATTTATTTAAAGTCTTGCTATACTACGAGAAATGCGGCATTGGGTTCGCTTTGTGGTAAAAGTGATTCGACAAAAAATAATATTAAACCATTGATTGAATATCAAAATGATATAAACAAAAGTATTGCAAAAACAATGAATGTCATGAAAAATGCTAATACTACAAATGATGATAATGTTTATGGATTTTTACCATCAGATAATCAGAAATATCTTGATGAGTTTGATAACAGTCATTTGATTGATTTTCTGCAAAGTAATAATGACAATGTATCTGATGATGATATTTATGCAACATATTTAAAAATAGTTGAAGATTTAATCTCAAAGCATGGAGAAGCAAGGCTAAGTCAAGAAAATTATTATATTGGTTTGTCTATTGTTAGATTAATAGATTTTGACGGTGATGGAAAAGAAGAATTATACTGTGTTTATCCAGAAAATAATGATATGTACGCAAATACGCAGGAAATATATGTTTATAACAATGGTAAAGCTGTTTCAATTTTTAAGGGCAATGTTTGTAACTATGGAACAAGTGTTGATCCATTTGTTGAATATCTGGTTAATAAAGAAAATACATATTTGCTGACAGAGTATAGTTTAAATACCGAATATGAACAAGGTGTATGGAGTAAATTACAGAAAGATTCATTAAATAAATGCTTTTCATACTATTCAAATGATAGTATACATTCCCATTCGAATGATAATCTATCCTACACTGTCAATGGTAAAAATATGTCTAAGTCGGAGTATAAGTCTTGTATTGAATCTTTTATGAGTTCTGGTACTGACAATAAATTGTTTTTGTTTGATTTTGAAGATCAGAATATATTAGAAGATACAAAAAAAACACTAGAAAGGCTTGGATATAAAAATCAGAAAACAGATAATGCAGAATGGAAAAAACTCTATAAATCTAAACTTAAAGAATGTATGACTGAATTTTAAAAAAGCGGAATAAATAATGACTCTGCTTTTGAATTACTGGATATTGATCAAAATGGTATCCCAGAATTGCTTATTTCTCCCGCATCTTTTGCAATCTCAAGCTGTGAAGTGTATACAGTTAGCAATGGCTCTATAAAGCAGTTAGATGTTGTTTCAGTTTACGGTCGTTTATTCTATAACGAAAAAGAAAAAACAATTGTAAATTGGAATATGCATCAAGGCACAGAGTCTTGTTGGGCTGCACAGCTAATTGACGATGAGATGAAAGAAGTCTATTCTTCACATTTAATAGATAACGATATGGTTGATACTCCGGTTTATTGGGTAAATGACGAAAAAGTAACCGCTGAAAAATATGCAGAATCAAATAAAAAATATCAAATTGAAGATAATTCGGATTGGGCATTAGTAGGAAGAAAATATTCATTAAATAACAGCAGTGAAATAGAATCTTTATTGGCTACCTCTGATGATCAACAAATATAATCTCCGAGTGTAGATGCTAAACCAATGGTTTCTAATTAATATCATTCAAATTTATAAAGGCACAACCTATTATGCACAAACAACAGTAACAGGCAGTGGCAGCAGAATTATTGATTTCTCAAAATCTAAGTTTGAAAGCCTGTAAATTACGAGCACTGTAAAAAGGGTGCAACAAATCAAGCCGTCATTAAGGCAGCAAAAAACAAATGTTAAAAATCAATAAGTAAATCAAGAAGTTTGTTTCATTAACAAAATAATAAATCAGGCTCTGTGTCAATAGTTGGGGTAAAACCGTAAAAAGAAAGGCTCTGTGTCAATAGTTTGGGTAAAACCGTAAAAAGGAAAATTA
>UMGK01025645.1_pt1 | contig 12951 bp, 9 predicted proteins | sample 1965251 | NCBI WGS metagenome assembly UMGK01 (sample SAMEA4836070, study PRJEB28245) | human gut metagenome | biome: gut microbiome; material: fecal sample | place: Denmark | collected 2008 | reverse complement strand
CGCCAGTCTATCCAGCCAATGGAATTGTCCTGACAGTAAGCATTATTGTTTCCCTCCTGGGAATTGCCGATCTCATCACCGCCATAGATCATGGGCACTCCCTGGGAAAACAGCATCATGGCAAAAGCAGCACGCATCTGGCGCTCCCTCATCTGACGGATCCACTGCTTCCGGCTTGGTCCTTCAATACCGCAATTCCAGGAATAATTATAGCTGCTGCCGTCATTATTGCCTTCCCCATTTGCCTCATTGTGCTTATAATTGTAGGAAACAAGGTCATTTAAAGTAAAACCGTCCTGGCAGGTGATATAATTGATCACTCCATGGTCATCCGGGTTATGACGGATGCGGTACTGCACAGCCGGAACCATATCCTCATCGCTTTTCAGGAATCTGCGCATATCCTGCAAAAATCCCAGATTATATTCCGCAAAGCATCGCTTTCCTGGTCTGCGGTTCTTATAAAGAGCAGCCGTATCCATTCCTTCTGCCATAATCTTCGTCCCTGCAAGCAGGCCGTCCTTCATGATCAAATTAAGAGGTGCCCCTTCTCCCAGAATATGAAAGCCGTCCACATGATAATTCTGTTTCCAGAACTGCACTGCACGAAGTGCCATTAAAGGATTAACTTCTGCTGGAAAATACATTTCCATGATACAGCCAACCCCTGCTTTGTGAAAAGCCCTGATCATGTCGCAAAATTCCCTGTGGGGATCCCGGGTAGCGCAATAAGCACTCTTTGGCGCAAAATAAAGACCACTTCCATATCCCCAGTAATTTACCTCGTCTTTTTTCCCCTTCTGGGAAACCAGACCGTCTGGCTCCTTTGGCGGAACCACCTCCATAAATTCATAGGCCGGCATAAGCTCTACTGTATTAATGCCAAGCTCCTGCCAGTATGGGATCATCTGTACCAGACCGGAAAAAGTTCCCCGGAGACCTGTCGGCAGCTTAGCCTGCCTGGTGTATCCTCGGACATGTACTTTATAGAGGATCATATCTTCAAAGTCTGTTTCCGGTGCTTTCTCATCCCCCCAGTCATAACCATTTCCGGACCAGAAGCCGCAGCGCACCTTGTGGGGATCTTCCTCCCACTCTGCCCCAAAGTGCTCTCTTCCGCTGATCCTGCTGGCACAGGGATCCAGATAGATTTCCCCGTTTATCTTAAAATTGTACTCCAGATTGGTTACATTTAATTTTTTCATAAAGACAGAAAAAATCCGTCCTGTACGATATTTTTCATCCAGAAGGAGCTCATAAAAGGGCTCTCTTCCCCTCTTCCTGTAAAGGAGCAGGTAAACCTCGGAATCCTCTTCCGCTTCCACTGCAAAATTATATCCATCTGCCATCTGGGTTACCCCAAGTAAAAGAGGATAACCGTATGTCACAACCACGCTCTTATTTCCCGGTATTGGCACTTTATAAGCCCTCCTGTCTTTGTCTGCTGTCTCGTCTATAGCCATTTTTGTACACAGAGCACGTTTCCCAAAGGGAATCTGCACAATGCAATCTTTCTCATGAAATAGAATCATCCGATGATATCTGTTTATCCCCAAAACCTGCCATACAGGACTCCCTCTGGTCTAAAATTTCAGATCCAGCTCTACAGGACAATGGTCGGACCCCATTATCTCGCTGTGAATCTTCGCATCCTCCAGATTCTCTTTCAAGGACGGAGAGGTGATGAAATAGTCAATTCTCCATCCGGCATTCTTCTCTCTTGCCTTAAATCGGTAAGACCACCAGGAGTAGGCGCCCTCAAGCTCCGGATAAAAGTAACGAAATGTATCAATAAATCCAGCTTCCAAAGTTCTGGTAAAGCAGGCTCTCTCTTCATCTGTGAAACCCGCGTTCATCCGGTTGGTCTTAGGATTCTTCAGGTCAATTTCCTGATGTGCCACATTCATGTCTCCACAGCAGATCACAGGCTTTTTCTCCTGAAGCTTCAGAAGATAAGCCAGAAAATCTCTTTCCCATACCATGCGGTATTCCAGTCTTCGAAGCTCTGACTGGGAATTGGGCGTATATACAGTAACCAGATAAAAATCATCCATCTCTGCAGTGATTACACGGCCTTCTTTATCGTGTTCCTCTATTCCAAGTCCGTAGGACACGGACAACGGTTCTTTTTTTGTAAAAACAGCTGTTCCGGAATATCCCTTGCGGTTCGCGTAATTCCAATATTGATAATAACCTGGAAGCTCCAGCTTCACCTGGTTCTCCTGACATTTGGTCTCCTGAAGGCAGAAAATGTCTGCGTCCAGCTTCGCAAAGCTTTCTTCAAAGCCCTTGGTGATACAGGCACGGATTCCATTTACGTTCCATGATACAAGCTTCATGTTGTTCTCCAATCTGTAAAAATTTATATGATGCACAAAAATCCTTCTGTACATGATTTTGCCCATTTTTTCAAAGTTTCCAGTGAACTTCATTCACAAAAAACCTCTCATAGGATATTGCCTGTGAATATTCAATATATTCTAACACTTTCTTCATTATAACACAGATTTCCCTATTCACAAAACCCTATTTTTCTGGTACAATCTAAATATTGTCCGGGCATACCGTTACCAGTGAAAATGAAGCTAAAGAAGTCCCGGTGTTACCTTGTTTTACAGCATGAACATGCTTTTTCACAGGTAACATATAAATACAAATTTTTTATAAAGTGAGGTATTTTTAATGAGTGATTCAGATATGACAAACTCCTGCAGCAGCTGTGGAAGCAGCTCATCCTGCGGCGGTTCCGACTGCTCCACATGCGGTGGATGCAGCACTGACGCAAACCAGCACAGCACCATTACTCTTACCATGGAGGATGATACTGAGGTAGAATGCGCCATCCTTACCATTTTCCCGGTAGATGCAAAGGAATATATTGCGCTTCTTCCTCTTGACGAAGAGGGCCAGAATCATGACGGTGAAGTTTATCTGTATTCCTTCACCCGCACTGCAGAGGGTGCTCCCATGCTTTCCAACATTGAGAGCGACGAAGAGTACAATAAGGCTGCTATCGCATTTGACACTGTTTTACAGAATGCACGAGAAGCAGAAGCTGCCGGAACACCTTTAGAGTAATCTCTCCGGTGGTCTTTAAAGAAATTTCCTGCGGGAGCATCAGAGTAATCTTCCCGGTGGTCTTTAAAGAGATTTCCTGCGGGAGCCTGTTTGAAAAAGGCTTTCTGCAAAATTTGAAAAAAACTTAAGCACAATAAAAGCAGGTATCTGTGATTGATAAATTCATCACATTTACCTGCTTTTGTATTTCCCATAAAACTGCGAGGGCGCCGCAGCGGGTTACTTCGTCGTACTTCCAAACCCGCCATTTCTCACATCTGTCACATCATCATCTACGGTAATCCCGTACTCAACGAAGATTCCCTGCATAAAGCCTGTATCTGCCTTCAATTCTACCACTTTATTCTCATTGGTATCATTTGTCAGCTTGGCAAAAATATGGCCTTCATTGTCAGAATAAAAATAATCGCTGTCAATAATCCCCACCGTATTATTCAGCTGCAGACGGAATTTGAATCCCAGGCCGCTTCTTGGATAGCATTTCAGCACCCATTCCTGATCCATCTCCACACAGATCCCGGTCGGAATCTTGATGGTCTCGCCTGGCTTGATGGTAAAATCAGCCGGGGAAAAGAAATCATAGCCTGCGCTTCCGGCAGTAGCCCGTCTTGGAAGACGGATTCCCTCATAAATCTTCTCTGCCTCGTCAGCAGACACGCCTTCAAAAGCATCCATCCAGTCTGCCACAAAGCGCTCTTTACTTACTTTATGAAATTTTGCAATTCTCTTCATGTTTCCTCCTGTTTATCCCGTGCAGACGCATTTTCCAAAGCTCCGGCTCTGCAGCGGATATAAAGAATGCCGGGCACATCTGTCCGGCATCCCCCAAGCTGTCACTGTGCTTTTCCTACACAGTGGCCTTGCATTTTATTCTTATTTTGCCTCTGCCGGAACATCCTTGATGCTGAAGCTCATTCTTCCCATCTTGTCTTTTCCAAGGCATACAACAGTCACTTTATCTCCAAGTGTAAGAACATCCTCTACGCGGTTGATTCTCTCCTTGCAGATCTTGGAAATGTGAACCATTCCCTCTTTGCCAGGTGCGAACTCAACAAATGCGCCAAACTCCTTGATGCTTACAACCTGTCCGGTAAGGATCTGTCCCTGCTCGAAGTCAGAAGCAATGATCTCAACCATACGCTTTGCTTCCTGCATGTTCTTATCATCTACGCCGCAGATAGATACAGCACCCTCATCTGTGATGTCGATCTTAACGCCTGTGCGCTCAATGATGGTGTTGATGGTCTTACCTCTCTGGCCAACAACATCACCGATCTTCTGAGGATCGATCTGGATCTGGATGATCTTCGGAGCATATTTTCCAACAGTTGTACGAGGTGCAGGGATACATTTCTCAATAACTTCGTTAAGGATGTACTCTCTTGCTTCCTTAGTACGTCTGATTGCTTCTTCTACGATCTGTCTTGTAAGACCGTGGATCTTAATATCCATCTGAATCGCTGTGATACCGTCATGAGTTCCGGCTACCTTGAAGTCCATGTCGCCAAAGAAGTCCTCAAGTCCCTGGATATCAGTAAGAACGATATAATCATCATCTGTGTCACCTGTTACAAGACCACAAGAAATACCTGCAACTGGCTTCTTAATCGGTACACCGGCAGCCTCAAGAGACATGGTGGATGCACAGATACTTGCCTGGGAGGTAGATCCGTTTGACTCAAAAGTCTCGGATACAGTACGGATTGCATATGGGAATTCTTCTACGCTTGGAAGAACCGGTACAAGTGCTCTCTCAGCAAGTGCTCCATGACCGATCTCACGGCGTCCCGGTCCTCTGGATGGCTTGGTCTCACCTACAGAATAGGACGGGAAATTGTAGTGATGCATATATCTCTTGCTTGTCTCAAACTCGTCAAGTCCGTCAATTCTCTGTGCCTCTGCAAGAGGTGCCAGAGTAGTGATGGTACAGATCTGAGTCTGTCCACGGGTGAACATAGCGGAGCCATGTACTCTCGGGATGATGTCAACCTCTGCAGCCAGAGGACGGATCTGTGTGATCGCACGGCCGTCCGGACGTTTGTGATCTTTCAGGATCATCTTACGAACGGTCTTCTTCTGATACTGGTAAACAGCCTCACCAAGAACAGCAAGCCACTCCTCTTTCTCTGCGAAAGCTTCTTTCAGCTTGTCTGTGATCTCTGCAATATTGTTCTCTCTTGTCTGTTTGTCATCAGAGAATACGGCAACTTCCATTTCTTCCGGAGGAACGATCTCCTTGATAGCGTCAAACAGCTCCTGCGGAACTGCACAGGACTCATAGCTGTGTTTCTCTTTACCGCACTCAGCGATGATCTGATCGAAGAATCTGATGATCTCCTGGTTTACTTCATGTGCTTTATAAATAGCCTCGATCATCTGATCCTCCGGAACCTCGTTGGCACCAGCCTCGATCATGATAACTTTGTCTCTTGTGGAAGCTACTGTCAGCTGAAGATCAGAAATATCCTTCTGAGCCAGTGTAGGGTTCACAACATACTCTCCATTGATCAGGCCGATCTGTGTCGTTGCACATGGGCCATCAAATGGAATATCAGAAATACAGGTAGCAAGGGAAGAACCAAGCATAGCCGGGATCTCCGGGTTGCACTCCGGATCTACAGACATAACCATGTCTACCAGTGTTACATCGTTTCTGTAATCCTTCGGGAACAGAGGACGCATAGGTCTGTCGATAACACGGGAGGTAAGGATTGCGTGCTCGCTTGCCTTTCCCTCTCTCTTATTGAAACCGCCCGGAATCTTTCCTACGGCGTACATTTTCTCTTCATATTCAACGCTTAACGGGAAAAAATCGATTCCCTCTCTTGGCTCCTTGGATGCAGTTGCTGTAGCAAGTACAGTGGTATCACCATAATGCATAAGTGCTGCGCCATTGGCCTGTTTCGCAACACGTCCGATATCTACGGTAAGTGTTCTTCCAGCTAATTCCATGGAATAACTTTTGTACATGTCTTCTCTCCTTTTTCATATAAAATATTGATCTGAAGCCACCCTACACTTCTGCAGAAACTGTGAAAACCAGTTCTGACCAACGTATATTGCAGCTCTCTTTGCCTCTGTCACAACAGAAGTCCGAAACGACTGAAAAACACATTTGATATTGCTGTGAGTAGTTTATTTCAAATGTCCTTTTCAGAAGTCTCGGAAATCTTTATCTGTCAGGTTACCCTTACAGACAATAGTGCCTCTATTGTGACACTTGTCACTATCCACAAAAGCTCCGGTGCGGAGCTTGTCTGTGAACAATCATAGCTTTCCTTACATCTTAAAATAGGGCGGATGGATATCCGCCCCTTCCGCATACTAATTATTTTCTTAAACCTAATTTCTCAATCAGTGCACGGTATCTTTCGATGTCTGTTTTCTTTAAGTAAGCTAACAGTCCACGTCTCTGACCTACCATTTTCAGCAGACCACGTCTGGAATGATGATCCTTGTGGTTGTTCTGTAAATGCTCAGTAAGCTCCTGGATTCTTGCAGTAAGAACAGCTACCTGTACCTCTGGTGAACCAGTATCTCCCTCACATCTTGCATACTCTTTCATAATTGCTGTTTTCTTTTCTTTTGAAATCATCTTGATTTCCTCCTTATTATTCTTAATGGTCTCCCATGCAGGTATTCCTGTGGGGACGTAATCGCCGCATATTAAGAGACGGTCGGAGTGTCCAACCCCTGAATATGGGCTGTCTGATATGTGAACGCAAGGACTAAACCTGCTCACACCTTGCCTAGTATAGCATACCCGCCAAATTCTGTAAACTGTTTTTTTCGTTTTTCTTCCCGATATTATTTCTCAGTTTTCTCAAAATATCTCCGGCCATCCTCTGCATCCGCCAGAAGTCTGCTCTTCAGCGCCTCAAGAGAGGGAAATTTCCGTTCCGGCCTCAAAAACTTTTTGAAATCCACCCGGCATTCCTCTCCGTAGAGATCTTCCTTACAGTCAAAAAGATAGGTTTCCACCCCTATAAAGCTCTCACCAACCGTAGGCTTACAGCCAATGTTGGTAATTCCGTGGTATATCTTATCCCCGAAATAAGAGCTTGTCACATACACACCGTTTGGCGGCAGGATCTTGGTCCTGGGAGGCACGAGATTGGTAGTGGGAAGCAGAACCTTATGTCCCATTCCCCTGCCATGTACCACCTGGCCTTCCACAAAGTAATCCCTTCCCATAAGGGAAGTAACTTTCTCCATATTTCCTTTTTTCAGTTCTTCTCTGATATAGGTACTGCTGATCTTCCTGTGTCCATCCATTTCTTTGGAAAGGATTTCCACATCAAAGCCATACTTTTCTCCAAATTCCATAAGAAGCCGGGGCGTACCTTTCCGCTCAAAGCCAAACCGGTTGTCCTCTCCCACTACTACGTAGGATGCCCCAAGATCTCCCATAAGAATCTCTTTTATAAAATTCTCAGCCTTCATATGCCGGATCCTGTCATTTAACTGGCATTCTACCAGCACATCCACGCCAAGCTTTTCAAGAAGGGAAGCGCGCTCCTGGCTGGTAAGGATCATGTTGCTGGAAGCATCAATGGCAAAAAGAACAGCCTGTTCTCCAAGTGTCTTCCGCTCCCTGATCTTCTCAACCAGTTTCCTGTGGCCACGGTGGATCCCGTCAAATTTTCCCATTGTTACTGCACAGTTGGCAAGTTTTGGAAACTCACCCTCTATCTTCAGGTATTCCATAATCTCTCCTGTCAAACCAGTTTATGTCTGATTGGTGACTGTTCAGCACCTGCCAAATCGTCACTTTATTATTCAGAACATTTTCACCGGATAATATTTCTTCTTCCCTGCATCCCACTGAAAAATACCTGTAAAAGTTCCGTCACTGGCGTACATGCGCACCCAGCCCTCTTTGTGCTGGGGACTCACCAGATTGTCGGACAGCGGATTTCCGTTTGCCAGAAGCCTGTCCCCGTAAGAATCCGCATAAAGAGCTGGGTACTCAGCCAGAACTGCTTCTACCGGATCGATCATATCCTGGACGGTTCCATCAGCCACAGCAGCTTCCACCTGGGCAAGTGTATGACTCTCACAGAGAGAATACCGGCCCACCCTTGACCGGAGCAGTTCTTCCATACAGCCGCCACAGCCAAGCTTCTCGCCAATATCATGGCACAAGGTGCGGATATAGGTTCCTTTACTGCAGGTCACTCTTATTTTCACCAGCGGAAGATGAAATTCCAGAGGTTCAATCTCGTAGAAGCACACCGGCCTGGCTTTTCGCTCAACCGTTTTGCCCTCTCTTGCCAACTCGTAAAGTTTCTTTCCATTTACCTTCAGAGCAGAATACATAGGCGGAACCTGAAGCTGCTCCCCTACAAAGCTTTTCAGTACTTTTCGCACTTCATCCTCAGTCACATTCACTGGCCGCTCTTCCAGAACTGTTCCGGACATATCCTGGGTATCTGTGTCGATTCCCAGATGAAGCACTGCCTCATACGTTTTTTCCTTATCTGTAAGAAGATCCACCAGCTTGGTGCCTTTTCCAAGGGCTACCGGCAAAACACCGGTAGCATCCGGGTCAAGAGTACCTGTGTGCCCTATCTTTTTCATATGGAGAATTCCCCGAAGCTTGGCTACCACATCATGGGAGGTAAAGCCCTTTTCCTTGTGAATTACAATAATTCCCTGAAAATCTGCCATTACTTATCCTGTCCTAAAAGCTGTTTTTCGATCTGTTCTGAAATATTATTGATAACGTCATACATGGAGCCGGCCAGATCACAGCCTGCAGCTTTCACATGTCCGCCTCCTCCGAAATAGGAAGCAATCTTGCTTACATCTACAGAACCGTTGGAACGGAGTGATACCTTAAACACCTGGCTTTCATGCTCATAAATAAACATTGCCACTTCCACACCTTTCGTAAGACGGAGCTGGCTTACGATTCCATCCAGGTCTGACGGCTTTACACCATAGAAATCCATGTCTCTCAGCTTCATGTAGCCAACGATACATTTACCATCCAGAAGCATAATGCTCTCTGCCAGAACACGCCCCATGACCTGATTCTGGATGTAGCTCTTCTGATAGAAGGATTCGTCAATAATATTGGAAAAATCAACACCTTTTTCCATCAGGTCACCGGCAATGCGCATGGTGTCCGGAGATGTGGAGGAATACTGGAATACACCTGTATCGTGGATCATTCCGGTATAAATAGCAGTTGCAATATCCAGATCGATTTTTTCTTTGCCAAGAAGCTTATACAGAACCTCGCTGGCAGAGCTGATCTCACCATGTACGTGGTTCACATCTGCAAATCCCGGATTGCTCACATGATGGTCAATGCAGACGGTCTTTTTCGCAGAAGCGAAATAATCAGCCGCTACTGCCAGACGGTCAGGGGCGCTTACATCACAGGTCACAAAAAGATCATACTCTCTGGGCTCACCTGCTTCATAATGTACCTCATCCATGCATGCAATATGTCCGAATACCGGCTTCGGCTTCTCCAGATAGATATCTGCCTTGATTTCAGGATACCATTTCTTTATATACAGATAAAGTGCCATGCAGGAACCTACACAGTCACCATCTGGGCGAACATGTCCCCCAATTCCCATGGTCTTTACGCCATCCAGAATTTCTTCGATTCTCTCCATTCCCTTCACCTCGATTTTTACTCTTCGTCTTCAGTTTCTGCTGTATCCTGTTTTTCCCCGTCCTCACTCTCAGTGCCCTTCGAATGGTCGTGTTCGATCACATCATCGATAAGTCTGGACATATTTACGCCATATTCAATGGACTCATCCAGAATGAAGCGGATTTCCGGAGTGTTGCGAAGATTCAGGTTCTTCGCAAGCTGACGGCGGATATAGCCTTCTGCACTTTTCAGCCCTTTAATTGTGGACTGCTTGGATTCCTCGCTGCCAAGGACACTGATAAATGCCTTGCAGGTCTTAAGATCCGGTGCAACCTCCACAGCCATGACAGATGTCATGGGATGGATGCGGGGATCCTTGATCTCACCGCGGATAATGTTGCTCAGTTCTTTCTGAACTTCTGCATTGATCCTTGTATTTTTAATGCTGTTTTTTCTCATTTTTTGGTCTCCTATATGAGCGCAGGCTCTGACAACGAAAATTGGGGGCAATGAGCTTGCCCCCAACTGACACCTGCGATTACTACGCTCTAGCGCGGCACCTCAACCATAATATATGCTTCAACTTTATCTTCTTCTTTAACGTCATTGAAATCCTGGAATACAAGACCACACTCATAGCCTGCACGAACTTCTTTGACATCATCTTTAAATCTCTTAAGGGAAGCCAGCTCACCTTCGTAGATCTGCTCCTCGTCTCTGGTGATGCGTACCTTGCATCCTCTCTGGAAGGTACCGTCAAGCACATAGCTTCCTGCGATAGTACCGATACCGGAAGCCTTGAACAGCTGACGAACCTCTGCATGACCGATTACCTTCTCCTCAAATACCGGATCCAGCATACCCTTCATGGCAGCTTCCACGTCCTCAATTGCCTGGTAGATAACACGGTACAGACGAAGGTCAACGCCTTCCTGCTCTGCCAGCTGTTTCGCTGTGGTATCAGGACGAACGTTAAATCCGATGATGATCGCATTTGATGTAGCAGCAAGGCTGACATCAGACTCATTGACAGCACCAACGCCGCCATGGATCACTCTTACAACAACCTCCTCATTGGAAAGTTTTACAAGACTCTGTTTTACAGCCTCTACAGAACCCTGCACATCGGCTTTGACAATAATCGGGAGCTCCTTAAGGTCGCTTGCCTGAATCTGGTCAAACAGATTATCCAGGGAAAGTTTACCCTTAGTTTCCTCAAGAAGACGGTTCTTATTCTCGGAAACAAATGCTGCTGCAAAATTCTTAGCCTCTTTATCATTCTCAAAGGACATAAGAACCTCTCCGGCATTCGGAACATCGCCAAGACCAAGGATCTCTACAGGAGTAGACGGACCAGCCTGTTTTACACGGCGTCCCTTATCATCCATCATGGCACGTACTTTACCATTGCATGCTCCGGCTGCGATAAAATCTCCAACATGAAGAGTACCCTTCTGTACAAGGATCGTAGCAACCGGTCCTTTGCCTTTATCCAGCTGAGCCTCGATCACAAGACCTCTTGCTGCACGGTTCGGGTTTGCCTTCAGCTCAGAAACCTCTGCGGTTAAAAGGATCATTTCAAGAAGATCATCAATGCCCTCTCCTGTCTTGGCAGATACCGGAACGAACGGAGTTGTACCGCCCCAGTCCTCAGGAATCAGCTCATACTCGGAAAGCTCCTGTTTTACACGTTCAATGTTTGCACTTGGCTTATCGATCTTGTTGATGGCAACGATGATCTCAACACCAGCAGCCTTTGCATGGCTGATAGCTTCTACTGTCTGTGGCATAACACCATCATCAGCTGCAACTACAAGAACAGCGATATCTGTGGAGTTTGCTCCACGCATACGCATGGCAGTGAATGCCTCATGTCCCGGTGTATCAAGGAAAGTGATCTTCTGTCCGTTGATATCAACTACATAAGCACCGATATGCTGTGTGATTCCACCAGCCTCGCCTCTTGTTACGTTTGTCTTACGGATTGCATCCAGAAGAGAAGTTTTACCATGGTCAACGTGTCCCATTACACAGACTACCGGTGGTCTTGAAACCATTGTGGATTCGTCTTCCTCTTCCTCTTTCAGAAGCTCCTCAATTACATCTACTTTTTCTTCTTTTTCTGCAATAATGTCAAATCCAAGAGCAATCTCTTCTGCCTGCTCGAAATCGATCTCGTGGTTTACCGTTACCATCTGACCTTCCATGAACAGCTTCTTAACAATTGCAGATGGCTGCATCTTCATCGCTTCTGCAAGCTCGCGGATGGTAAGCTTCTCCGGAATTGTGATCTCCTTGATCTCCGGTTTCTTCTCTTCCTGTTTCTGCTGCGGAGCAGGTTTCTGAAGTGCTTTCGGGATTCTGGACATCTGGTTTCTGCCGCCCTGGTTTGGTCTGTGTCCGCCACCTGATGTCTTATCGAAATCTTTCTTTTTATTCTTGTTCTCTCTGTCACGCTCACGCTTGCTGTCCTTGGATGTCTTGGTCAGCTCTGGTGTAAAGATTGCGTCAGATCCGCCGCTTCTTCTTGCACCGCCGGAGCGCTGTCCACCCTGGTGGTTCTGTCCGCCAAAGCGTCCTTCACTACGGTTATCTCCGTCTTTTCCTCCGAAACGTCCCTGACCGCCCTGTGGTCTTCCCTGGCCAAATCTGCTGCCATTTCCGTTTCCATTTCTATTGTCTCTGTTGTCACCGCCCTGACGGAATCCACGTCCGTTTCCATCACCCTGGCGCGGTCCTCTGTTCTGGGAATCCCCCTGTCTTACAGGTCTTCCCTGACCATCATTATTTCTGTTTCCGCGGAATCCGCCCTGGCCGCCCTGTGGTCTTCCCTGGCCGAATCTGCCTCCGTTCCCATTTCTGTCACCACGATTGTTATCCCCGCGATTATTGTCGCGGCCTTCGCCTTGACGGAAATTACGGTTGCCCTGGCCATTTCCCTGACGCTGTTGGCCGTCGTTTCTGTTCTGCTGTGCAGCTGGTCTCTGGGATTCTGTCCTTGGAGCTTCTGCTTTTGGTGCAGTCTGAACCGGTTTTGCCGGCTCTGTCTTCGGTGCACTTACCGGTGCGCTCTTTGGTGCTGTCTCAGCTTTTGGTGCCTCAGCTTTTGGTGCTTCTGTCTTAGGAGCCTCAGCCTTCGGTGCACTTACCGGCTTCGGTGCTTCTGTCTTAGGAGCTTCTGTCTTCGGTGCTGCCTTTACAGGTGCCTCCGCTTTCGCTGCCGGCTGTGCCTGTGCTGCAGGACGTGTGCCCTGTGGACG
>UMGK01026886.1_pt1 | contig 12976 bp, 7 predicted proteins | sample 1965251 | NCBI WGS metagenome assembly UMGK01 (sample SAMEA4836070, study PRJEB28245) | human gut metagenome | biome: gut microbiome; material: fecal sample | place: Denmark | collected 2008 | reverse complement strand
GCTGGCCGTGGACTTGGGCGACCGCGTGCGCGCCCTGGGCTGCGCGCTCACCATGCAGGGCTCGGGCATCTCCAACGTGGACATCGCCGGCATCGACATGCGCCTGGAGGAGGACGGCTTCATTACCATCGGCACCGGCGCCACCGATAACGGCATGGGCGTCGATACGATTCTGGCGCAGATTGCTGCCGAGGAGCTGGGCGTGGAGAGCTCGCAGATTGTGGTGCGCGGCGTAGACACCGATGTGTCGCCGTTCGACGCCGGCTCGTACGCGAGCTCCGGTACCTATGTGACGGGCCTTGCCGCCAAGAACGCCGCGACCGAGCTGCGCGAGAAGATTTGCGCCAAGGCCGCCCAGATGTGGGATGTGGACGCCGCCGACGTGGTCTTCGACGGCCAGTACGTGCGCCTGTCCGACGAGCGCGCCGCTCGCGAGCGCGGTCGCTACCTTACGCTGCGCGACTTTGCCAACCTATGCGTCAAGAACATCGCGGGCGGCGACGCGCTCACCTCGCACGCCTCTGCCTGCCTGCCCGTTTCGCCTCCGCCGTTTATGGCCGGCATTGCCGAGGTCGAGGTCGACAAGGCCACCGGCAAGGTGACCGTGGTGGATTACGCCGCTGCCGTTGACTGCGGCACCGTGATCAACGAGGCGCTCGCGCGCGTCCAGGCCGAGGGCGGCATTGCCCAGGGCATCGGTCACGCGCTCTACGAGATTGTCGAGCATGACGATCGCGGCCGCCTGCGCACCGGCAACTTTATGAGCTACAAGCTGCCCACGCGTCTGGATATCGGCAGCATTCGCGTTGCCTTTGAGCCGAGCTATGAGCCGACGGGCCCGTTTGGCGCCAAGTCGATCGGCGAGGTCGTCATCAACACGCCGCTCGCCGCCGTGGCCTCGGCCGTGGCGCACGCCACCGGCCACCAGGTCCGCTCGCTGCCGATCACGCCCGAGAAGGCCCTGCTGGGGGAGTAGGCGAGGCGACGCAGCCGCCGCTCTTGGGCTAGCCCGGGGAAACTGCAGCCCACTTTTCAACTGAATTGTGGGCTGCAGGAGATAGCCGATGGGGGTAGCTAATTTGGGACGGGGCTTTTTAGCTACCCTGTTCCGCTGTAACTCGTGGTGAGGTCGTGAGCCTGTAAAACGTGTGCGTGCGCTTGCCGTTCGTATCTGCTATCATTCCTAGTCTGTGCGCTCATGCGGGCGTGGCGGAATTGGTAGACGCGCCAGATTTAGGTTCTGGTGGGATTCCCGTGAAGGTTCGAGTCCTTTCGCCCGCACCAACGCACCTGCGTCGGCTCCCGCCGTCGCGACTCTTTGTTGCATAAAGGTACCAGCACCTCAGATAAGCTGGGCAGTATGAGGAGGAACGTGTTGAACATCACCGCTTCTGACGTCAAGGACGCCAAGCTCACCGCTACGGTCACCATCCCGGCCGCCGACGTCGACGCCGCGATCAAGAAGGCCTACAAGGACACCGCCAAGAAGTACCGCTTCCCGGGCTTCCGCGCCGGCAAGGCTCCCCGTCCGGTCATCGACTCTGCTCTTGGCGCCGAGGCTACCCTCGCTCAGGCCACCAACGACCTGATTGCCGCCAACGAGCCCGTCGTCCTCAACGAGCTGGACATCGTCCCCACCAAGAGCGGTGACTACAAGGAGCTCGACCTCGCCAAGGATCACGAGGACTACACCTACACCGTCGAGTTCTCCCTGCGTCCTGCCGCTGAGCTCTCCTCCTTCGACGCCGTCGAGATCGAGATGCCTCCCGCGGAGGTCACCGAGTCCGAGATCAACAACCAGGTCGAGATGCTCCTCAACTACCGTGCCACCTTCGAGGACGTCGAGGGTCGCGCCGTCGAGGCTGACGACTACGTGACCGTCGACCTCAAGGCCGTCGAGAACGCCGACAACTTCGCCGCCGAGGGCCGTATGCTCATCGCCGGTAGCGACAGCAACCCCAAGGAGTTCAACGAGGCCCTGATCGGCGCTAACGTCGACGACGTCAAGACCGTCACTTGGACCGACGAGGTCGAGGAGGGCGAGGAGGCCGAGACCCACACCGTCGAGGTCACCGTCAAGGGCATCAAGGTCCGCAACACCCCCGAGCTCACCGACGAGCTCGTCAAGTCCGACTTTGGCTTCGACAGCATCGACGCTATGCGCGACGCCATCAAGATCGAGATTGAGCAGGACAAGGCTTCCCGCCTGCCGGCCGAGAAGGAGAACCGTTGCGTCTCCGCTCTCGCCGAGCGTCTGCAGCTCGACGAGATGGACGCCGACTATGAGCAGTCCGTCTTTGAGGAGCTTGGTCAGAACTTCCTGTCCAACCTCGCTGCCCGCGGCATGACGCTGGACACCTGGCTGCCCGCTTCCGGCCTGACCATGGAGCAGTTCATCGGCGACCTGCACAAGCAGGCCAACGACGTTGCCCGTGAGTCCCTGGCGCTCGACGCGCTCGCCCGTGAGCTCAAGATCGAGGTCACCGAGGACGACATCAACGCCGAGTTCGAGAAGGCCGGCGTCAAGGACGTCGAGGCTTCCAAGGCCGAGTTCATTGCCGATGGCCGCATGCCTGCCGTCCGCGAGTCCATCCGTCGCTCCAAGGCCGTCGATCACCTGGTCGAGAACGCCAAGGTGACCGAGGTCGATGAGACTGCCAAGGACGCCGAGTAATTCTCGCCACCTTTTCCGCGAGCGCATGGATGCGCCCGTGATAGGGTAAAGTTATAAGCCGGTTATCCGGTTGCTTCGTACGGTGCCAGCCAATGCATAGCATGCGGGCACCGTACGTTTGTCTAGAACCACTATTGGTCCGTAAGAGAAATGGAGATGCGTATGATCGCTAAGTTCGATTCCGCCCTCGTGCCATACGTTATCGAGCAGACGCCGCGCGGCGAGCGCAGCTACGATATCTATTCGCGCCTGCTCAACGACCGCATCATCTTCTTGGGCGAGGAGATCAACTCCGTCAGCGCCAACCTGGTCGTTGCCCAGCTGCTGCATCTTGAGAGCCAGGATGCCGAGAAGGATATCTCGCTCTACATCAATTCGCCCGGCGGCGAAGTCTACTCCGGTCTGGCGATTCTGGACACTATGAACTTCATTAAGCCGCAGGTCTCCACCATCTGCGTCGGTATGGCCGCGTCTATGGCCGCCGTGCTGCTTTCGGCTGGCGCCAAGGGCAAGCGCTTCTGCCTGCCGCACTCCAAGGTCATGATTCACCAGCCCAGTGGCGGTGCCCAGGGCCAGCAGACCGAGATCGAGATCGTGGCCGAAGAGATCAAGAAGACTCGTCGCGAGCTCAACCAGATCCTGTCCGACGCCTCGGGCCAGCCCATCGAGAAGGTCCAGGCCGACACCGAGCGCGACAACTACCTGACCGCTGCCGAGGCCCTCGACTACGGCCTGATCGACCGTATCGTTACCTCGCGCGATCTTGCCGCGAAGGACGCCTAGGATGGCAGGTAACATGCAGGACAACTTTGACGAGAACGGCAACCCCATCCGCTGCTCCTTCTGCGGAAAAGAGCAGGGCCAGGTCCGTCGTCTCGTAAAGGGTCCGACCAACATCTTTATCTGCGACGAGTGCGTCGCCGCCTGCTCCGAGATCCTTGAGGAGTCGCTGGCTTCGGACTTTATGGACGCCGCCCGCAACGGCAATCTCCCGGGCTTCCTCAACGACCACGGCCAGGCTGCTTCCCAGCCCGCCGTTGACCCCGAGGCCGAGGGTTTTGAGCTCGAGGACGACCGTCAGGTCATCACGCACGTGCCGACACCGCACGAGATCTATGACGAGCTTTCGGCCTATGTTATGGGCCAGGAGGACGCCAAGCGCGCCATGTCGGTGGCCGTGTACAACCACTACCGTCGCGTGATCGAGGGCGGTGCCGCGGTGTCCGCCTTTGACGAGGCATCGGGCATGGGCGGCCAGTTTGACGACGATATGGACGAGGTGGAGCTCGCCAAGTCCAATATTTTGCTGCTTGGCCCCACCGGCACTGGTAAGACGCTGCTGGCCCAGACGCTCGCGCGCATCCTCGAGGTGCCGTTTGCCATCGCCGACGCTACCGCGCTCACCGAGGCTGGCTACGTTGGCGAGGACGTGGAGAACATCCTGCTCAAACTCATCAACGCCGCCGATGGCGACATTGAGCGCGCGCAGGTGGGCATCATCTACGTGGACGAGATCGACAAGATCGCCCGCAAGGCCGAGAACCTCTCCATCACCCGTGATGTTTCGGGCGAGGGCGTTCAGCAGGCACTGCTTAAGATTCTTGAGGGCACGGTGGCCAGCGTTCCGCCCACCGGCGGCCGCAAGCATCCCCAGCAGGAGCTGCTGCAGATCGACACGACGAACATCCTGTTCATCTGCGGCGGTGCCTTTGTGGGTCTGGATAAGATCATTGCCGATCGCGTGGGCAACAAGGGCGTGGGCTTTAACTCCGAGATCGCCGGCCCCACCTCGGTCGACGAGAACGACCTGCTGCGTCAGGTGCTCCCGCAGGACCTCAACGCCTTTGGCATGATTCCCGAGTTTGTGGGACGTACGCCCGTCGTCACCCAGACGCAGGCGCTCGACGAGGACGACCTGGTGTCGATCCTGACCGAGCCCAAGAACGCCGTGGTGCGTCAGTACCGCAAGATGTTCCAGCTCGAGGACGTTGAGCTTGAGTTTGAGGACGCCGCCCTGCACGAGATCGCCCGCATGGCGCTTGCCCGCAAGACCGGCGCCCGCGGTCTGCGTGCCATCTGCGAGGACGTGCTGCAGCAGACGATGTTCGACCTACCCAGCGAGGAGGGAGTTTCTAAGGTCATCGTGACCGAAGCCTCCGTAAAGGGCGAAGAACAGCCCCAGCGCATTTACGGCTAGAACTGCCTAAAACGTGTTTGCAAATAGCCTCCGACCACACGCGGTCGGAGGCTATTTTATATATGCGCAATAACCCCAACTACCTGTGTTATTCTGTGTGTTTGTTTAAGCCTCAGCGAAGTCGTTCAGACTGAAGTAATCGATACCTAAGGGGAGGAATGTAGGCCCGTTTTTCGTAGATTCCGCACGAGCCGAAGCCCGCTTAATGTGGTCTTCGCGCGAGCCAGGACTTGACCGAGCGAAAATCGGGCCTACATTCCTCCCCGATGGGCAAGGGAGAGATATATGGAAGAAATGCCCAAGAACTACGATCCGTCGACCAGCGAGCCGGCGATCCTGCAGAAGTGGCTCGACGGCGGCTACTACAAGCGCCGTGAGGGCGTGGGCGACTGCACCGTCACCATTCCGCCTCCCAACGTGACCGGCAAGCTCCACATGGGTCACGCCACCGACGACTCCATCCAGGACGCCATCATCCGTATGGCCCGCATGCGCGGCAAGTCCACGCGTTGGGTGCTGGGTACCGACCACGCCGGTATCGCCACGCAGACTAAGGTCGACAAGAAGCTCAAGAGCGAGGGCATCAGCCGCCTGGAGATCGGTCGCGATAAGTTTGTCGACGCCTGCTGGGACTGGACCCACGAGTACGGCGGCATCATCGTCGAGCAGATCAAGCGCATGGGTTGCTCCGTCGACTTCGACAACGAGCGCTTCACCATGGACGAGGATTACGCACAGGCCGTGCGCAAGGTCTTCTGCGACTGGTACCACGACGGCCTGATCTATCGCGGCAAGCGCATCGTCAACTGGTGCCCCAACTGCACCACCGCCATCTCGGACGACGAGGCCGAATATAAGGACGAGAAGGGCCACCTGTGGCACCTGCGCTACCCGCTGACCGAGCCGGTCAACGGCCAGGACTACATCGTCGTCGCCACCACGCGCCCCGAGACCATGCTCGGCGACACGGGCGTCGCTGTCTCCCCGAAGGACCCCGAGAAGGCCGCCTTTGTGGGTAAGACCGTCAAGCTCCCCATCGTCGACCGTGAGATCCCCATCTTTGAGGATTGGCATGTCGACGCCAACTTCGGTTCCGGCTTCGTTAAGGTTACTCCGGCCCACGACCCCAACGACTACGCCATGGGTCAGGCTCACGATCTGCCGCAGATCAACATCTTCGACGAGCACGCGGTGGTCGTCGAAGGCTACGGCGAGTTCACCGGCATGAACCGCGACGAGTGCCGCGAGGCCGTCATCAAGTGGTTCGAGGAGCACGACCTGCTCGATCACGTCGAGGACCTCGATCACTCCGTCATGCACTGCTACCGCTGCGACGCCGCGCTTGAGCCGTGGCTGTCCGAGCAGTGGTTTGTGGCCGTTGACAAGCTCAAGGGACCGGCGCTTGACGCCGTTAACTCCGGTAAGGTTACCTTCCACCCCGCGCGCTGGACGCAGACCTACACCACCTGGATGGAGAACCTTAAGGACTGGTGCATTAGCCGCCAGCTGTGGTGGGGCCACCGCATCCCCGTGTTCTACTGCGAGGACTGCGGCTGGGAGGACGCTCTTACCGAGGACACCGATGTGTGCCCCAAGTGCGGCGGCCATCATGTGCATCAGGACGAGAACGTGCTGGACACCTGGTTCAGCTCGCAGCTGTGGACCTTCGCCACGCAGGGCTGGCCGCAAAAGCCGGAGCTGCTCGAGGGGCATCACCCCACGACGGCGCTCGTCACCGCACGCGACATCATCGCGCTGTGGGTCGCCCGCATGGTCATGAGCTCGCTGTACTTCCTGGACGAGGTGCCGTTTAAGGACGTCGTCATCTACCCGACGATCCTTGCCAAGGACGGCAGCCGCATGTCCAAGTCCAAGGGCAACGGCGTTGACCCCATGGACCTCATCGGTATGTACGGCGCCGACGCCATGCGCTACAACCTGCTGACGCTGTGCACCAACAACCAGGACGTCAAGTTTGACGCGAACATCGATAAGAAGACCAAGAAGCTCATCGACAGCCCGCGCACCGACCAGGCCAAGAGCTTTGTGACCAAGATCTGGAACGCCAGCCGCTTCCTGCTCATGAACATGGAGGGCTACACGCCCGGCGAGCCCGTCGTGGAGACGCCGGCCGACGCTTGGATGTTCAGCCGCCTGGCTAAGGCCGTGAAGATGGTCACCGAGGGTATCGAGAACTACACCTTTGGCGACATGGCCCGCGGCGTGCAGCAGTTCTTCTGGAACGAGGTCTGCGACTGGTACGTCGAGGTCACCAAGGCCCGCCTGAAGGGCGAGGGCCGTCTACAGGCTCAGCGCAACCTGATCTTTGTGCTTGACACCTCCATTCGTCTGATGCACCCGCTTATGCCGTTTGTCACCGAGGAGATCTGGGGCAACATGCCGGCGAGCGTGCTCGACCTGGACGCCGAGGGCAACGTTGACCGCGCCGAGGCGCTCATGATCGCCAAGTGGCCTGAGCCCACTGACTACGCCAAGTATGTTGACGAGGACGCCGAGCGCGCGTTTGAGCTGTGCCGCGCCGTCGTGTCTGCCGCCCGCGCCACGCGTTCGCGTTATCGCTTGAGCCCCAAGGCCGAGCTCGACGTGGTCGTGCGTGCCGGTGCCGAGGACATCGAGAAGCTCGAGAGCCTGCGCTCCACGATCGAGCCGCTGGCCAATACGGCTTCGCTGGTCATGGGTACCGACGTCGAGAAGCCAGCTGCGAGCATTGCCGTGGTCGATAGCGGCGTCGAGGTCTTTGTGGTGCTCGAGGGCAAAGTTGACCTTTCGGCCGAGAAGGCACGCCTGGAGAAGGAGATTGCCGCTGCCCAGAAGGAGCTCGCCGGCTGCGAGAAGACGCTCGCCAACGAGGGCTTTGTGGCTAAGGCCGCGCCCGCGGTGGTCCAGAAGAAGAGGGACCGTGCAGCTGAGCTCAAGGAGATCCTGGCGGCGCTGACTGCTCAGGTTGCTGACTTCTCGTAGGTCTAACTTGGGGGCGCGTCCCGATGCTTTGCTCTCCGCTGCGGACAGTCCTGCGCAAGACGGACAGCACATTAAGTGCTGTCCTTTGCGTGCGGAACTTGCGGCGAGCAAAGCATCGGGCCGCTCCTACTTCGTTTACGTGGTTGTTTACAACTGGTAGGTTAGGGCCACTGGGTTGTGGCCTTGATCATGCTGCAAGCGGATAAAGGCTGATATTGTCAACGCGAGGGGCTCATTCTTTTTGATGGGCCTCTTTTTCTGTAATTGGAGACTTTGGGTTATGGCTAAGCGTTCTGGGTCGTATGTCGTTCCTTTCTCGTTTGAGTTGCTTTCGTTTGATGAGGCTGTGGGGCTTGCTGCTGATACTGGGCGGATTTCTGGGGATGCTGGTCCTTTGCTCGAGACGGTTGTCGATATGCTTGATGAGCTGGGACGTCCGGATGAGTATTTCGATTGCATTCAGGTTGCCGGTACCAATGGCAAGACTTCGACCACGCGTTTTTCGGCTGCCATCCTTCGTGGTGAGGGGTTAAAGACTGCGCTGTATACGTCGCCGCAGTTGGTGCGCTATCCCGAGCGCATGGAGGTCGATGGGCGCGTTGTGAGCGATGAGGCGTTTGCCCGTGGCGTTTCTGCCGCCGTCGAGGCGGGGCATCGCGTGAATACTCGACGTGTGGCGGCGGGGGAGCGCGCCTATACCATCACGCCGTTTGACCTGCTGACGGCTGCCGCATTGGTAGTGTTTGCCGAGGCTGCGGTGGATGTTGCCGTGCTTGAGGTTGGCATGGGCGGACGTTGGGACGCCACAAGTGCGACCGATCCCGTCGCCGTTGCCATCACCGGCATCGGGCTCGACCACACGCGTATTTTGGGCGACACGCTTGAGGCCATTGCGGGTGAGAAGGCCGCGGTCATTAAGTCCGGGCGCCTGGTTGTGCTGGGCGAGGGCACGCATGAGCCGAGCGTTCAGCGCGTGATGGATGCCCGTTGCCGCGAGTGCGGTGTGGTGCCGCTGGTGGTGAACCATGCCACGACCAAGGTGCCGGAGCACGTGGGCGATACGGTTGAGTTTAGCTGCACCACGCCGCGTGCGATCTATACGTCGAGCATGGTCAAGCCGGCCTATCAGCCGCAGAATGCCGCGTGCGCGATTATGCTGTGCGAGGGCTATCTGGGCCGCGAGCTCGACTATGACAAGCTAGATGAGTCGCTTATGGGCTGCCCCACGCCGGGTCGATTTGATGTTCTGGGAACCGATCCGCTCAAACTGATTGACGCCTGCCATAACCCCCAGAGCTGCGAGAATTTTGTGAGCGCACTGGACGAGATCGACCCATGCGTAGAGAATCGCCCCACGTTGCTATGTGCCGCGCTGGCCGACAAGGACGTGGCGGGTATCGTTGATGTGCTGATTCCGGCCTTCCCGCGTGTAGTCGTAACACAGACCGATTCCGATCGCGCCCTGCCGGCAGAGGAGCTCGCTGCCCTGGTGGACGCGGACAAGCTTGCGGGCGTGTACCCCAGCGTGTCCGAGGCCCTCGCAGCTTTCGAGGCCGCTGGCGAGCCTTTCGTAGCAGCAGGCACCATCACCCTAGCCGGCGAAGTGGCAGGCTTGCTGCGCTAGCCCCATTTGCTGGGTAGCTAATTTGGCGTGCTCGCCACGAAATGGGCCTATCTACTACGTTTAATCGACTACCCTGGACCACGCCGAGAATTGCGAAATCAAAACCGCAGGTAGAAGGCTTGCCAATTTTCAAAAAAGACCCGCATGGTCGACCCATGCGGGTTAAACGTAGTAGATAGCCCGTTTTCGTGGCGCATCTCTAGACTGTCAAATTGGTCGACTTGGCCCCATGGCAGTTGCGGTGAAATAGTTCCTGGATTATGCCTCTGTGGGCCAATCTGGGAACTATTCCACCGCAACTTATTGAAGGGCTATTGGGAAGGGGCTAGTCTAGGCGGACTGGGTCGTGGGGGTAGGCGTTGAGGATCTCGACGCCGGACTCGGTGACCAGGGCAAGGTCTTCGATGCGGACGCCGGTGCGGCCGGGGAGGTAGATGCCCGGTTCGATGGAGAACGTCATGCCCGGCTCGATAACCTGCTTGTTGACGAGCGAAACATCGCCTGGCTCGTGGTCCTGCAGGCCGATCGAGTGGCCCAGGCGATGCGTAAAGTACTGTCCGTAGCCCGCATCCTCGATTACGTCGCGCGCGACGCGGTCCAGGTCGCACATGCGCACGCCCGGGGCGATGAGCGCCTCGGCGGCCTCGTTGGCGCGGCGCACGATGTCGTAGATGCGTGCGGTCTCCTCGTCCGGCTCGCCCCAAAAGAATGTGCGTGTCATGTCCGAGCAGTAGTTGCGATGACGCCCACCAATGTCGAACAGCACCACGTCGCCGCGCTTGAGTACGGTGCCGTCGGGCTCGTGATGCGGGTCGCCCGCGTTGGCGCCAAAGCTCACGATGGGAGGAAAGCTAAAGCCCTCGCAGTCGTGCTTGCGGTACAGGCCGAGCATCTGGTCGGCAATTTCGCGCTCCGTCACGCCCTCGTGAACGAGCTTGATGGCGTCGGCCATCACGGCGTCGTTGGCGGCTGAGGACATGCGCATGAGCTCCTGCTCCGCGGCATCCTTGTGGGTGCGTGCGGCGGTGACGGCAAAGTCGCCCAGGAAGAACTCGCTCGCGGCGTGACGATCCATAAGGGGCATCAAAAAGCCGGAGCGCATAACGGTATCGATGCCGAGGGGCTTGGCGGGATTGACCTCGCGTGCGATGGCGTCGGTCACGACGTCGGTGTCGTTGTGATACGCGACGCGGGCATTGTCATACTCGGGCAGCTGATGTAGCGCGTTGACCAAGATCACGGGCTCGCTGTCGCGCGCGAGCAGCACGCCACAAAAACGCTCGAACATATCGGCATAAAAGCCGGTCAGATAGTAGATCGACCACGGGTCATTCACAAGCAGCTGCGCGCCGGGGTGCTGAGCCTCGAGCGCATCGAGCACGCGCGCCACACGCTGGTCATCGACATGTGCCATGAAACATCCTTTCGCTAGGGTGGCACCATAGTATCCCAAGCCCGGCAGCTAGGGACGTTCCTTTTATGCCGGCACTTTGGGACACTCCTTGGCATGGCCAGCCTAGCGAACGTTTGGGCAAAAGTAGCCATAAGAGGCCCGTCCCAAATGGGCTGGCTTCAAAACTATGGCGGATTACGGGGCTGGACCTGTATTACTTGACTATGGGAAAAATCGCGAAATTAAAACCGCAGGTAGAGGGCTTATCAAAAATCGAAAATTGCCGGTATGGATGGGGGTCTCCGAATCAGCCCCGTAATCCGGCATAGTTTTGAATTGGCACTAAAGTAGGAACAAGCCAAATACCGATTCCAAGGATAGTTGCGGTGGAATAGTTCCTGGGTGCCGGGGTTTTGGCGGAAATCGGGAACTATTTCACCGCAATTGAGGAGGGGCGAGGTGGATGGCGGGGTAGCTAAAAGAGCCCTGTCCCAAATGAGCCACCTAGGCAGGGTTGATGTCCATGCTGGCGATAAGGTCGATGCTGGTGCTGAGGAGGTCTTCCAACACGACGTCGCCCATGCGGATGGGGGCGTCGATGACCAGGCCGCGAATGAGGTCCATGGCCTGGGCATGGAGTGCCAGCGGGATGGCTTCGGCCGTGCGCACGGGCAGCAGCGCCTCGTCGCCGCCGGATACGGCCACGGTGGTGGTAAGCACGCGCATGGGGCAGGTGAGCTCCTGATGCGCGAACTTATCGCCACGTGGGCAGTTGTTGCCGGCTACGGAGTACACCTCTGCCACGGCGCCGTCTGCGCCGCGCTTTACCTCCACAGTCAGGAGGCATTCGGATGGGCAGGTGGTGCAGTTGAACTGCAGCGTTTCAATCGCGTTTGTGCTCATGACTTTACGCCTCCTCAACGGGGTCGACGGACAGGACAATCTCGCTAACGCCCATATCGAGTGCGCGTTGAATCACCTTTGCCGGCAGCGGGAAGCTTTCCATCACGCTCGGTTTAAACGGGCGGACTTTGCCTACAAACAGCTCCTCATCGCCTGCCAGAATGCGCACTCGGGCAGCATCGACCGGTCGGCGTACACGGAAGTTGAGTTTGGTTAGCGCCACAGCCGTAATGCGTCCCGGCAGCGCGTAGCCCGCGATACCGGCGGGGGAGACCGTGAGCTGGCAACCCGTGCCCGCAGCGTTTGCCCCTGCGTCGCCGCCCAACGCCCACGCCGCCGCAGCCGCACCGGCACGCTCGGACTCGGTTGTCACATTGTCGGCCAGATCGTGTACGTGCAGCACGTTGCCGCAAGCAAATATGCCCGGCACGCCCGTCTGCAGACTCTGGTCCACCACGGCACCGCGCGTGCGGGGATCCAGCTCCACGCCCGCGGCAACCGAAAGCTCGTTCTCGGGAATCAGACCCACCGAAAGCAGCAGCGTGTCGCACGGAACAACGCGCTCGGTCCCCGGAATGGGTGCCAGGTGCTCGTCGACTTGACTCACCTCGACGGCTTCCACGCGATCGTGACCGATTACGCGCGTGACGGTGGTGGACAGGTGCAGCGGAATGCCAAAGTCGCCCAGGCAGTTCTTCACATTGCGACGCAGGCCGTTGGCGTACGGCATGAGCTCGTACACGCCCTCGACCGAAATCCCCTCGAGCGTGCAGCGGCGCGCCATGATGAGCCCAATGTCGCCCGAGCCCAAAATGACGGCGCGCGAGCCGGGTTTGAGGTTCTCGATGTTGATGTATCGCTGCGCCAGACCGGCCGTAAACACGCCGGCGGGTCGGCTGCCGGGAATCTTGATCTCGCTGCGGGTGCGCTCGCGGCAACCCATGGCAAGGACGACCGCGCGCCCGGTGAGCTGCAGCATGCCGGAGGGACTCATGAGCGTGACGGTGTGGACCGCGGCGTCTTCCGTGGACTCGCCCGAATCAATCCCAAGCACCATGCTGTCCAAGAACAGCGCAATGTTGGTCGCGCGCACCTGGTCGATAAAGCGCTGTGCATACTCAGGTCCGGTGAGCTCCTGCTTAAAGTGCGAAAGGCCAAAACCCGGGTGAATGCACTGGCGGAGGATTCCGCCCAGATGCTGCT
>UMGK01029597.1_pt1 | contig 13023 bp, 9 predicted proteins | sample 1965251 | NCBI WGS metagenome assembly UMGK01 (sample SAMEA4836070, study PRJEB28245) | human gut metagenome | biome: gut microbiome; material: fecal sample | place: Denmark | collected 2008 | reverse complement strand
CAGGCAGACCCGATGCAAAGGATTTGGCAAGCATGCAGGAATTTGGCGCAAAAATCGCGGAAAAGCTGACAAGCGGCTGGGAATATACGGCTCCTGCGTATGTGAAGGGGTGCGACCCCATTCGTCCCTATTTCAAGCCGCAGGACAGACATGGCGCGCATATCGATATTCGCAAGGTAAAGCCGAAGGTAAGTGATGCCTGCGTTGGCTGCGGGCATTGTGCGGAGGTTTGCCCCATGGGTTCCATCAGCAGAGAAAATATCAGAGAATATATCGGCATCTGCATCAAATGCTGTGCCTGCGTGAAGAAATGTCCCGTGGGGGCAAGATATTTTGATGATCCCGGCTATATCTACCATAAGGAAGAGCTGGAGGAACTTTATGAAAGACGTGCAGAGCCGGAATGGTTTATTTAAGTCAAAATCAGGATTTTGACTTGGGAGGACAGAGTCTGCTTTTTAAAAAGGCAGGCTCTTTTTTTATTGCCCTAATGGTTTTCTAATCCTTCTTTCACATGGCTTTAACAAAAGGCTAAGTACCCCCTAATTTCTATCCCGTATACTAAAACACGAATGAGAGAGAGGTGCATTTTTATGGAAGAAAAATGGAGAAAGGAATTGAAGTATACCGTAACAGAGGGCGAGAGCATCGTAACCGCAAGAAGGCTGTCCTCCTTTATGCAGAGGGATAAAAATCTAAAGGGCGGCAGGGAATATCTGATTCGCTCGCTTTATTTTGATAATCTGTATGAAAAGGTGCTGAAGGAAAAGCTTTCGGGGACGGCTGTCCGTGATAAATTTCGGATTCGTTATTATGATTTTGATACAGCGTTTATCCGTTTGGAGAAGAAAAGCAAACGCTATGCCGTTGGGCATAAATACCAATGCCGCTTAACGGCGGAGGAGGTGCAGAAAATCATTGACGGCAACACCGCATGGATGGAGGAGGACGAACGCCCTCTGGTGCGTGAACTGTTTCTGAAAATGAAGCTGGAGCTATTCCGCCCGTCGGTGATTGTGGATTATTGCCGAGAGCCGTTTACCTACGCGCCCGGCAATGTGCGCATTACCTTCGACAGGGATATCTGCTCCTGCAAGGATGTGAAGGCGTTTTTCCGCAAGGATGCCCCGACGGTTCCGATTCTTTCGGACGGCAGGTGCATCATGGAAGTGAAATATGATGATTTTCTGCCGGATGTGGTGAGCAGAACCATTCTGACAACGAAAAACAGAGAGCAGGCGTTTTCCAAATTTGCCGCCTGCAGCTTAAACGGATAATAAGAAAGGATGAGAATTTCAATGACATTTAATGACGTTTTTAAGAGCAGCTTTCTGGATAGCTTCAGTAGCTTTTCCCTTCTGGATACGGCGCTTTGCCTTGGGGCAGCGTTCGTAATCGGGCTGTTTATCTTCTATGTATATCAGAAAACCTACAGCGGTGTGCTGTATAGCCGCAGCTTTAATGTTTCCCTTGTGGCGATTCTGATGGTAACCACACTGGTCATCTGTGGTGTCACAAGCAATGTGGTATTGTCTCTGGGTATGGTTGGCGCGCTGTCTATCGTGCGTTTCCGTACTGCGGTGAAAGATCCGATGGATTTGGTGTTCCTTTTCTGGGCAATCGCGGAGGGTATTCTCTGCGGCGCAAGCCTGCTGCCTCTGGCACTGCTGGGCTGTCCCATTCTGGGCATCTTCCTGCTTGTTTTTGCAAATCATCAGCAGAAGGATAACCCTTATCTGATTATCGTGCGCCTGATGGATGGGGAACTGGAACAGAAGATAGAAGGCTATATCAGGAGCGAGGTGAAGAAAATGCAGCTGAAATCCAAAACCGTTACCGGCGAGGCAGGCACAGAAGTGATTTATGAAATCCGCCCCAAGGATAACGACAGTGCATTTGTCAATAGAATCAGCGGCATGCAGGGCGTAGAATCCGCAGTCATGGTAAGCTATGACGGGAATTATGCGGCATAATGGAAGGAGGAACTCCTTTGCATGTATTAAAAAAATATAAAGCAGTTCTGCTTTCGGGGCTGCTGGTGGTTGTGTTCTGTGTGGCGGCGTATTGCGCCGTCGGCAGGGCAGATTCGGCGGACAGCCAATATACCTACGCGGAGCATATCTTTCAGGATGATACGGTAAATGAAATCAACATTGAAATTGACGAGGCGGACTGGCAGGATATGCTGGAAAACCCGTTGGAGGAGGAATACCATAAAGCGAATATTACGATTAACGGCGAAACGGTCGGAAATGTGGCAATCCGCACGAAGGGCAACAACAGCCTGACCTCCGTGGCAAGCTCTGATTCCGACCGCTACAGCTTTAAAATAGATTTTGATTATTATGACGATAACAGCAATTATTACGGCTTGAAAAAGCTTTGTCTGAATAACAACTATTCCGACAACAGCAGCATGCGCGAATATATTTCCTATAAAATCATGGGCGAGCTTGGATTGGATGTCCCCCAATGCGGCTACAGCAACATTACCGTCAACGGTGAGGAATGGGGGCTGTATCTGGCAGTGGAGGCAATAGATGAAACCTTCCTTGAGACCCATTTTGATGATGCAACGGGCGACCTTTATAAGCCCGAAGGACAGGATGGCACAGGTGCGGATCTGGTTTATGACGGGGATGATATTTCCTCCTACACAGGACTGAACCTGAAAACAAACGAGGATACCTCTGACGGCAAGGAAATCATCGCTTTGATGAAGGCGCTTGAGGATGGCGAGAATCTGGAGGATTTGCTGGATGTGGAATCGGCGCTGAAATATATTGCGGCGAATGTGGCACTGGCGAACTTTGACAGCTACCTCGGCAATACCACGCATAACTATTATCTCTATGAGGAGGACGGCTATTTCACCGTTATCCCTTGGGATATGAACCTTGCCTTCGGCGGCTTTGGCGGCGGCGAGGTGGATATCTATGAACCGACCAGCCAGAGCATGGGCGGTTTCGGCGGCGGAGATAAGAGGAAGGATACGCAGGATAATGATGCCGTAACCAATGCCGCAGAAAGCACCGAAGCGCAGGCGGATGCAAATAATCAGCCACAGCCACCCGATAACGCCGATATGCAGGGCGGCGGTCAGCCAAGCGGCGGCAAGCAGCCGCAGGGCATGCCCTCCATGGGCAGCGGCGAGAAGCCCTTGGTGACAACCCTTCTGGAAAATGAAACCTATCGTTCCATGTATGAGGGCTATCTGAAGGAGATTGCGGAGAAATATTTCACGCAGGAATACATGACCGAGCTGGTAACGAAAATCCATGGCCTGATTGCACCCTATGTGCAGAATGACCCGACTGCCTTCTGCACCTATGAGGAATTCGAGCAGGCCTGCTCCACCGACCCGACCGACCAATATTCTCTGGTTTACTATGCGGTGAATATGGCGGAAAGCATTGAAAATCAGCTGAACGGCGGCGAACCGACCTTCAACACAAGCAGCATGCAGGGCGGTGGCTTTGGTGGCGGCGGAAAGGATGGCCCCGATTTTGGCGGAGAAAAGCCCGATATGGCAAGCCGAACGGAGCAGACAACGGATGCACAGCAAAATGCACAGCAGAATGACCGCCCGACACCCCCTGACCAAAACGGTGGACAGCAGGGTGGACAGATGGACGAAAAAGAGCGGACTGGACAGGCAGATGGACAGCAGAATGGACAGCAGAACGGACAGCAGGGCAATCCACCCGATTTCGGCGGCGGTGAAAAGACTCCTCCCGGTATGCCCGGACAGGATAACAAAAGCGTGAGTCTTTCGGATTGCCTGCCCATGATTGCAGTTTGCGGCGGCGTGTTTGTGGTCGGTGTGGTGGTTCTGGTTTTGTTCAAGCGGAAAAAAGATCTGAAGCCACCAAAAGAAAATAAAACAGAATAAGCTTTTTGCAGAGATTTTGTATAAAAATTGGGAACGGTTGTTCCCTTTTTTTATTTGTTATGATATACTTTTAGCAGACGAAAAAACGGAAGGGAGGGAAAAGCATGGAGGATTTGAAAATTACCGGCGAGGTGGAGGATATCATTTACCGGAATAAGGATAACGGCTATACGGTTTTTTCGCTGACAACAGAGGATGATGAGGTGACCTGCGTGGGCGTTGTGCCGCAGATTCACAGCGGCGAAGCACTGGAAATTCACGGAAGCTGGGCCATGCACCCCCTTTACGGCAGGCAGGTACAGGTGCGGTATTACGAAAAATCCATGCCGACCACTACGGCAGGGATGGAGAAATATCTTTCCTCTGGAATGATTAAGGGCATCGGGGCGAAAACGGCAAAGCGGATTGTGGAGCGCTTCGGTGAGGCAACGTTTTATGTGATTGAGGAAAAGCCTGATCTTCTGACGGAAATCAAGGGCATCAGCTACGATAAAGCACAGAAAATTTCCGAGGTCTTCTGCGAACAGCATGAGCTGCGCAGAGCGATGATGTTTTTGCAGGGGTACGATATTTCGCCTGCATACGCCATGAAGATTTATAAGAAATACAAGGCACGCACCTTTGAAATCGTGAAGAATAACCCCTATCGTCTGGCAGATGAGGTGCTGGGCATCGGGTTTAAGATGGCAGATAAGATGGCGGCGGGGGCAGGCATTGCGGCGGATGACCCCAACCGCGTGAAGGCGGCGGTGAAATATGTGCTGAATACAGCGGCGGCAAACGGCGACTGCTATCTGCCGAAGGAAAGGCTGATTGCACAGGCGGTGGATTTATTGCAGCTGCATCCGCTTGCGATTGAAAATGCCATTCGGGAGTTGCAGGTAAACAGCCAGCTTTTGCAGGAAAAGCTGAACGGCGAGGACTGCGTGTATTTGAATTATTATTTTTATGCCGAAATGTCTGTTGCGAAGCGGCTGTTGGAGCTTTCCGCAGACTACGATGCGCCGAATATGGAATCTATTGCAACGGAGATTGCAAGGGTGGAGAAGGAAACGGGCGTGGTGCTGGCGGAGGAGCAGCGTGCGGCGGTGGCAGAGGCATTAAGCTGTGGCGTGCTTATCATCACAGGCGGTCCGGGAACGGGGAAAACCACAACCATCAACACCATTTTGCGGATTCTGAAAAAAGAGGATATGGATGTGGTGCTTGCGGCACCGACAGGGCGCGCGGCGAAGCGCATGACAGAGGCGACGGGCATGGAGGCGCAGACGATTCACCGCCTTCTGGGCATCAGCTTTATCGGCGAGGATAGTCGCAGGCAGACCTTTGACAAAAACGAGGAGAATCCGATTGAGGCGGATGTGATCATCATTGACGAAAGCTCAATGGTGGATATCGTGCTGATGCAGGCACTCCTGCGTGCGGTGGAAAGCGGCTCACGCATTATTTTTGTGGGGGATGTTGACCAGCTGCCCTCCGTTGGGGCAGGCAATGTGCTGAAGGACATGATCCGCAGCGAACGGCTGAAGGTGGTGCGTTTGCAGCATGTGTTCCGACAGGCGCAGGAAAGCGCAATTATCATGAACGCACACCGCATTAACCAAGGGGAGGAGCCTGTGCTGAATGAGGAGGGGACAGACTTTTTCTTCATGCGAAGGGCATACGCGGACGAGGTTGCCGGAACGATTCGGGAGCTTGTGACGAAGCGGCTGCCCAAGTTTACGGGGTGCGACGGCTTGCAGGATATGCAGATTCTGACCCCGATGCGCAAGGGGACGCTTGGCGTGCAGAATTTAAATCAAGTTTTACAGCAGACGCTGAACCCTGCCGCGCCCGATAAGCGAGAGGTACAGTTTCGCCAGATTACCTTCCGCGAGGGAGATAAGGTGATGCAGATTAAGAATAATTACAATACCGTCTGGCGGATGTTCAACAGCCTTGGCAAGCGTGAGGACGAGGGTCTGGGTGTTTATAACGGGGATGCAGGCGTTATTCTTTCGATTGACAGCTATGCGGAGCAGCTAAGGGTGACATTTGATGATGGCAAGGTGGTCGATTATGACTTCAGCCAGCTGGAGGAATTGGAGCTGGCGTATGCCATTACGATTCATAAATCACAGGGGAGCGAATATCCTGTGGTGATTTTGCCTGTTTACAGCGGCCCGCCGATGCTGATGACGCGCAACCTGCTTTATACGGCGGTGACACGCGCAAAACAGCTTGTGGTTCTGGTGGGACTGCGGGAGACGGTTTCCGCTATGATTTGTAACGACAGAGAGATTGACAGATACACGGGATTGGCACAGCGGATTCAAAATTTGTACGATTTTATGCATGGGGGTGATATCGTATGAAGGAGCAGCTTCTGGAATTGATTTTTCCGCCGCGGTGTGCGGTCTGCACAGAGGTGCTTGACATGGAGGAGAGAAGGGGGATTCTCTGCCACGACTGCGCGGAGCAGCTGCCTTATGTGCCGAAGGGGATTTGTCCGCATTGCGGCGGCGTGACGGAAACGGCAGGATTCTGCGATTTCTGCCTGAAGGAGTTTGCATTTGAAAGCGCCTGCGCCGCTTTTCCGTACGAAACGGTACGAAGGGCAATTCATTTGTTCAAATATGACGGCGGAAAGAAAATTGGCGATGGCTTAGGGCAGCTGTTGGCGGATTACATGGAAAAATACCATGAAGCAATCTTGGCAAAGACGGATTTTGTGCTTTCCGTTCCCCTGCACCCGAAGAAGGAAAAGAAGCGCGGCTTCAACCAGACTCACATTCTCTGCGAACAGCTTTCGGCGCGGACAGGGCTTCCGTTTCGGAGGGATATTTTGGTGCGAAAGCGGGAAACGGCGGCGCAGAGTACGCTGGATTCCTCTAAGCAGCGGCGGCAGAACCTGAAAAATGCCTTTGCGGTGACGGAGGATCTGACAGGGAAGCAGGTGCTTTTGGTGGATGACATTTTCACAACGGGAACAACCTGCAACGAATGTGCGAAGGAATTATACCGCGCAGGGGCGCAGAAGGTATTTGTTTGCTGCCTTTCGGCGGCAGGAAAATTAAGTTGAAAGCAGGTTTTCAACTTGTTATAGCAGAGGAATAAACAGATAGGTTCCGCGGCAAAAGCCTTGAAACCTACTGTTTTCCTCGGCGGAAGTGAATTCCGCCTGCGGATGATATTCGGGAAACGGATTTGTTTCCCGAACCCTTCCGCTATCCATAAATACTTCAGTGATGAGGTATCAGTGAAAATTATCAAAGGGATACGATGGAATGATGACTGTCGTATCTTTTTTTGTGGAAAAACACAGAGGGATACGCCACATTGTATGCAGAAAAACTGTATACATAAGGGTTAAATTGCATAATTATACGTTATATGCAGGAATCCATACATATTTTTTTGTGCGAAGTGTAAAAAATGCGAAAAAAATGAGTGCAGTTTTATTGAAAATGACGCATTTAAACGGAAAAATTTTGGATTTTGAGAAGGGAAGGAAAAATAGCAGGTGTTTCTATGCAGAAAATGACGACGTTGTCAAACAACTGAGGGGGTGAAGCGCCGAAAAATGACGTTTTTTTACAGGTGAAACGTTTTTTGGGAAGAAAAAAATACAAATGCGCCTATTGACTTTCTTGCCAAAAACGAGTAAATTTTTACAAAAGTTCAATTTTGTACGGGAAAAAGTACAAAAGAGCTTTCGCAATTATACAGATGAAAAAGCTGTTCCGAGTAGCTTTTAAGGGATGGCAAAGGTACAAAAGAAACTCATTATTTTTCAGCATTTATTTTTACAATGAGTTGGCTTTACACAAAAGAAAAGAGGGGAATTTTATGGAAAAGAAAAAAGGCTTTTTTGAAGGCAGCTTCGGGAAATTTGTTTTGCCCGGCATTATCCTTCAGTCCGTAATGATCGGCGGCGGTTATGCAACCGGTCGTGAAATCGTAGAATACGGTGCGAAATACGGCGCACTGGGCTGGCTGTCCGGCCTGGGGACATTCTTAGGATTTGCGGTCATCGCGGCACTGACCTATGAGCTGATTCGACTGACAAAGGCATACGATTTCAAAACATTTATGAAGACCATCGGCGGTCCCTTGTGGATTGTATTCGATATCGTTTATCTGCTGTTTATGGTTGTTATCATTGCTGTTATGGCATCTGCAACCGGCAATATCGTAGAACAAACGCTGGGATTGAACTACTGGGTCGGCGTTGTTGCCATTACAGTGGTTGTTGCGATTTTGAACTTCTACGGCTCCAGATTGATTGAACGCTTTGAAACACTGGGTACGGTTGCCCTGTATGCAGGCTACATCATCTTCTCCGTACTGGTTATCGGTACATTTGGCAAGAACATTTCTACTGTATTTGCAAACCATGACACAAGCTTTATCGAAGGCTCTGTATCCGCAGGCAAGGCTCTTTGGAGCGGCGTTCTTTACTGCGCATACAATCTGGTTGTAATGCCTGCAACCTTCTTTACAATCGAAAGACAGACCAGAAGGGTAGAATCCGTTGTTTCCGGTATTATCGGCGGCGTGTTGGCTACGATTCCCTGGTTCCTGACATACTTTGCGGTTATGTGCTTCTATCCGAATCCTGATGTTCTCGGTGCAAGCGTACCCTGGCTGGCAATGATGCAGGGAACCGCAGGCCCTGTTGTTATCGCAATCTTTGGTATTGTAATGGGCTGGACACTGATTGAAACCTCTACAGGCATCATCCATGCGGCTCTGGAGCGTGTAAACAATGGCTTGAAGGAAGCGCATAAGCCTCCTATGACAGGCAAACAGCAGGCAATCCTGACTATCATCGTTCTGGTTGGCTCTATGGTTCTGTCCAAGGTTGGCATCATCGACCTGATCGCAACGGTTTACAACGCATTGTCCTACGCTTTCCTTGCAATCTATGTACTGCCTCTGATTACAGTCGGCGTATACAAAATCTTCAAGCTGCGCAAGGCAGAAAAGGAAGAACAGAAGAAGCATGCAGTTTCCGCAACACAGAAGCATGCAGTCTGATACTCCGAAGGAATTTTTTAACACAGGTAAGAATTTACATCCATATATACATCCAAACAAAATACATCCAAAAGAGAGGAGATACCTTAGGGTATCTCTTTTCTTTTAAGGGTCGAAACAAGGGTATAGAATGGCGGCTGCTTATAACAGGTATTTTATATTTTGATGGACGGAAGTTATTTTTTGCTAAGTTTTGTTTGTAAATAGCATGAAAAAGGGTTATAATTTTCTGTGTTATAGATGTTGACGAAGGAAATATCGGGGAGAGTTAATTATGTTACGTTTAGGATTTGATAATGAAAAATATCTGCAAATGCAATCAAAGCGAATCAAAGAGCGTATCAGCCAGTTCGGCGGAAAGCTCTATCTGGAATTCGGCGGAAAACTGTTTGATGATTACCATGCATCGCGTGTTCTGCCCGGCTTTAAACCGGACAGCAAAATCAATATGCTGGTGCAGCTGAAGGACGATGCGGAAATTGTGCTTGTTATCAGTGCAGGTGATATTGAGAAAAACAAGGTCAGAGGAGACCTTGGCATTACCTATGATGCGGATGTGCTGCGGCTGATTGATGCGTTCCGTGGCTATGGGCTGTATGTAGGCAGCGTTGTGCTGACGCAGTTCAGCGGACAGGCAAGCGCGGTTGCGTATGAAAAGAAGCTGGAGGGTCTTGGAATTCGGGTATACAAGCACTACCCCATTGAGGGCTATCCTGCCAATATTCCCCATATTGTGAGCGAGGACGGCTTTGGGAAGAATGATTATATTGAGACAGAGCGTTCTCTGGTGGTGATTACTGCACCCGGCCCCGGCAGCGGCAAGATGGCAACCTGCCTTTCTCAGCTTTACCATGAAAACAAGCGCGGCGTGAAGGCGGGCTATGCGAAATTTGAAACCTTCCCCATTTGGAATATTCCCCTGCGCCACCCGGTTAATCTGGCATACGAGGCGGCAACGGCGGATTTGAATGACGTGAATATGATTGACCCCTTCCATCTGGAGGCGTATGGAGAAACGACCATCAACTACAACCGTGATGTAGAGGTATTCCCTGTGCTGAACGCAATGTTTGAGCAGATTTACGGGGAATCTCCTTATAAATCCCCTACGGATATGGGCGTAAACATGGTCGGGAACTGTATTTTTGACGATGAAGCGGTTTGTCAGGCGGCAAGAACGGAAATCGTCAGAAGATACTACAAGGCACTCTGCGACCACAGAAAGGGACTCTTGGCGGACGATGTGATTTATAAGTTGGAGCTTCTGATGAAGCAGGCGGGCACAAGCATTGCCGACAGAACGGTTGTGGCGGCGGCAAACAGGAGAGCAGAGGAAACAGGCGATCCTGCTGTGGCAATCGAGCTGCCGGACGGGACAATCGTGACGGGCAAAACAAGCGCACTTCTGGGGGCATCCTCCGCAATGCTTTTGAATGCACTGAAAAAGCTGGCAGGAATTGCAAAGGAAGTGAAGCTCATTGCACCTGAAATTATCGAACCGATTCAGAAGCTGAAGGTTGGACATCTGGGCAACAGAAATCCGCGCCTGCATACGGATGAGGTGCTGATTGCGCTGAGTATTTGTGCGGTGAATGAGCCAAAGGCGGCATTGGCGCTGAAGCAGCTGGAAAAGCTGAAATGCTGCGAGGTACATTCGACGGTAATCCTGTCCTCTGTGGATGAAAATGTATTCAAGAAGCTGGGCATCAACCTGACCTGTGAGGCAAGATACGAAACAAAGAAGCTCTTCCATAGAAATTAAATATAAGGTCGAAGGCAGGACCTTGACACCCTAAGTCGAAATCAGGATTTCGACTTGCTAAGACAGAGGAATAAACAGACGAGTTCCATCAGCTTAAAAGCCTCGAAACTCGCTGTTTTCCTCGTCGGAAATGAATTCCGACTGCGGATTCTATTTGGGAAACGGATTTGTTTCCCAAGCCCTTCCGCTGTCTCAAAACTACTTTGTCTACAGTCTGAAGCGTACTTCTTTACGAGGTACGCTTATTTTTTGTCCAAAAGCTGTAGGACGGCAAGAAGGATTAAAATGCCGCCGGACAGGAGCGACCAAAGGCTTTCCTTCGGGGCAGGGGAGAGGATGAGCCTTGTGCCGCATTTTTCGCCCAACGCGAGGAAAAATGTCTGAAAGAGGGCAGAAAAGAGGGGCAGGAGCGTCACATTTATCCCTCCTGCGGCAGCACTCAGCCCGATGGCAAAGGAATCCACAGAAAGCAGAAGCCCAAGGAGAAGGGCTTCCTGCGGCTCAATGAGGGAGGAGGCGTTTTTATCGCAGAGGGAGGGGGAATGCAGGGGCGAAGTCTCCTTCCGCTTTCCTTGCCCCATGCCTTGCAGACAAAGCCACACACCGAAGAAAAGAAGGAGCATGGGAGAAAACCGCTCCGCCAGATGCGCGGGGAAGACTGCTGCAAGCCGCCGCCCTGCAAAAAGAAACAGCTCCATCATGAGAAAGGCTTCTATCGTGAGCAGAAGAAGGGCGGACGGGCGAAAACGGATGCTGCGCAGACCATAGGAAAGACCGATGCCCAGCGCATCCAGACTGAGGGAAAACGCCAGCAAGAGAGAAAAAAGCATGGATAACACCTCCTGCTAACCATCCTATGCGGATGGTCTTTTTTTGCGCTTGTCCGCATAGACTGGGAAAAAAGACAAGCAGAAAAACAAAAGACGGAGCGTGAGGATATGGAATGGTGGAGCATGACACCGACAGAGGTGCTGAAAAAATTGCGGACGGAGGAACGGACGGGATTAAGCGAAAACGAGGCACAAAAGCGGCTGGAAACGGACGGAAGGAACAGAACGGAGCAGGGAGAGGGCAAAAAGGGCTTCCAGCGGCGGTTTCTGGCGCAGTTTAATGATTTTATGATACTGTTGCTGATTGGGGCGGCTGTGGCTTCGGTTGCGATTTCCTATTGGAACGGTGAGAAGGATTTTCTGGATGCGGCAATCATTCTGGCGATTGTGGCACTGAATGCGTTTCTGGGCGTTTTGCAGGAGAGCAGAGCGGAAAAGGCATTGGAGGCATTGAAGGCACTTTCTGCGCCAAAGGCAAGCGTGCTGCGAAATGGCGAGGAGAAGGAAATTCCTGCGGAGGAGGTAGTGCAGGGGGATATTCTTTTGCTTGCGGCAGGAGATTATATTTGCGCGGATGGGCGGATTCTGGAAAACCAAGGGCTGAAAACGGAGGAAAGCGCGATTACGGGGGAAGCGCTTGCGATTGAGAAGGAGGAGGACGTTCTGGCGGAGAAAACACTGCCGGGCGACCGCAAAAACATGGTGCTTGCAGGAAGCTACGTTCTCGCGGGGAGAGGCACGGTTGCGGTGACGGCAACGGGCATGGCGACCGAAATTGGACAGATTGCAGCCCTTTTGGCGGAGCAGGAGGAGCGCGAAACGCCCTTGCAGAAAAAGCTGGGAGAGACAGGAAAGCTGCTTGGCATGGGGGCGTTGATTATCTGCGGTATTATCTTCGGGATGGGGCTTTTGCGAAGGCAGCCGCCGTTTCCGATGTTTATGACCTCTGTGAGCCTTGCGGTGGCGGCAATTCCCGAAGGACTGCCTGCGATTGTGACGATTGTGCTTGCCATCGGCATGCAGCGGATGTCCAAGAAAAACACGATTATCCGCCGTTTGCCTGCGGTGGAAACCTTGGGCAGTGCCGAGGTTATCTGCTCGGATAAAACAGGCACCCTCACGCAAAATTGCATGAAGGTGACACAGCTTGCAGCAATCGGGAAGGATTTGGAGAGAAATGAGGAGAAGCGTCGGTTTATATTAACGCTGTTTACGCTTTGCAACGATGTGAAGCGAAGGGGGACAAAAATCATTGGCGAGCCGACGGAAAAAGCACTTGCAGAGGTGGCGGAGGAGGGCGGTGTTTCGCTCAAGGGGCTTTGGGCGGAAATGCCGAGAATTGGCGAGGTGCCGTTTTCCTCGGAGCGAAAGCTGATGACAACGGTGCATCGCAGCGGCGAAAAATGGATTTCCGTCACAAAGGGAGCGCCCGATGTTTTGCTTGAAAAATGCACACGCTGTCTGGATGGCGGCAGGCAGGCGGTGCTTGATGGCAGAAGAAAAAGCGAGGCAAGGCTGAA
>UMGK01006434.1_pt1 | contig 13113 bp, 10 predicted proteins | sample 1965251 | NCBI WGS metagenome assembly UMGK01 (sample SAMEA4836070, study PRJEB28245) | human gut metagenome | biome: gut microbiome; material: fecal sample | place: Denmark | collected 2008 | reverse complement strand
TCAAAGGAAGTGAAATACATGGCAAAACGAAGACCGGCCGGCGATGGCATGGTGCGAAGGCGTGACGACGGACGCTGGGAAGGTCGAATCGTCATCGGCCACCGGGAAAACGGCGAGCCACTGTTCCGTCATGTGTATGCCAAGACGCAAAAGGCCCTGCTGGACAAGTTGCACCAGAACATCGAGTGCTACCGCGATGTGGAGCTGACCGAGGACAGCCGGATGACGCTGGGCCAGTGGCTGGATCGCTGGCTCACGGAGTACAAGGCGGGTACGGTGCGGCCCGGTACCCTCGAGGGCTACCGCCGCTACATCGAATACTACATCAAGCCGCAGCTGGGCGACAAGCAGATCTCCCTCCTCTCCCAGCAGGACATCCAGCGGATGTACCGCCGCCTGAAAACGGAGGGGCGCATCCACGAGCATCCCGAGATGGGGCATCAGCTCTCCGACTCCATGGTGTGCCACATCCACTCCACGCTTCACGCCGCACTGAAAGACGCGGTGCAGGCGCATGTCATTCCCAGAAATCCGACCGAGGGGGCGACCGCACCCAAGCCAAACTACAGGCCCAAGCGCATCCTCACCCGTGCGGAGCTGGATGCTTTCCTTGAAGTGGTGGAGCAGGATGAGGTGTGGAGGGACTTCTTCCAGACGGAGCTGATGACCGGCCTACGCCGCGGTGAGATCTGCGGACTGCAATGGAGCGACTTCGACGAGGAGGGCGGCGCGCTGAAGGTGTGCCGTACCCTCCACAGCCAGCGGAAGGGCGAGTACACCGTCGGCGAAACCAAAACGGGAAAGGGAATGCGTACCATCATCCTGCCGAAGACGGTGGCGGACATCCTGCGGCGGCGCAAGGCGGATACCATCAGTCAATGGATATTCCACGACCCAGTGAAGCCGGAGGATCCTGTCAGCCCCGGCTCGGCCTACCTCCACATGAAGACGCTGCTCCGGCGGGCGGGGCTGCCCAGCATCCGCTTCCACGATCTGCGTCACACCTTCGCCACCCATGCCCTCACCAGCGGTGTGGACGCCAAAACCCTGTCCGGCATCCTGGGCCACACCAACGCCTCTTTCACGCTGGACACCTACACCCATGTCACAACCGATATGCAGAAGACAGCCTGCGGCATCGTAGGCGGCTTCATGGAAGATATCTTCGGAAAGGAGTTGAAACCGTGGCAAGAAAACGAAAAGCCGGCGACGGAACCGTAAGGCAGCGCAAAGACGGACGGTGGGAGGGGCGCATCGTCATCGGCTACGATGATAACGGCTATCCCAAGACGAAAAATGTCCTCGCTAAAACGAAGAAGGAGTGCCTTGAAAAACTCCAAAAGCTCAAGGAGGAATGCGGCGGGCTGAAGCCCGAAAAGGTGCGGTCAGAGATGCCCTTCGGGGTCTGGCTGACATATTGGTACGAAAATCATTCCAAGCCAAAAATTCGCCCCACCACGCAGGAAACCTACGAAAGCCGCATCCGTCTGCACATTATCCCGGAGATCGGCAGCATTCCGCTGAACAAGCTGACGCAGAATGACCTGCAGCAGTTCTACGGTCGGCTCAAGAAAAGCGGCCGGAAGCGGTTCACCGACAAGTACGGCGAAGGACTGTCCGACCGAATGGTGCGTATGTGCCACGCCACCTGCCGCTCCGCATTGGAGAAGGCGGTGCAGGATGGGCTGATCCGTATGAACCCGGCCATCGGCTGCAAGCTGCCACCGAAGAAGGCGCGGGAGATGCAGGTGCTGACACGGGAGGAACTTCAAAGGTTCCTCATTCAGGCGAAGTTCGAGGGCTACTACGAAGTCTTCCTTCTGGACTTAGCCACCGGCCTGCGCCGGGGCGAGCTGATGGCGCTGCAATGGGACGACCTGAACTTCAAAACCGGTGTGCTGAATGTGAACAAGCAGGTTTACGATGTGCGGGGCCAGCTTCAGATCAGCACGCCCAAGACAAAGAACTCCGTCCGAAAGATCGTCCTGCCGCCTGCGGTGGTGGCGGTGCTGCAGGAGTACAAAAAGGCGGTGGACTCCCGCTGGATGTTCCCATCCCCGGTAAAAGAGGACTGCCCCATCACACCCGGCGTGGTGCGCCGCAGACTTCAGCTCATCTTGGAGCACGCAGGGTGCAAGCATGTACGCTTTCACGACTTGCGCCACACCTTCGCAACGCTGGCACTGGAGAACGGCATGGATGTGAAAACACTCTCCGCTATGCTGGGACATGTGTCGGCGGCCACCACGCTGGACATCTACACCCACATTACCGATGATATGCAGCGGGCAGCCGCCGAAAATATTGACCGCGGCATCGGCAAGGCAGCGCCACAGGAGGACGCTTCAGAGCCGGGACGGGAAACCGTCCCGGCCACGGCGGACAAGCCGAAAATGACCGACTTCAAGCCCTATGTGGGCCGCAAGCGCAAGTCCGGCACCGGCTGCATCACCGAGATTAACGACCACCTCTTTGAAGGACGCTATTCTCCCAAATGGCCCGACGGCAAAAAGCACGCCCGCAATGTCTACGCGCACACCCGCGAGGAGTGCGAGGAGAAGCTGAAGGTGCTTATCGTAGAGATGAAAGCGGAGATCGCGGAATTGAAGCGGCAGAAAGCGGAGGGGACCTTACCACCGCAGGAAACGGAGAAAGGTAAGAAGAAGGAACGGAAGAAAGAAGGCAAAAAAGAATAAGTAAAAAGAACCACCGGCAAGGGTACCGATTAACCGGTGCCCATGTCGGTGTTTTCCTCTTTAACTATTTGGGTTGCTTATTTCGGTCAAAATACAGTTTTACTGTAAATGTTCCATATGTAACACCATGGTCTTTGCCCAGATATTTACTTGAAAATTCGATGGAAATGTTATGCTGTTCGCAAATCCGTTTGGCAAAATGAAGACCGATGCCTTGTCCTGTCGAATCAAATTGTTGCGCACTCTCGCCGCGAAATCCTTTTGTGCCTAACTTACTCAGTTCGTCTGTTCGACAATATGGGCCTGTTGATTGAATTGTAACTGTAAGACAATCCTTGTCAGGCTCTTCAAAATTCACTGTAATCGGCTTATTATCAGGAGAATACTTAATGGCGTTTTCTAAGATAATAAACAAAAGGGTTTCGAAACTCTGGTGTATACGATAATTGTATGTACTCTGAGTGTCTAAGGAAATCCAGACATTCTTTCTACTATACCCTTTTAAGAGCTTCCGCATCTTATCAAGCTTTTTAAAAATAACAGCATTATAGGTCGCACCAACAGATAGTGCAGGGTTGAGAACAGTATCGAAATATTGGAAGCGGTTATAAACAATAAAACTATAAATATGAATATTCCGGATGATTCCAAGCAGCTCATCCACGCTGTATTCTGTCCCGGACGCAGAATTCTCCCAGATAATATCACATTCAGTCTTAATTTGGCCATTCAATTTTCTTGCTTCATGCAAAAGCTCATTAACTTCTTCCATCTTTTGAGAGAGTCCGAATTTTTCTTGCTGGTATTCGCACTCGTTTTTAGCCAGAGAAACAAGTTCTTCAGCATCAAGAACTGGATTGAAAACTCTATTGTCTGATTGAGCTATTGCTGCTTGCTTTTTTCTATATGTGCTTCGCTCACGCAGGCCAGAAAAAATAAAAGTTGTATCGCAAGAAACATTATAAACAAAAGTAGAAAGACCATACGGACAAGTGTAAAATCCTGTGGTTTTACTAATCATATTTCTGTAGTGCGCTAAACATTTATCGTTTTTACAATTTTTGAGACAAAACGGCAACGCATGGATGTAGCTACCGTCAAAAAGCATTTCATCTTTGTATATTGGTAATAATGCCATCTTAAATACTCCCCAAAATCACCTTAGCACAAACAGATGCAGTAAAATCAGCAATCAACCCACGTGCTTTATCATTTGTCCCGTCAGCCAACTTGGTTAGATCCTCGAAATTTTTTTGCTTTAATGGCTCTAACATATTTATCTTCCAGTTTTGCAACATATGCAGTGCTGACGCCGCATTCAAGTAAATGTTTGCGGAGTCGTTCCCATTGATAGATAGGATCCACTGCTTTTTGAATTTGTTCATCAACCAGCGCAGTCCAGTCTTCAATGGAAATGCCTTTACTAATGACTGCATCAGCAAGATTCATATATTCATTGTAAGCGGGATCATAACTACTTCCGGTATAAGCAATAACCTGTTTGGCAGGGTAATGGGCTTTAATTTCCTTGATGACAAAGGCACCTTCCTTTGTAGACCCCAAGTTCTTCCCGACCCCACGAATATCACATAACACAACGGCATAGGCAGAGACATCTCTGATATTATCTATATCCCTTTTATGAACTATACGAAATCCGTTTTTAATAAGATATTCTTCGGCAGCGAAGTCTTGGTCGTCGATAACAAGAATCTCAACCTTATTACGCAGTTCAGCTATAGTCATATTTTGCAATGCAGTTACCTCAACTAAATCTGACAACTTATACTTAATAAAAAAGAAACTGGGAAAACCCATACTAATATACGCTCCTTTCTTGGGAATAATTATATAATCGAGTAGTGAAAATGTTTTTTTATTATAAGCGTACCGACAACAAATTACAAGAACGCGCAAAAAGTCTGCATCCCCCTCAAATCCTGCGCCGCAATAAACAAGGAAAAGCCCCCAGGTGCGATGCGCTCCTGGGGGCTTTGGTCCGAGTAGTGCGGCTCGAACGCACGGTCTCCTGGTCCCAAACCAGGCGCGATACCAACTTCGCTATACCCGGATATTCACTTTTCTGCCATGATACCACGGCGAACGGTAAAAATAAAGTTTTTTCTGTCTGTGGTCAATCCTGTGGTCAAAGCCGCTTTTATGCCGCCTTCAGCAACCGGGGAAAGTCCCGCAAATGCAGGCGTCGCAAGGCTTTGCGGCGTTTCGCCTTGTCCTGTTCCGGATACCGCCACGGCACTCCCAAATGTCGCGCCCTACCAGTTGAGCCACACCCGGATATTCACTTTCTGCCATGATACCACGGCGGGGAGGAAAATCAAAGATTTTTCTGTCTGTGGTCATTTATGTGGTCAAAGCCGCTTTTGTGCCGCTTTCGGTAATCGGAGAAAGTCCCGTAAACGCAGGTGTCGCAAGGCTTTGTGGCGTTTCACCTTGCCCTGTCCCGGATACCGCCACGGCGCTCCCAAATGTGGCACGGTACCAACTCCGCCGTACCCGGATAGGGGAGGGGGTACGCCGCCCGATCACGGACGGCGTACCCTTACTATATCAGATTTTCTCCGGTCTTGCAAGGGGGAAATCAGCCGTTCAGAGCGGCCTTCAGAGCCACCACACGGTCGGTAGCCTCCCAGCGCACGCCCAGATCCTCACGGCCCATGTGGCCATAGGCCGCCAGCTGGCGGTAGATGGGTCTGCGCAGATCCAAATCCCGGATGATGGCGGTGGGGCGCAGGTCAAAGACCTTCTCCACAGCCTCCTCCAGCTTTTCATCGGACACCACGCCGGTGCCGAAGGTCTCCACCAGCACACTGACGGGACGAGCCACGCCGATGGCGTAGGCCAGCTGCACCTGGCACTTGGTGGCCAGACCTGCCGCCACCACGTTCTTAGCCACATACCGGGCGGCGTAAGCGGCGCTGCGGTCCACCTTGGTGGGGTCCTTGCCGGAGAAAGCACCGCCGCCGTGGGGGGCGCTGCCGCCGTAGGTATCCACGATGATCTTCCGGCCGGTGAGACCGCTGTCACCCTGAGGGCCACCAATGACGAAGCGGCCTGTGGGATTGACGTAGATCTTGGTGTTCTCGTCCATCAGCTCAGCGGGAACCGTGGGCTTGATGACCAGTTCGATCATATCCCGGCGGATCTGATCCAGAGATGCCTCGGCGGCATGCTGGGTGGAGACCACCACGGCATCCACACGGGTGGGCTTGCCATTCTCGTCATACTCCACCGTCACCTGCGTCTTGCCGTCGGGGCGCAGGTAATCCACCAGCTTTTCCTTACGGACCTGCGTCAGGCGCTTGGACATCTTCTGGGCCAGGGAGATCGCCAGCGGCATTAGCTCCGGCGTCTCGTCGCAGGCGTAGCCGAACATCATGCCCTGATCGCCGGCGCCGTTGTCCAGCGCACTGTCACCGGACTCCTTGGCCTCCAGACTCTTGTCCACGCCCATGGCGATATCGCCGGACTGCTCGTCGATGTTGGTGATAACGGCGCAGGTGTGGCCGTCGAAGCCGTACTTGGCCCGGTCATAGCCGATGTCCAGCACCACTTGACGGGCGATCTTGGGGATATCCACGTAGCAGTGGGTGGTGATCTCGCCCATGATGTGGATCAGGCCCGTGGACACGCAGGTCTCGCAGGCCACACGGCCATTGGGATCCTTCTCCATGATGGCGTCCAGAATCGCATCGCTGATCTGGTCGCAGATTTTGTCGGGATGTCCCTCCGTCACGGATTCCGAGGTAAACAGTCTCTTTGCCATAGCTTTTCCATGCTCCTTTATAAAATATTTTCCATACGGGTGAAAGCTCTCTCAGGTTGACCGGAGCATGAAAAAACACGCTCCGCCATTCGACGGATCGTGTTAGAATAACGCTCCTCATCTGTCGAAGGACGAATGCGGGACTATCACTTCCGCACTCAGCATACGCCGGATTTGGCACCTTGCTTCGCAGGTTGCCGTGGCTTCATCGGGCCGATCCCTCCGCCACTCTTGATAAGGTATGAACTTGTAAGAGAACTCTACAATTTCTTATGATAGCAAGAAGAGATTGTTTTGTCAACCCCTGATACACAGATTTTATCGAAATGCCCGGGAAAAACCGACGAAAAGGGGAGGAGCGGGGAGAAAAATACGGAAAAGGATTGCCTGTTTCGGGGAATGATAGTATAATGGTATGCAGCACACCCAAAAAAAATTTACTTGAGGTATGAAAATGAAAACTGAGGAAAAGCTGAACATGACCATGCTCTGCGACTTTTACGAGTTGACCATGGGCAATGGCTACTTTGAAAGCGGTTACAAGGATCATATCACTTACTTCGACGTCTTTTTCCGCCGGGTGCCGGATGGCGGCGGCTATGCCATCGCCGCTGGTCTGGAGCAGCTGATTGATTATATTGAGAATCTGCACTTCTCTCCGGAAGACATCGCCTATCTGCGGGGCCGGAACCTTTTCAGCGAGGAATTTCTGTCCTATCTGGAGGACTTCCATTTCACCGGCGACATCTACGCCATGCCGGAGGGAACCCCGGTGTTTCCCCGTGAGCCCATGGTCATCGTCCGGGCCAAGGCCATCGAGGCCCAGCTCATCGAGACCTTCACGCTGCTGACCATCAACCATCAGAGCCTGATCGCCACCAAGGCCAACCGCATCGCCCGTGCCGCCCGTGGCCGCACGGTGCTGGAGTTCGGCTCCCGCCGGGCGCAGGGGGCGGATGCCGCCATCATCGGCGCCCGTGCCGCCTACATCGGCGGTGTCGCCGGTACGGCCTGCACCATCTCTGACCAGATCTACGGCGTTCCCGCCGGCGGCACCATGGCCCATGCGTGGGTGCAGATGTTCGATTCGGAGTATGACGCCTTCAAGACCTACTGCCAGATCTATCCCCACAACGCCACACTGCTGGTGGATACCTACAATACCCTGAAGTCCGGTGTCCCCAACGCCATCCGGGCCTTTAACGAGGTGCTTAAGCCCATGGGCATCACCAAGTGCGGCATCCGACTGGATTCCGGCGACATGGCCTATCTGACCCGGAAGGCCCGGAAGATGCTGGACGAGGCGGGCTGGACGGAGTGCCAGATCTCCGTATCCAACTCTCTGGATGAGTACCTGATCCAGGATCTGCTGCTGCAGGATGCCAAGATCGACCTCTTCGGCGTGGGCGAGCGGATGATTACCGCCAAGTCCGAGCCGGTGTTCGGCGGCGTGTATAAGCTGGCCGCCGTGGAGGATCAACAGGGGAACATCACCCCCAAGATCAAGATCAGCGAGAACGTGGAGAAGATCACCATTCCCCACTTCAAGAAGGTCTACCGGTTCTACGGCAACGACACCGGCAAGGCCATCGCCGACTACATCACCGTCTATGACGAGACGTTGGACGACACCAAGGATCTGGAGATCTTCGACCCCAGCGCCACCTGGAAGAAAAAGACGGTGTATAACTTCACCGCCCGGCCTCTGCTGGTGCCGGTGTTTCTGGGGGGCAAGCGGGTGTACGACAGCCCCAGCCTGCCGGAAATTCAGGCCTACTGCCGCCAGCAGGTGGACACCCTGTGGGACGAGGTGAAGCGCTTCGACAATCCTCACAGCTACTATGTGGATCTGTCCGACAGGCTGTGGAACATCCAGCAGGATCTGCTCCGCAATCGAAAATAAGCAAAAAAGCAGAGCTGTCCACTTTGGCGGACAGCTCTGCGTGGTATCCCAAAGGGAACAGGAGGTGACCCGTTGAAAACGCATCAGGTACAACAGAAAACGGAACGTCGTATCTCGGCGGCGCTGCGGCTGGTTTTCGTGGCGGCGCTGCTGCTGGGGCAGATCGCTTTGGCATTCTTTCTCAGCACGGAGCTGCGCCAGCGGGCTGCCATCATCTACACGGTGCTGGAGCTGGCGGCCTTCGGTTACGCCGTGCGGATCTATAACCGCACCGACGGCGCCAGCTATAAGTTCGGCTGGATCTTCCTCGTTCTGACGGTGCCGGTGGTGGGACTCATTCTATACTTTCTCTGGAACGGTGACCGGCAGCAAAAGCGGCTGGACCTGAAAAAGCTGCCCATGCCGGAGGAGCCGGAAGCCCAACAGGCCGCCCACCGCATCCAAATGGAGAAGCTGCGGCGAAAATTCCCCCAGTGGGAGCGGCTCAGTGTCTATCTAAGCCGTCAAGGATATCTCCTTTACGGTGACACGGAGACAACGTATCTGCCCACCGGCGAGGCATTTTTACAGGATATGCTGGAGAAGCTGGAGCAGGCGGAGCACTTCATCTTCATGGAGTTTTTCATCATTGCGCAGGGACAGGTATGGGACCGCATGGAGGAGATCTTCCGCCGGAAGGCGGCGGAAGGTGTGGAGGTCAAGATTATCTTCGATGACTTCGGCAGCATGATGCGCTTTCCCGCCGGACAGATCGAGGCCCTGCGGGAGAGTGGGGTAGAGGTGCAGATATTCAACCCGGTCCACCACTACGTCAACCGCCTGTACTTCAACTATCGGGATCATCGGAAGATCGTCTGCATCGACGGCAGCACGGCCTACACCGGCGGAGCCAACGTGGCAGACGAATACGCCAACCTTACCGTCCGTTTCGGCTATTGGAAGGACTGCGGCATCCGGCTGGACGGCCCCGGCGCATGGGGCCTGACACGGGAGTTCCTCCATATGTGGCAGCGCAACGGCGGACAGCTGATGCAGGAGCGGGACTACTACCGCCCCCACGACCACCGGGAGGCGGCGGGCTTCTGCCAGCCCTTTGTGGACGGGCCGGACAACAACCCCATCTCCACGGCGGAGGACGTGTTCCTGCACCTCATCAACAACGCCCGCCGCTCCGTCCATATCACCACGCCGTATCTGGCCATTGATGAGCCCATGCGGCAGGCCCTGTGCTCTGCCGGGGACAGCGGCGTGGATGTGCGGCTGCTGCTGCCGGGAATACCGGACCACAAGTTCGCCTATCTGGCGGCCCAGAGCCACTACGGTGAGCTGCTGGTGCATCGTGTGAAAATTTATATCTACGAGCCGGGTCTGCTCCACGGCAAGACCGTGCTGTCAGACGGCGAGGCGGCCTTTGTGGGGTCTGTGAACATGGACTACCGCAGCTTCCAGCTGCACTTTGAGTGCGGTACGGTACTCTACGGCGTACCGGCCATTGAGGGGCTGGCGGAGGATATCCAGCGTATCACGGACTGTTCCCGCCGGGTGACGTATCAGGAGTGGAAGAGCCGCCCGTGGTACCGCAAGCTTTTGAGTACCCTGCTGCGGCTGTTTGAGATGTGGATGTGAGTAACATACAGCCCCGGACGCTTCGGCGTCCGGGGCTGTGTTTCTTCTGGCTGCCGTGCGGGACAGGGGATGCTTACAAATTAGGCAAAAGTCCGGCATCATGGAGCTTTTGCAGGCTCATGAGGCCCCCCAGCTTGGCGTGATACCACGTCAGGCCACCCTGAAAATACACGGCGTAGGGGGGACGGATGGGGCCGTCGGCGGAGAGCTCGATGGAGGCCCCCTGCACGAAGGCTCCGGCGGCCATGATAACGTCGCTGTCGTAGCCGGGCATGGCCCACGGCTCCGGGGTCACATAGCTGTCCACCGGTGCGGCGGCCTGAATGCCCTTGCAGAAGGCACACATGGCCTCCCGGCTGCCCAGCTCCACCGCCTGAATGATATCCCGGCGCACCTCCCGGCTGCCGGGGACCACACGGAAGCCCAGCGCTTCATAGCATCCAGCTGTAAAGATAGCACCCTTTACAGAGGAGGCCACCACTGTGGGAGCCAGAAACAGTCCCTGATAGAAGCTGGTGAGCAGCCCCAGATTGGCGCCCACCTCCTTGCCGAGGCCCGGTGCGCTGAGCCGGTAGGCGCAGCGGTCGATGAGATCCTGCCGGCCGCAGACATAGCCGCCGGTGGGAGCCAGACCGCCGCCCAGATTTTTGATGAGGCTTCCCACCACCATATCGGCCCCCACATCTGTGGGTTCCTGCCGCTCCACCAGTTCGCCGTAGCAGTTATCCACCATGCAGATGATGTCGGGCTTGCAGTTTTTGCAGAAGGCGATCAGCTTGCCGATCTCCTCCACGGAGAAGGAGGGGCGGGTGGCGTAGCCCTTGGAGCGCTGGATGGTCACCAGCTTGGTTTTTTCGTGGATGGCGGCCCGGATGCCGTCGTAGTCAAAGCTGCCGTCCGGAAGCAGGTCTACCTGGCGGTAGCTGACGCCGTATTCCCGCAGGGAGCCGGGGGAGGGGCGGATGCCGATGACCTCCTCCAGCGTGTCATAGGGCGCCCCGACGGGGCTCAGCAGTTCGTCGCCCGGCAGGAGGTTGGCCCCCAGCGCCAGTGCCAGCGCATGGGTGCCGCAGGTGATCTGGGGCCGGACCAGCGCCGCCTCCGTGTGGAACACGTCGGCATAGACACGCTCCAGATTGTCCCGGCCCTCGTCGTCGTAGCCGTAGCCGGAGGAGAGGTTAAAGTGGGTGGCATTGAGACGATTCTTGTGCATGGCGGAGAGAACTTTGGCCTGATTATACTCGGCAATGTCGTCCACACGGGACATTTCTTTGTCCAGTCCGTCCAGTACTCGCTGTCCAAAATCCAGCACCTCCGGACTGATGCCCAGCTGCTGATACATTTCATTGGTGGTCATGGGATCGTTGCTCCTTACTTAGATTCATTTCCTGGGATATGCTCCGGGAACCGGATGCCCCGGCACTTCATCAGCATCCGGATGGGGTAGTCCCGATCCAAATAGTTCTTGCTGTACCACTCATAGGTGGCGGCGGGCAGATGCTGCAGCTCCGGAGCCTGACAACGGAACAGTTCAAAGGTCCGGCGGTCACCGGAGAGCAGTGCCGCTATCAGCTCCAGCTGTCCCTCCTGCCGCAGCCGCTCCAGACAGGCGTCCATAATGACGGCACAGGAGCGCTCCTCCTCGTCGACGTAGAGCTCCTTGTTGCCCAGCCAATAGAGAAATTCCTCCGGGTCCAGATCCAGCTTGGTGGTGATCTGACTGAGCTTGTAAAATTCCTTCCAGTCCCGTTTTTGCAGTACCTCCATCAGGTACTGCACCAGACCGTCATCCAGCGCTACGCAGTCCAGAAACACCTCGAAGGCGTGCTTGCCTGCATCGGGGTCCGGGGCCGTCTCGGAGGGCTCCTCCGCCGGGGAAGCCTCCTGTATGGGGGCCGGCTGTACGGCGCTTTGCAGCAGCTGCTGAAGGCTTGTGGTATCGTCCGCCTGCCGGTAAATTTCCTCCGGCAGCGTAACGCCGTCCTGATGGGCGCAGGCACGGACAAAGGCGGTGGCCCCCATCTGCTGAAGCTGGCGGCTCAGGGAAGCGGCCTTCTCCGTCACGTCCCCCTCCGGCAGAGTGATGCCCTCCGGCGGTGAGCGGCGTCCTTCCAGCAGCTGGGTCATGTATTCCAAATAGTGGTCAAAAAGAGTCATACATTCTCCTCACTTTCCCCAAAACTCTATCACATGGCGGTTGTAATTGCAAGGGTATCCGTGCTATACTGAGGAAAAAGGAGGCGGGAACGTGTATTTCGTATACATGGTGTACTGCAAAGGCGATACACTTTACACCGGTGTTGCACAGAATGTTTGTCGCCGGATGCGGCAGCACAACAGTCGAGGAACGGCCTGCGCCCGGTACACACGGACCCACCCGGTACAGGCATTGGCGGCACTGTGGGAGGCGGAGGACAAGGGAGCGGCCCTGCGGTTGGAATACCGCATCAAGCAGCTGACCCGGACGGAGAAGGAACGCCTCATCCATGAGGATACCGCATTTTCACAGCTGCTGCCGCAGCTGGAGGTGTCCCGCTACCGGCGCAGACCGGGCATAACGCTGGAGATGTGTTTGGAGGGGAAAATCGATGCATGAGTGGTATGCAGCGCCCATGGAGGGCCTTACCGGCTGGCGCTGGCGGCAGGTGCAGCACGAGATGTTCGGCGGAGCAGCACTGTATGTGACGCCCTTCGTGTCCCCCAACGGGAATTTCAGCTTCCAGCGCAAGGAACTGGAGGAGATGGATCCGGAGCGAAACCGGGGTATTCCGGTGGTGCCGCAGATCCTCACCAACCGGGCGGAGTACTTCGTCTGGGCCGCCAAGGAGTGCCGCAGCCGTGGCTGGGAGCAGGTAGATCTGAACTTGGGCTGCCCCTCCGGTACCGTGACGGGAAAGAACAAGGGGGCGGGACTGCTGCGCCAGCCGGAGCTGCTGCGTCAGCTGCTGGACGGCATTTTCGATGCCCTGCCGGATATGAAAATTTCCGTCAAGACCCGTATCGGATGGGAGAGGGCGGAGGAGTGGCCGGCGCTGCTGGCCCTGCTGGAGACATACCCTATCTGCCGCCTGACGGTGCATCCACGGGTGCGGACGCAGTTCTAC
>UMGK01047652.1_pt1 | contig 13282 bp, 23 predicted proteins | sample 1965251 | NCBI WGS metagenome assembly UMGK01 (sample SAMEA4836070, study PRJEB28245) | human gut metagenome | biome: gut microbiome; material: fecal sample | place: Denmark | collected 2008 | reverse complement strand
GATGTTATGGGCTGCGTTATTATTGCCGGGATGGAACTGCAAAACAGTAATGCGCCGCTAAACCTTAACACGCCGAATAAAATCGAGTGTATGTATAACCCGGATATGCCGGATGATGAAAAAGTACTGATGTCGGCAGATATGCGTGATGATATCGAAGAACTTATTCATGAAGCAAACCTGTATGTAGAAGGTGAACGTGCACAAACAAGCCTGTTTGCTGAAGAAGTAAAAGAACCGCAGGATGCCGAGTTAATCGAAGGTGCCGATGAACCTATGGCACTGCCGCAGGCGGGATGATAAGCTATCAGGATTTTTTGCTGAGTAAAGTAGCATTTGCACCGGAAACGGGCTTTGAAATCAGCAAAGATAAAATAAACCCGGCATTGAAACCGCACCAGCGTGATGCGGTAATGTGGGCGGTCAAAGGTGGCCGCAGGGCGCTTTTTGAAGCCTTTGGACTTGGTAAAACGGTCCAAGAATTAGAATGGTGCCGGATTATAACAGCCGAAAAGGGTGGCAAGGCTTTGATAGTAATGCCGCTGGGAGTACGGCAGGAGTTTACCAAAGATGCGCAGGAACTGCTTGGCATTCCAGCGCCGCAGTATGTGCGTACAATGGCCGAGGTAAAAGCGGCTGAAACACAAATTGTGATAACAAATTATGAGCGTGTTCGTGACGGTGATATTGACCCAACGTATTTTACAGCGACCGCATTAGACGAAGCAAGCTGCCTGCGTGATTATGGCAGTAAAACCTATCAGACTTTTACCGAAAAATTTAAAGGTGTGCCGTATAAGCTGGTAGCCACGGCAACGCCTTCTCCAAACCGGTATAAGGAACTGATACATTATGCCGGCTTTTTAGAGATTATGGACACCGGGCAGGCGCTGACAAGGTTTTTTCAACGCGATAGTACCAAAGCCAATAACTTGACGCTGTACCCGCATAAAGAGCAGGAATTTTGGTTGTGGCTTAGTAGTTGGTCGCTGTTCATTACAAAGCCCAGCGATTTGGGATATGACGATACTGGTTATGCACTGCCGCCGATGGAAATAAATTACCACGCCGTCAGCTATCAGCATAAGGACATCGACACGGAAAAAGATGGGCAGGTCAAATTACTTGCCGATGCCGCGGTTAGCTTAAAAGATGCGGCAAAAATTAAACGCGATAGCATAGATGCCCGAGTTGCGAAAATGGTGGACATTGTCGAAGCTAATCCGGATGAACATTTTATACTGTGGCATGACCTTGAAGCTGAACGCCATGCAATAAAAAAGGCGTTGCCGGAAGCTGTTGAGGTATACGGCAGTCAGGACTATGACATCCGCGAAAAGCGGGTTATAGGCTTTGCCAAAGGCGAAAGCAGGTTGTTGGCAACGAAAAAATCGCTGTCCGGGCAGGGATGTAATTTCCAGTATCATTGCCACCGCGCTATCTTTTTAGGCATAGATTATGAGTTTAACGATTTTATCCAAGCTATACACCGCATTTACCGGTTTATGCAGACGGAAAAAGTTGTAATTGACATTATCTACACCGAAGAAGAACAGGAAATACTGCGTGTACTCCTGCAAAAATGGAAACAGCATACCTACATGGCCGATAAAATGACGGAAATAATAAAAAAATACGGGCTTGCCAATACATCGCTTATTGATAAGCTGGCGCGCACGATGGGAGTGGAAAGAGTGGAAGTAAGCGGCAAATACTATAAAGCAGTTAACAATGACTGCATTTTAGAAACAGAAAACATGCCGGATAACAGCGTTGATTTGATTGTTACCAGCATACCGTTCAGCAATCATTATGAATATACTGCAACGTATAACGATTTTGGGCATAACCAAAACACGCAGCGCTTCTTTGAACAGATGAATTATTTAACGCCTAACCTGCTGCGTATTCTTAGGCCGGGCAGAGTATTTGCCTGCCATGTTAAAGACCGTGTGCTGTTTGGTAATGCTACCGGTACAGGAATGCCGACCATGGAACCTTTCCATGCGATGTGCATTAAACACTATATGGAGCACGGATTTATGTACTTTGGCATGATAACGGTTGTGACCGATGTGGTCCGCGAAAACAATCAGACTTACAGGCTTGGTTGGACGGAGCAGTGCAAGGACGGCACTAAAATGGGCGTTGGCTGCCCGGAATATATACTGCTGTTTAGAAAATTGCCGACTGATACGAGCAGGGCGTATGCTGATGTGCCGGTAACAAAAGATAAAGCAGATTATACACGCGCCCAATGGCAGATAGATGCCCACGGATTTTGGCGTAGCAGCGGCGACAGGCTTTTAACTAAAGCTGAACTACAAAGTATACCTGTTGATAATTTGCAAGCCGTATACCGCAAATACAGCCGCGAGAGCGTGTATAGCTACGAAGAACATGTGGCACTTGCAAAACGGCTGGATGAAAACGGTAAACTTCCGGCATCGTTTATGGTAGTTGCGCCTGGCAGCTGGAACATGGATGTTTGGGACGATATAAAACGTATGCGGACATTGAACACAAGTCAAAGCCGTAAGCGTGCGCAAATGCACGTGTGCCCGCTCCAGCTTGATATAGTCGAAAGGCTTATTAACCGTTACAGCAATCCGGGTGATGTTGTACTTGACCCATTTGGCGGCCTGATGACGGTGCCGCTGGTGGCCGTACAGAAAGAACGTTTTGGCATCGGCATAGAGTTGTCAGCAGATTATTTCAGGGACGGCGTTGGATATTTGCAAACAGCAGAGATGCAGCGCGGCGAGCCTACATTGTTTGATTTTATCGAGCAGGAAGGAGCATAAAAATAAATGTGCATATTATAAGCGGCAGATTGACGAGAGACCCGGAAGTAAGGTTTTCGCAAACCGGCAAAACAGTAACAAGTTTTACCGTGGCCGTTCGCAGAGATTATAAAAATCAAGATGGAGAATATGAAAGCGACTTTTTCAATGTTAAATGTTTTGGAAAAACCGCAGAGTTAGTCGGTAACAATCTTAATAAAGGACAAATGGTTTATGTTAGCGGTTCAACTCATATAAATAGCTTTGACGGCCGTGATGGAACTAAAAAGTATTATACGGAGTTGGTTGCCCGTAATGTTGAATGGCAATGGCCAGCGAAAGATAGCCAACAGAAGGGTAATAATGCCGGAAGCTATAACAATCCAGCCAACTTTGATGACTTTGAACGTGCGCGTACTGAAAAATACGGCACTGTTTCGGAAAATGAACACGTACCGTTTGCATTTGATGAAGAAATTCCGTTTTAAAGGAGCGATAGACATGGAAAGTAAAATCACTATTGACAAAAAAAGCAGAATTAAAAATTTGCTTGCATTGCTTAAAAACTGCAAAAGCACACATGTAACCATTTCGGTGCCGGTATTAAGCGATATTATTAGCGAATTATATCGCCGCCGTCAAAAAATGAGCAAAGTTAAGCATGGCACGCGCATTGAACCTTGTTATAAATTTATTAGCTACACACCGGAAGAACAGATAGTAAAGTTGGAAGAAGAATTTAACGAAGTTAAAGAAGCATTGGCAGATTACAGAAAAAATCCAACAAAAGAAACACGCGAGCATCTTTTGTCGGAACTGTATGATGTAGAGATTACGGCCGAAACGATGACCAGACAAGTTGCTGAAAATCGTTTGGAACGCGAAGCGGCCTTGAAAGTGACAATCGTTAAAAACAAGGTGCGTGGATACTATAAAAAATAAAAAAAGTACAGGCGTTAGCTTAAAAAAACTAACGCCTGTACAATCCGAGAGGTGAAAGGAAGATGGAATAAATGAAACCGCAATACTATTTTATAAAATGTAGCGTTTTAAAGTAACAGTTTTAAAGGATGAAAATGCCTTTAAAGGCTGATAATAAGCGGATATTTGAATGTTGAAAAGTTAGGAGTTACACGATGGCAAACAAAGCTTTAACCGGTCTTAAAAATAAAAATGCTGGTGCGTATTTTGAAAAAATGATACTGGCCAGCTGTCGGAATTATTTGGACATGGGTGTTGCTAAAATTGATAAAGCGCATGAACCGATGAAAGTAATAAAAAGTATGCCGCGCGGTCAATATATCGCATGTTTTACTAGTAAATCTGAACCGGATTTTAAGGGAACGCTTGCAAATGGCCGCTCCATTGTGTTTGAAGCCAAACACACGGATCTTGATAAGATGGCATATGACAGGTTGCAAGAAACGCAGCTCAATGCGCTGTTAAAACATCAGAGTATGGGTGCGGTGGCTTTTGTACTTTGCAGTTTTGGCTTTGAAAGGTTTTACCGCATACCGCTGAAAGTTTGGCAGAACATGAAGCAGTTGTATGGCCATAAATATTTTACTGCGGCGGATGTAGAAGCCTACCAGATTAAGAACTGCGGCCTGCTGTTAGAATTTTTAAGGGGTGAAGACTATGGAGCATGTTAAAGGTATTCATGGACTATACAAACGCGGAAAAGATTTATACTGCGAGAACTGCAATAATAAAAATCCGCGTTTAATGCGAATGCATGCAGTGAAGTCAAAGGGGCGTGTAATAAATTACTACCGCTGCGAAGAATGCGGCAAGCTTATTACACTAATAAATTACCCAGAAGTATTAAATTATGGGAGTTGTAGCAATGCCACGGTGGACGGAAAAGGAAATGGAACTTCTGGAAACGCTTTGGCCGAAACATAATACAGATGAAATTTGCAGGCGTTTAAACAGAAGCAATAATAGCGTAGCAAGAAAAGCCAATTTAATGGGGCTGGGCAGTAAAACGCAATCGTCAGATTATGTTACTGTATTAAGCATTTTAACAACCATTTACGGTCAGTCAGCTAGAGGCCGTGTAAAACGTTTTATAGATAATGGTTTACCGGCACGGAAATCTAAACTGCGTAAGAACAAAGGAACGTGGATTATTAAGTTAAGGGATTTCTGGAAATGGGCAAAAGCCAATCAGGATAAACTAAATTTTGCGCATTTTGAAAAATATACTTTAGGTGAAGAACCTGGGTGGGTTGATGCTAAAAGAAAATCTGATTTTATAGCTGAACAGAAGCGGCCGAAAGAATGGACCCTTGCCGATGATACAGCACTTAAAGCGTTGATTAATTTACCGCGAGATGAAGTGGCGCGCAGACTGGGAAGAACAACCAGAGCTGTTTGTAACCGCTATTGGAAGTTGAGAAAGAGTGAACAACTATGTTAAAAGCACTATCATTAAAATTTTTACTTGTTTGTTTGGCAGTTTACAGTGTTATTGCCGTACTGCTTGGAATAATTTTTTAAATAATGGAGGTATTAAAATGGCTAGCAAAAAAAGAAATTGAAAAATTTATTGAAGAAAAACTGATGAGTAAAAATGCAGAATTTAACGCTGGAAAAGTTAAGCTGTTGATGGAAAAATCTGCAATTAAAGTGTTGGATAGAAATAAAGAGCTGCTTGTGAAAAATAAAGAAGTTATAGATATTGTGGCCAAAATTCATAGTGAAATGCTTGATTGCATTTTTAAAAATTTATTTGATAAGCAGATTTCAGAAATAGTACGCAGTAAAGAATTTGTAGAAAAATTTGCCAGTGATTCTACGATTGAAGAAGCTATTGAATGTGGTGTGATACCTGATGACCTTAAGGTAATGCTGGAGCTGTTAAAAAGAATTGGTGTGCATGTTGAAGTAAAAAAAGTTCAGATTGAATAATAAAAAAATAATGTTCCCGGCATATATGTCGGGAACATCTTTAAAAGAAGGTGAAAATATGGTTTTATGGCACGCAACTGATTATCAGAATATTGCCAGCATTATGGAAAAAGGAATTATACCAAACCGTTATAATGAAGTATTTTTTGCTGATAATCCTGCATCAGCAATGATGTTTTTAGCAATGCGAGGATATACACATATTGTAGCTTTGCCGGTGGAATTTAAGCCGGCAGAAGTTACGGAGTCTTTTGACCATTCGCGCGAGTTTTACCGTTGCCGTGCTTATACTTTCAATAAACTGGTTGAGCCTACAAGAATTATGTGGGATAAGGCCCGGCAGGTAAATATTGAAGAACGGCCGGTGAAGGTTAGCTAGGGGTGGAAAAATGGCAATTAAAAATTATACTTCGCAAAAAAATGCAATAGCAACGGCCGCGGAAATTGAAGAACTGCTTATTAGACATGGTGCGAAAATGATACAGAAAGATATTACCAATGGCAAAATAAGTGCTTTTAGATTTTTGGTAGATACGGCGGTTGGCCTTGTACCTATTCAACTTCCAGTAAATGTTGAAGCGGTTTATAAAATTTTAGAAAAAGACCGCAAAACAAATCGTGCAGTGAAGGTAACAATGGAACAGGCAGAACGTACAGCTTGGCGTTGTTTATATGATTGGACAGCGGCGCAGATGGCTTTAATCGAAATTGGCATGGTAAAAATGGAGCAGGTGTTTTTACCATACGTAATAAGCGATGATGGCCGCACATTTTATGAAGTGGCGGCATCAAAAGGTTTTTATCTGACTGAGGGGCAAAACTATGGCTAATAAGGAGAAAAAAATAACTCTGGAACAGCAGATTAAACAGCTGCGTGAAAATATAGTGCAAGATTTGAAACACTGGCAATATCTGCGGGAATATGGATGTCAAGACCCATTTTGGGCTGATGGTGTAAATATGAATTTGACCCGCAACCACATTATTTATTACAAAATGCGGTTGCGAGAATTATGCAAAGACGGAAATCTGCCGGAAGAATATTATCTGCCAACGCCGCCGGAAGTTGATAACAATTACCTTGCGAGGCAGAACGAATATTTTGAAACCCGCAAAGAGCGTATTGAAAGTTGCCCATACGATAAAATAACAACCAAAATGCCGCCCAATGTAAATATAGCAATACTTGAGTTATTTGAGCCATGAAACACATAGTACAGCTATCCGGCGGCAAGGACAGCACGGCAATGCTGCTGATGATGTTGGAACGCGGCATGCCGGTGGACGAAATTATATTTTGCGATACGGGCATGGAATTCCCGGCGATGTATGACCATTTACAACGCGTTGAACAGTATACCGGCAGGAAAATAACAAGGCTGAAAGCCGATAAGCCGTTTTTATATTACTTTGCGGAACACGTAAAAGAAAAGGGCAAGGGCAAATGCCAGTGCGGTTATGGTTGGCCGAGAATGTGGATACGTTGGTGTACGCGCCTTATGAAACAACAGCCAACAGCATGGTATCTTAAAACAGCAGGCGATTATATACAGTACATCGGCATAGCGGCAGACGAACCGAAAAGGCACAGGAACATACCAGATAATGTGCGGCATCCGCTGTACGATTGGGGCATAACCGAAAAGCAAGCCCTTGAATACTGTTATAGCAAAGGCTTTGACTGGGGCGGATTGTATGAAAAATTTAGGCGCGTATCATGTTGGTGTTGTCCGCTACAACGAATTAGCGAATTAAGAACCTTATATCACTGTTATCCGGAACTATGGCAGCGCTTGAAAGCAATGGACGATATGACGGTGTTTAAATTTAAACCGGATTACAGTGTAGCACAATTAGAACGGCGTTTTGCACTGGAAGATGCGCAAGGGTGTTTGTTTGGAGATGATGGTTGTGGACAATAAATTAAAAGCCTGCCCATTTTGCGGTTGTGAAGATATTAGATTACTTAAAGAAAGAGCTGATGCGGCTGGTACTATATGGCATTACTATTTATGCTATGGGTGCCGGTGTTCGAGTGGACACTATCCTACGAATGAGAAAGCTAAAGCAGCTTGGAACAGGAGGATAAATGAGCAAAACAGCTTTAACAAAGCAAATTGAACTTGATTTATTTGGTTATACGAAATCTGGAAACGCTGGCATTTACGGAGCTTATGAAGTTACTTTCGGCGCGGCCTATGGTGATGAACGTGTTGATTATGTAACCTTGAAATCTAATGGTGAAATTAGCTGTTATGAAATTAAAGTAAGCAAATTTGATTTCCACAGTAAAGCAAAATTATCTTTTTATGGAGATTATAACTACTTTGTAATGCCGGAAGAACTTTACGAAGAAGTTAAAAGCGAAATACCGTGGTCTATCGGTGTTATTGTACGGAAAAGTAGTGGACTGCTTGCAAAGGTACGAAAAGCTGGCAAGAAAACAGTTCCGCCGTGGCAACGGTACATGGTTACACACTGTATGGTGCGTAGTTTAAGCAGATTGACCGAAAAAATGGTTGAGGAGGCAATAGCAAATGGCTAAAAACTATATGGCTGATGTGGCTAAATTATTAGGAATAGAACTCGAAGAAGAATTTATGGTAACGGAAGATGATTACATTTATAAATTAACAAAAGATGGACTTGAATATAAATCTGACGATGGTAATTGGTATTATGCAAATGATGTTTTTCTAAATTTATTAGATGGCACCATTGAAATTGTAAAACTGCCGTGGCAACCAAAATATGATGAAAAGTATTATCTACCGGGTCTTAAGTTTACAAAAGTTTTATCAGCATTTTGGAATAACACTGTTGCGGACTTTGCCTACAAAGAAACGGGCATGGTATTCCGAACAGCAGAAGAATGTGAAGCTGCCTTGCCTGAACTGCGGAAAAAGTATTTAGGGGGCGACGCGGAATGAGGCCGACGATTAACTGGTGCGCTTTTTGCAAGCACTGGCGCGGTGGATATACCCCCAAATGTCAGTTTTGCGAGATGTACTGCATTACAGTGCGACCAAGCAATTTTGAACAAATATCGCCAGTACAAGCAGTTACTTCAATGAAAGACAGGAAGTGGGAAAATTGACACCTGAACGTAAAGCATGGTGGGATAGCCTGCCTGCGGAAGAAAAGTATATTAGGAAACTAATTAAACACCTTGAGGACGATAAAAAAAGGCACAAAGCCAATATAGGCTTTAATCCTTTAGGAAATCTTTGGAGGCTTTGCGTCAAAGACGATAAAATGACTATAAAGTTGCTGCGCAAGCAGATTGCAATGCGCCCTATTAGTTATGGCGACCATTGGAAATGCCCTCGATGTGGTAGAGCTGTACATTATGATTACTGTAAAGATTGCGGCCAAAAGCTGAGGTGGCAAGAATGAATAACATCCAAAACGTTGCAGCCTTGCGCCGCGAAATAATGCGTAAATTGGGAGTTACGCGCATGAGTGATGAAGCGTTTGCAGATTATGCTGGCATTCATGTAAACACGTTAAAAAGAGCTTTAAAAGGTCAAAATTGTGGCGTAAATACCTTGGTTAAAATATGTGATGCCTTGGATATTAAGTTAACATTTGAATAGGAGGATAAAATGCGGGAAATTTTGTTTAAGGGTAAAACAGTTTATACTAACAGCTGGATTTATGGAAATTTAATAAATTATAATGATGATATTTATATATTAACGAAGCCTGTCAGCGAAAATATATTTAATGGACATCAGGTAATACCGGAAACTATCGGTCAGTATACCAACATGGAAGATATGAACGATGTCAACATTTTTGAAGGTGACAAAGTTATGCTTACTGATAGCAGTGGTGATGTTAAGGTTTTTAAAGTTGTAATGCATGAGGGCAGATGGGTAATTATGCGCAACGATACTATCTATAATGATTTGTATGAGGTTCGGGAAATTTGCAAGGTGGTGGAACAATGAAAGAGTGTATAACTTGTAAATATTATCAGCTGATGGGTAGGCTTCCGGCGTGCAATAAAAAGCGTAAAATATTGTTGGCAGCCGAAATGAAAGAACAATCCTGTTGGCAGCCGAATAAGAATTATTTTAAAGATTTTGTTGAAAATATTTTAAGTGGAATGGAAGGAGCAAAGTAATGAAATTACAATCAGCATATGAGTATTTAAAACCGATAGCAGAAGCGGCATCTATCGGCAACTATGCAGATGCTTTAAATACAGCGCTGGCCTGCGTGAAGCGGTGTATTGCACTGGACAGGGCAAACATCGTTAAAATGCCGGTTATTCGCATTGTAGATAAAGACAGTAATTCAGTACATAATGCAGGTGAATTATCGCATGACCGCCTTTATAGTGGTGGTTATAGGATTAAATATCATAATATACAGAACTGCGAGGGAACAGAGCCGGGTTCCTGCTATCAGTTCGCTGATAGTGATATTGAATTTATTGACTGTATTGCTGTTAATGATGAGATTATTCCACCTCCGCCTAAGGTAGTGCCAGGGCACTGCGAAATTTGCGGCCGAGATTATGATGTAATGGATTTTTGCGTAAGTACTGATTTTAAGCCGCATAGTGTATGTAAAACCTGTGCCAAAATGCCTGAAAGAGATATTAAAGAACTTCCGCAGTATCAGCGTAATGTAATCCGTGACGCAAAAATTATGCTAATTACAGAAAAAATAATAAAAGACCAAACGGATGATGATTAATAAATAAAAAAAGAGCCTGCCCTCCGGCAAGCCCCGAAAAAATGTTCGCAAAAATATTATAGCACAGGGGGCGGGCAAATGAAACAGGAAGCCGAGATTGTAATTGCCGACATTATTAAAGAAACTGCCGCCAAAACAGCAGAAGCTATATACGAAAAGCTGAAACAGGATGCTAAAAAGGGCAGGGACAAGCAAATTAATAATACTAAGCTGCTTTTGGAAAATTACCGCATTTTTAAAGAACATGTTGATAATGCAGTGTTTGACCTTGTAAGGCTGGACGAAGAAAATGAAACCGCCTTTGAAATACTTGACAGCATGTGGCAACGCTTTGGTGTGGGCCGGGCAGAAATGAAAGTGCAAAGCATTGTGAAATCAGCAACACGAACCCGCATTATTTTTGAACATGTGCAAAGTATGCTGGGGCTTTATGAAAGTTTTTGCTATAACAGCGGCAAAGATGAAAATATCAGGCGTTGGGAAGTAATAAAAGCTTTGTACGTTGATGATACGCAAGGCAGAACGCCATCAGAAATACGTACAGAATTGGCTGAAAAATTTTTTACAGACCCACGCACCATTTACCGCTGGCAGTTAGATGCAATTGAAAAAATATCGGTATTGGTGTTTGGCATTGACGGCTTAAAAAAATAGTTTTATTAATTTAAGCGCTTACTTTTGTAGGCGCTTTTTGATATAATGAACTTAATGATTTAATAATTAAGGGGAAATAAATATATGGTGGAAAATTTAGATTATGAAATGTTGAACACTATAATGAAAGCTACTGCTGAAATGTTAAAATATAATGCTACTTTAGAAACGGCACAAAAAACATTATATGCTGCATTTTTTACGGCAGGAGCTTCTATTTTTGCGGCAGGTATTACAATTTTTGGCAATTATAGAATTAACATACAAGCAAAGAAAATTGACTTTCAAAATGAATATTATAAAAAAATACTTGATAAGAGAATTGATGCTTATGAAAAATTAAATGAATTGATATTAGATTTACATAAATTTTCTTCATTAAGTAATAAAGGAAAGAAAAAAGTATATCCGTTAAGGTTTGCGAGTATAGCAAATGTTGAAGAATTATTTGAGAAAATCGGGGATTTTCATAAAAGTGAAATTTGGATTTCTTTTAGTACAGTTGGCATAATACATCAGTATGTTGATTTATTAGCTACTATTGTTACTGACTTGAGAAGCAATGATGATAATTTTATTGTATTAAAGGATTATATTGAAGATTGTAAATATAGTGCTTTGGAAAAATATACAGGTAAAAACAAATTTGATGATTTGATAAGTAATATTGAGGAAAATTTGGAATGGCTAAGAAATAAAAATATGTCAGCTATTGTTGAAGAAAGAAAATTAGATTATAAATCTTTAGCAGTTGGAATGGCATTAAATGAAATTATAAAGTCAATTAATAATATACTTATTGAAAAATATATGGATGATTTTAAAGAATTACATAAAATAGATGATTTTTTAGATTTCAATCAATAACAAAGAAGATGAAAATCAAACTATATAGCGGCTCTCACGAGCCGTTATTTTTTACTTGACTTTTGGATACACTAAAGTTAAAATATATGTGTAACCGAAAGTGAGGTGAAAAAGTGAATGCGAAAATGGGCAGACCTACAAATAATCCGCGTGTTATACAAACCAGAATACGCATGAGCGAAGAAGAAGCTGAAATGCTTGAAGAATGCGCTAAAGCGTTAAATACAACTAAAACAGAAGTTATAATAAACGGAATAAAAAAGGTTTATGCCGATATAAAAAAATAAAAACACCCGCCCGTCCGTGGAAAGATTAGCGAGTGTTTTAAGCACAATCCCGAAGGATTGATAAATTTATTATATCATTCTTTCGGGCAAAATGAAAGGAATGGTATAAATGGCTAACGATTTAGTAATGATTAAAAATAATCAGGTTGTTGTTAGTAGCAGACAGGTAGCCGAAAGGTTTCATAAATTACACAAGAGCATTATTAGAAGCGTTAAAGAAATTTTGGCGGCTCAAAATTGTGCCACCAAATTTTTTAAAGAAACATATTATATTAACCGCGGGAAAAAATACATTGAATATCTGATGAACCGTGATGGGTTTGTGCTTTTGGTAATGGGGTTTACTGGCAAAGTAGCGATGGATTTAAAAATTGCATACATTAACGCTTTTAATGAAATGGAAGCAAAACTCCGTAAAATGCAAAAGCCAAAACAGGTAACTTTAATAGAACAGCCAAAAGAAAAAGAATTTGTACGCCCGCAAAACAGCGCTGAATATATGTCGAAGCTGGCAGAAGTAAAGGCTTATATAACAACGGCGCAAACGCTTGTAGATAATATGACGCAGGAAAGGCTTAAAAGCGAACACAAAGCTTTATTAGAAATAGCGCAAGATGTACTTTGGCAGGCTGGTTACAGGTGCAGTAATTTAGCAAAAATTAAATTACAGACTTTCCCTGCATTGGAGTAACGGCTATAAAAATAATTGAATAATAAAAGCTGGAGTTATTTTGACTTCCAGCTTTTTATCTATTACGCTTCTTGACTTTTATGATATACTAAAAGCAAATGATAACATATAAAAGTAGGTTGCATAGTTTTGGATAAAATAAGAGAACAAGTCGATATTTTTATTGGATTACATTCTGCAATACAAGATTTTTGGTTTCAAAAATTAGAAAATAATGCAAAAGAGCGGCTAAATTTTAATAAATTAAAAGTTAAAAACTATAATTTAGATATACTTGAATATATTTATAATTATAGAAATACACTTTCGCTTTATGCACCATTTTTAAATGAAATTTTAAATAAGGCTCTGTCACAACAAATGGTTGATTTTTGACGAGA
>UMGK01048825.1_pt1 | contig 13360 bp, 12 predicted proteins | sample 1965251 | NCBI WGS metagenome assembly UMGK01 (sample SAMEA4836070, study PRJEB28245) | human gut metagenome | biome: gut microbiome; material: fecal sample | place: Denmark | collected 2008 | reverse complement strand
TATCGTGTCCAGCCCTACATCGACAACATGGGCGATATGCTGGCTGCGGCCGATTTGGTGCTCTCGCGTTCCGGTGCCTCGAGCGTGGCCGAGATCGCCGCGCTTGCCGTGCCCTCGGTACTCGTGCCGTATCCGCACGCGACGGCCGACCACCAGACCACGAATGCGCGCTACCTGGTCGATGCCGGTGCCGGCGTGCTTTGCGCCGATGCCGATATCGATGCCCCTGCCTTTGCCGACGAGTTTCTGCACCTGATCGATGACGCTGCGGCGCGTGATGCCATGCGTCAGGCGGCGCGCGGCTTGGCCCAGGACCGTGCCGCCGCACTTTTGGCCGACGCGGTAGAGGGATTGCGTTAGTTAGACGGGATATCGCCGGTCGCCCTCGCGCGGATGCGGTAGGTGCGGTACAGTTAACGGGTTACAGGCAGTGTTTACGCAAGGAGTACACGAGCACATGGCTGATTCCCAGACTGCAACCTCCGCGCCCGAGTTCAAGAGCGCCCACTTTATCGGTATCGGTGGCGCCGGCATGAGCGGCATCGCCCTCGTCCTGCACGAGCGCGGTTATACCGTTACCGGCTCCGACCTTAAGACGTCGCGCTATATTCGCCAGCTTACCCGCGCCGGCGTGAAGGTCCACGTGGGCCATGAGGCTGCGACGATCGACGAGGTCAAGCCCGACGTGGTTGTGGTCTCCACCGCTATTCCCGAGTCCAACCCCGAGCTCGTGCGTGCACGCGAGCTGGGTATTCCCGTGTGGCCCCGCGCCAAGATGCTCTCGGCTCTGGGCCACGGCTACACCACCGTCGCCGTTGCCGGCACGCACGGCAAGACCACGACGTCTTCGATGTGCGCCACGATGCTCGATCGCATGGGTCTGGACCCCAGCTTTTTGATCGGCGGCATCGTCGAGGGCTACGACACCAACGGCAAGAACGGCTCGGGCGACTACTTTGTCGCCGAGGCCGACGAGTCCGATAGCTCGTTCCTGTTCCTGAACCCCAACGTGGTCATCGTGACCAACGTCGAGGCCGACCATCTCGATCACTACTCGGGCATCGAGGAGATCGAGGCCACCTTTGCCAAGTTTATGGGTCTGGTGGGCGAGGACGGCACCGTCATTGTTTGCGGCGAGGACCCGCATCTGGTCGAGCTCGCCAAGTCGACGGGCCGTCATGTGCTTTCCTATGGCTTTGCCGAGAACAACGACATCGTCTGCGTACATCCGGATGTCAAGGGCATCCAGAGCGACTTTATCGTTCGCTTTGAGGACGGCACCGAGCACGCTGTCGAGATCAAGAGCAACCCCGGTCGTCACAACATGCTCAACGCCACGGCCGTCTTGACCGTCGCCCATGTCCTTGGCCTCGATATCGACGCCGCCGCTAAGGCACTTTCGAGTTTTGAGGGCGTCCGCCGTCGCTTTACCCACGTGGGCGATATCGACGGCATCACGGTGGTTGACGATTACGGCCATCATCCCACCGAGATCAAGGCGACGCTCGCTGCTGCCTCTTCGCTGGGCTACAAACATGTCGACGTCGTGTTCCAGCCGCACCGCTATTCGCGCCTGCAGGCTCTGTGCGATGACTTTGCCGATGCCTTTGCCAACGCCGACAAGCTGCTGCTGATCGATGTATTCTCCGCCGGCGAGATGCCGATCCCGGGCGTTACCTCCAAGATGCTCGCAGATGCCGTTCGCGCTAAGCACCCCGGCAAGGAGGTCGTGTACTGCTCCAGTCGTCTTGAGCTCAACCAGGAGCTTGAGAAGCTCGTGGGCGAGGGCGACCTGCTGCTCACCATGGGTGCCGGTGACGTTACGACCGTCGGCCCCGAGTTCATCGAGTATCTGACTGCCAAGAAAGACGCTTAAACCCCATGGGTCTGTTTAACGCCGTCATGGCGCTTTCGGGCATGATCGACACGGACGCGGTCGAGGACGAACGTCTTGCACGCCATACAAGCTATCGTATCGGCGGCAAGGCCGACCTCTTTGTGACGTGCCATAGCTACCATGCCCTGCGTCGCGCCGTGGCGGTGCTTGACCGCGAGCGGGTGCCGTGGGTGATTATCGGTAAGGGGTCCAACCTGTTGGTTGCCGATGCCGGTTATCGCGGCGCCGTTATTTCGCTGGGACGTGAGTTTCAGCGCACGGTTGTTGCCGAGGACGGCTGCACGCTGACCGTTGGTGCGGGCGTGATGTTCGCGCGTTTGGTCAACGACGCTTTGTCGCGCGGGCTTTCGGGCCTTGAGTTCGCGGTCGGTATTCCCGGTTCGGTCGGTGGTGCCGTGTCCATGAACGCAGGTACGCGGACCGAGTGGATCGGCTCCCTTATCGAGGACGTGGTCACGTTTGATCCGGCGTCCGGTATTAAGCACTATGCAGGGTCCGAGATCGCTTGGGGGTATCGCGAGTGCAGCTTGCCGCGTAACGAGATCATTCTCGAGTGCGTGCTTAAACTCAAGCCCGCGCCCAAGGCAGACATTCGCGAGCGTATGGAGCGGTACCTGACGCGCCGCAAGCGCACGCAGCCCATGGGCCGTGCATCCTGCGGATCGGTCTTTCGCAACCCGCCCGACGCAAGCGTGGGCAAGTTGATTGAGGATTGTGGATTAAAGGGTTTTTCGGTTGGCGGTGCGGAAGTTTCGCCCGTACACGCTAATTTTATCGTTAATAACGGAACCGCCTCGGCCGATGACGTGGCCGCGGTTATCAGGCATGTGCACGGAAAGGTGAGGGAGGCGTATGGCATCGAGCTCAGACCGGAAGTTAAATTCCTCGGCTTCTAGAGCATCGAAACCAACCTTCCGCCGCGCCGGAGGGCGTTCCGGCGCACCTGCCCAGCCTCAACATAAGCCCGCCATGCCCTCCAAGTCTGTTGGGTCCGTTCGTCCTGCCAAGCGCCCGGTCGTCGGCTCGCAGCTGGGAGGACGCCCCACTTCTAAAAAGACGAGCCGTCCGGCTCCGCGTCCTTCGGTGACGCCCAAACCTGCGATGGGCACCAAGACCTCCCGACCCATGGCGACGCCCAAGCCTTCGCTGGGAACTCGTGCGCCGCATGCCGGCCGTACGTTGGCTGGCGCTAAGCCGCGTTCACTGACATCGGTACCCGCCGCCAAGGCGTCTTCGGCAAAAAAGGGCATCAATCCTCTGTCATCGCTGGGTGCCATGGCAAGCAAGACGACCGACGCCGCTTCTGCCCTTAAGGGTAAGGGCAAGATCGCGGGCGGCATCTTGGCGGCCGTGGCCGTACTTGCCATTATTGCCATCGTCGTCATCAACTCTGGCCTGTTCTCCGCCACCGATATTCAGATTCATGGCAGCGAGCATGTGACCAAGCACGACGCCATGCAGCTCATCAGTCTTCCCGAGAACACGTCGCTCTTTAACGTGGATCCCGATCAGATCACCGAGGGCCTCAAGCAAAACCCATGGGTCTCGGGCGTGGATGTCCAGCGCCAGTTTCCCCATACGCTTATCATCACGCCGACGGAGCATAAAGTTACCGCCATTGCGTATATCAGCTCCGACGACCTTGCCTGGGCTATCGGAGACGATGACACCTGGATCGCTCCGCTGTCGACGTCTGTCGAGGTGGACGACCAGGGGAACGTCATTACATCGGGGGAGGGTGCCAACACCCTGACCGGCATCGATGCGGCCCTGGCGCTTGCCAAGCACTACGGCGCCGTGCTGTTGACTGACGTCTCGGCCGATGTCGCACCGGTTTCGGGTCGGGCGGTGAGCTCCAAGGCCGTCAAGGCCGGCCTGGATTACGCACGCGGTTTTTCGAGCGAGTTCTTGGACCAGGTGAAGGATATTTCCACACCTTCCGTTGAGGCTATCTCGGCAAATCTCGACAACGGCGTTGAGGTGTCGCTGGGCGATTCGGACGATATCGCCAAGAAAGAACGCATCGTGACCAAGCTGCTTTCGCAGGTAGAGGGCGTGACCTATATCAATGTGCGCTCTCCGGGCAACTACACGTTTAGGAACGCACCGACCGCCTAGTATCCTAAACGGCTTTGTTGAGGGGCCATACCACGCCGTTTATCTGGTTTGTTTGGTTTTCACGGTCAATTATTTGACTGAAACGCTCATAATGTGCAAACATAATACGGTTTACCTTTGCATTTACTTTCAACCTGAAGGTTAATGTGCGCAGGGGTCAACCCATGCTATGGCTATAACCTTTGTTCGGAGGACCGACATGCACGAGACAGAGATCAACAACTACCTTGCCGTCATTAAGGTGGTCGGCGTCGGCGGCGGCGGTACCAACGCGGTCAATCGAATGATCGAAGAGGGCATCCGCGGCGTCGAGTTTGTTGCCATCAACACCGATGCTCAGGCGCTCGCGATCTCTGATGCCGATATCAAGGTGCACATCGGCACCGACCTTACCCGCGGCCTGGGCGCCGGCGCCAACCCCGAGGTTGGCCGCAAGGCTGCCGATGAGTCCCGCGACGATATCGCCGAGGCGCTCGCTGGCGCCGACATGGTGTTCATCACCTGCGGCGAGGGCGGTGGTACCGGTACCGGCGCTGCCCCCATCGTTGCCGATATCGCGATGAACGAGGTCGGCGCGCTGACCGTCGCCGTCGTGACCAAGCCCTTTACCTTCGAGGGTCGCAAGCGCAAGAAGAGCGCCGAGGAGGGCATCAAGACCCTCTCCGATTGCGTCGACACCATGATCGTTATCCCTAACGACAAGCTGCTCGACATCGCCGAGAAGAAGACCACTATGCTCGAGGCGTTCGCGATTGCCGATGGCGTCCTTTCCCAGGGCACCCAGGGCATCACCGACCTCATCACCGTCCCGGGTATCATCAACCTGGACTTCGCCGATGTTAAGACCATCATGAAGCAGGCCGGTACCGCCATGATGGGTATCGGTACCGCTTCTGGGGACACCCGTGCCGTCGACGCTGCCCAGCAGGCTATCTCCAGTCCGCTGCTCGAGAGCTCCATCGATGGCGCCACGCGCGTCCTGCTTTCCATCGCCGGCTCCAAGGACCTGGGCATCCAGGAGATCAGCGACGCCGCCGACGTTGTCGCCAATGCTGTCGACCCCGAGGCCAACATCATCTTCGGTACCGTTGTTGACGAGTCCCTGGGCGACCAGGTGCGCATCACCGTTATCGCTACGGGCTTCTCCGACTCCAACGTCAACCGTCAGGACGAGCTCTTCGCTGCCCAGCAGTCCCAGAGCAAGGCTGCTGCTTCCGCTGAGCCGCAGCGCACTGCTCCGGCTGCCAGCCCCGCTCAGGCTGCCCCGACTCGCAACGTCGGTGGTACCGAGCTGCCCAACTTTGGCAACGATCAGTTTGAGCTTCCCGACTTCCTCAAGCGCGGCAGCTTCTAAGTCGTTCTTCGCATTGTTTTGCACAGGGGCGCGTCCGTATGGATGCGCCCTTTTTGTTTCTCGTTTGTAAACGAAAGCCTCCAATCTCCTTACGTTCCCTTTACGTTTGGTCCCTACCGCTGCGGGTATCCTTTTAAAGAAGTATGACAGCCGTATAAACACGGACTGCGCGGCGACGCCGCGGTACTTGTTGTAATAGGAGGCTTTAGTATGGCAGCACGTGCGGACAACGTTTCGCGTGTCGACCATGATGGAGTTACGTTGGTAGAGGGCGCGACGCTCGATGTTCGCTTTGCCTTTACCGAGCGCACCGGTGGCGTTTCCGAAGATGCGTACTCCTCGCTCAACCTGGGCTCGCATGTAGGCGATGACCCCTTTGCTGTTCAAGAAAATCGTCGTCGAGCGCTCGAAGCCATGGGCGCCGCTGAGTGCGAGCATAATCTGCTTGTTCCCAATCAGGTGCACGGCGACCATGTCGTGACGGTGACCTCGAACGGCGCCGACGATCTCGAGAACATTCGCGAACAGATTGCAGAGGGCTGCGATGCCATCGTCTGTACGGCCCATGAGGTGCCCGTGATGCTCTGCTTTGCCGATTGTGTTCCCGTGGTGCTGGTGGCTCCCAACGGCTTTGCCGTGGTGCATTCTGGCTGGAAGGGCACGATTGCGCGCATTTCCGCCAAGGCCAGCCAAGCACTCTGCGAGGCGGCTGACTGCACGCCGGAGGACATCTCTGCCTATATTGGGCCCCATATCCTGGGTGACGAGTATGAGGTGTCCCAAGAACTTATGGATCGCTTTGCCGCCGAGTTCGCGTGCATCGATGCTACCGCTTCCCGTATGCTCGATCTTTCCGCCGCCATTCGCGAGGCGCTGGTGGATGCCGGTGTCGATGTGAATGGCATTGTGGACACCAAACTTTCCACCGTGCGTCAAAACGACCGCTTTTATTCCTATCGCAACGAGGGCGGGACCTGTGGGCGCCATGCTGCGATCGGCGTGATGCTATGAGAAAGATCGCATCGGTCCTGAGCGCGGCAGTGCTCACGCTCACGCTGTGCGCCTGCTCCTCGGGATCTTCTACCTCTTCCATCACCGTTGCCGGCTCTACGACGTGCCTTCCCATTGCCGAGATCGCGGCCGAGGGCTTTAAAGAGGAGACCGGCACCGACGTGCTCGTCTCCGGCCTTGGCTCATCTGCTGGCATCGAAGCTGTTAGCGCCGGCACCGCCGATATCGCCAGCTCCTCTCGTGGCCTCAACGCCGATGAGCAAGACCTGGGTCTGACGCCTATCGTTATCGCGCACGACGGCATTGCAGTCATCGTGAACGACGACAACCCGGTCGATAATCTCTCGACCGAGCAGCTCCGCGATATTTACGCCGGCAAGATCACCAACTGGAAAGAAGTCGGCGGAGAGGACCTGAAGATTCAGGTTATCAACCGCGACGAGGCGTCCGGTACGCGCGAGGCCTTCCGCACTATCGTGATGGACGGCACGCCATTCGATCGCCGCTCGGCTGTTCTTTCGGGCACGGGCCAGGTGCGCGATGTCGTGTCTCGCTCGCGTGGCGCCATTGGCTACATCTCGCTGGGTTTTGTCGAGAGCCTCAACGCCAAGACCTCGGTCAAGGCCGTTTCGGTCAACCATGTCGAGGCATCCGAGAAGACGGTCGCAAGTGGCGGCTATCCCATCTCGCGTGACCTTTACTTCTTTGTGAAGGGGACGCCTTCGCAGCAGGCGCAGGATTACATCGACTATGTGACGTCCGAAAAGATGGACAAGCAGATTCGCGAGGCGGGCTTTATTCCCGTCACCAACGACGGAAAGGGGAGTGAGTAGCGTGGAAGCACAGGAAACCCCCCAGATTGAGCAGGAGACCCGGGTGCCCAAAAAGCGTGAGTTGGCGTTGGTGTCGCGCAGCACCTATCTTAAGGAGAAGGCGCTGCAGTGGATCTTCTTTGCCTGCGCGTTCTTGGCGGTCGTCACCGTCATCCTGATTTTTGTCTTTACCACGTACTCGGCGCTGCCGGTCTTTACCGACATCGGCCTGGCGGACTTCTTTAGCTTTACATGGGCACCCTCTGAGGGCCACTACGGCATTATGTCGCTGCTGGCGGGTTCTGGTCTGGTGACTGTCGGTGCGCTCGCCATGGGTGTGCCCCTGGGTGTGGGCACAGCCGTGTATCTGGTCGAGATTGCCAGCAAGCGCGTGCGCAAGCTCATCAGCCCTGCCGTCGACCTGCTGGCGGGCATCCCCTCCATCATCTACGGCTTCTTTGGCATGGTCATCATCCGTCCGTTTATCGCGCAGCTGACCGGCGGTCTTGGCTTTGGCGCGCTGACGGCGTGGTTCGTGCTCGCCATCATGATCGTTCCCACCATCACCACGCTCACCATCGATGCCCTCAATTCCATTCCCATGGGCATTCGCGAGGCATCCTATGCCATGGGTGCCACCAAGTGGCAGACCATCTACAAGGTCGTGCTTCCTGCAGCCAAGCTGGGCATCGTCGATGCAATTGTCTTGGGTATGGGGCGTGCCATCGGTGAGACCATGGCCGTGCTGATGGTCGTGGGCAACGCCCCGGTCATTCCGGATAGCATCTCGAGCCCCATCTCGACGCTCACGAGTCAGATCGCGCTCGACATGAGTTATTCCTCGGGCCTGCACCGCTCGGCTCTGTTTGGCATGGGCGTTGTCCTGTTTATCATCTCCGCTGCACTGGTGGGTATCGTCCGCCTGATTTCCAAGAAGAGGGGGTAGGCTATGTCCGATTCCGTTGACACGACGGTCGATACGACCTCGTCGCGTGAGCGCATCAAGCGTGCCCTTTCCCATGGCAAGAAGGGCCGCATCAACAAGGATCTGTCCAACAAGATCATGCTCGGCGTGTTTCGCGCCGCGGCCTATATCACCACGCTGGTGCTGATCGCCATCATCGCCTACGTGGTCATCAACGGCCTGCCGCATATCTCGCTCGACTTTATCTTCGGCTGGCCGCAGGGCGTCAACGCCGAGGGCGGCATTTGGCCCACGATCGTCTCGACCATCTACGTGACGGCGCTCGCCATGCTCATCTGCACGCCGGTTGCCGTCCTGGCTGCGGTCTATCTGGCCGAATACGCCAAGCAGGGCAAGATTGTCGACATCATTCGCTATGCTGCCGATGCCCTGGCCTCGGTGCCCTCCATTGTTATGGGCCTCTTTGGCTACGCCTTGTTTGTCGAGGCCATGGGCCTGGGCCTTTCGATGGTTTCGGCCGCGCTGGCGCTGGCGCTTCTGATGCTGCCTATCGTCATGCGCACCACCGAGGAGGCAATCCGCGCCGTTCCGCGCTATATCCGTTGGGGCGCATATGGCCTGGGCGCCACCAAGTGGCAGGTCGTCTCCAAGATCGTGCTTCCTTCGGCTTTTGGCCGCATCGCCACCGGCATCGTGCTTGCCATCGGCCGCGCCATCGGCGAGACTGCGGTGGTGCTCTACACCATGGGTCAGGCCATCAACCTGCCTATCTCGCCACTCGATTCCGGCCGCCCCATGACGGTCCACCTGTACCTGCTTGCCAACGACGGCATCAACATGAACGCAGCCTATGGCACCGCGCTTTTGCTGATGGCGATTATTCTGGCCTTCAACCTGTTTGCGCGCTATCTGTCGCGCAAACGCCGCTAGTTAAGGAGTCCCATGTCCGTCTATCAGTCCGCTCCCACGCCGGAGCAAGCGGCCATCACGGCCAAGGATTTCAACTTTTGGTACGGTGACTTTCATGCGCTGACGGGGCTCGACCTCAACATCGCCAAAAACGCCATCACCTCGTTTATCGGTCCTTCGGGCTGCGGCAAATCGACGTTTTTGCGCTGCATCAACCGTATGAACGACCTGATCGAGGGCACCCGCGTCGAGGGCACCATGACGCTCGACGGCAACGATATCTATGCCGAGGGCGTCGACCCGGTCGACCTTCGCCGTCGCGTGGGCATGATTTTTCAGCAGCCCAACCCGTTCCCCAAATCCATCTACGAGAATGTCGCTTTTGGCCCTCGTCTGCAGGGCGTGACTAGCAAAAGCGACCTCGATGACATCGTGGAAGAATCGCTCAAGCGCGCCAACCTCTGGAAAGAGGTATCCAATCAGCTCAACAAGGACGGTTTGGCGCTCTCGGGCGGTCAGCAGCAGCGTCTGTGCATTGCGCGTGTGCTTGCGGTGCAGCCCGATGTCCTTCTGATGGACGAGCCCTGCTCCGCCATCGACCCCACGTCCGTCTCCAAGGTCGAGGATCTGATGGCCGAGCTGGCGCCCGAGATGACGATCATCATCGTCACGCATTCTATGCAGCAGGCCGCTCGTATTAGCGACTACACCGCATTTTTCTTGCAGGAAGTTGCCGGCGAGCCCGCCACGCTCATCGAGTATGGTCAAACCGACGCGATCTTCACCAGCCCGGTGGATTCACGGACGGAAGACTATATCACCGGCCGCTTTGGCTGATCGGTGCGACTAGTCCCAAGCCGATCGGACCTGGTCCGGTGCGTATTCACTGTGCGGGCGGCATGACCGCACCCAACTGATTGGAGTGAACCATGCGCAAACTGTTTTCCCGTCAGCTCATCGAAGCCCGTCACGAGATGCTGAGCATCTACGAGGCTGTAGACCTGGCGCTTCACGACGCCGTGAAGGCCTATGTGACCGACGATCGCAAGCTCGCCACCAAGACCAAGAAGCGCACGCTCTCGATCGATGCGCGCTGCGCCAACTTGGAGGCCGTGTGCTACAACCTGATCGCTACGCAGTCGCCGGTCGCCTCCGACTTCCGCTTGCTGCAGACGATCATCTACGTCGACTTTAACCTGCAGCGCATGACCGATAAGGTTCGCCAGATCTGCCGCGCCACGCGTCACATGGTCAAGGCCGACATCTCGCTGCCCCAGGAACTCGTCGCTACGGTCGAGGCCGAGGCCGAGGCTGTTTACCAGGTGCTGGGTTCGTCACTTTCTGCGCTCGTCACCAACGACATGTCCATCATCTGCAACCTGGCCGGCGAGGACGAGCCGGTGCATGCGGCGTACGAGAAGTTCTTCCGCACCTTTAACCGCATGGACACGGGCGATTTTATGGACGACGACAGCAACTATGACGACCTGCGCCGCGCCATCATGGTTTCGCGCTACCTCGATCGTATCGCCTCGATTTCGATCGATGCCGCCTGCCGTCTGACCTTCCTTTTGACCGGACAGCGTTTGACTGCCGGCGATATCGCCCGTACGGACGAGGATGAGCTTGAGAGCATGCGCGTGCCTTCGGGCGAGGGTGTCATCATGAGGCCTGCCGTCGATGCACACTATGTTGCCAAAGTGCCCGCTAACGAGGTGAGCGAGGGTCTCCGCTACCTGCTCGAGCACCTCGAGGACGAGGACGACGCCGAGGACGACGAGGAGTAGGGCGGCCCCGTTCGTCGAAAGATTGTAAATACCTAAGTGAGCGCGGCCTTGCACATGCGAGGCCGCGCTCTTGCGTTAGCATGGGACTACTTGTTTGGCTGTCTGCGGAGGCGATTGGCAATGGATAACTATTTGGACTTGATACGCGCTCGCCGCGAGCAGATTCTCGAACGTTTTTATGCAGCACTCGATCGCGCGGGCCGTCCCCACGATGCCGCGCGCCTGATTGCCGTCTCCAAGACTGTTGGCGTTGATGAGACCGTTGCCGCTATTCAGGCGGGGTATCGCCATTTTGCCGAGAACCGCCCGCAGGAGCTCGTTCGCAAGCTTGCGGGCCTCGTAGAGCATCCGGAGCTACCCGAGGTGCGCTTCGATATGATCGGCAACCTGCAGACCAACAAGATCAATGCGGTTCTGGGCTCGGCCGAGCTGATTCATTCGGTGGGATCGCTGCATTTGGCTCAGGCTATCTCGAGCCGTGCGGTCCGCAAGATTGAGGCGGGCGAGCTCTCCGGCCCCCAGCGTGTGCTGATCGAGGACAATGTGAGCGGCGAGGAGTCCAAGGGCGGCTTTTCGCCCGACGAGGTCCGAGACGCCGCAGGTGAGCTTGCGGAGCTTGAGGGAATTTGTGTGCAGGGCCTTATGACTATGGCGCCCCGGGGGAATAAGAATGTGGCGCGCCGCACTTTTGCCGGACTTCGCGAACTAAGGGATGAGCTTGAGGCGACGCACTCCGATCTGAGCCTGCCCGAACTTTCCTGCGGCATGAGCGAGGACTTTGAGCCTGCTCTTGAGGAAGGCTCTACGCTCGTTCGCCTGGGCAGGGTAGTATTTAGCCTGGAGTTTGCAGTAAAATAAGGCTCTGAAGTGCGCACTGATTATCAGAGCGCCTGCACTAAACCGCGAGAGGACACAACCATGGGCTTCCTTGACGAGATTAAAAATAAGATGCACCTGGGCGGCCAGCAGGGTTACGACCAGGGTTATGGTCAGGACGACGACTACGGCTACGATGATGGCTATGACGACGGCTACCAGAACAACGGTTACAGCGGTGTCTCGGGCGAGGGCTTCTACACCCAGGATGAGCCGAGCAACGGCCTGTTGGGTCAGACGCGCCGCGGCGAGGCCGAGTCGGTGGCCGTGTACACGCGCTCCGGTCAGCTGGTCGGCGACGATTCTCGCCATGCTACGACCTACAACCCGCCATCGCGCTCGCAGGAGACGGTTGCGGGCGGTTATCGTCCCGGTGCCTACGACACGCCGTCGAGCTACGCCGAGAGCACGCGTGCCCGCGCTGCTGCCCCCGCACCTGCTCCCTCACCGAGCGATGCCTCGGCGTATGCGAGCAACATCATCAACGCTACGCCGCAGCTGCCGGCTTATGTCCTGCGCCCCGAGAGCTATGACGACGTGGAGACCGTCGTGCGCCGCGTGCGCACCAAGCAGCCTGTCGCGCTGATTTTTGTGGGCGTTCGTACCGAGGTCGCCAAGCGCGTCCTGGACTTCTCTTACGGCTTTGCCTGCGGCCTGGGTGCCACAGTTAAAGAGGTGGGAGATCGCGTGTTTATGGTGCTGCCCGCCGGTTGCGAGGTCAAGGATTCGGACCTCAAAAAGCTCCGTGCCGACGGCTACCTTAAGTAAAGACAAGACGAGGAGATTCTCATCAACATCTACACCATTGTCCAGCTGGTCAATACGCTGTTCAACTTTTACTCCACGCTCATCGTGGTCTACTGCCTTATGACGTGGATCCCTATGAAGCAGGGCGGATTGCTACAGGATATCGCCGCCGTTCTCGATAGCGTGTGCGGCCCGTGGCTCAATTTGTTCCGCCGGTTTATCCCGCCCATGGGCGGCGTCGATTTTTCACCGGTCGTTGCGATTATTGCGTTGCAGTTGGTACAGAAGCTGGTTCTGCAACTTCTTATAGGTATACTCATATAAAACTGGCTTAGTAACTCACGTCGGGCGCACGGCGCCAAGGCGAAGATAAAGGAGAACTTGTTATGGCTATTACCCCTGCTGACATTCAGGCTCAGACCTTCTCTGAGGCCAAGCGCGGCTACGATCCCGCCGAGGTCGACGTCTTCCTGGAGACCCTGTCCTCTGAGGTCGATGCCATGCTCGCCAAGATCGTCGATCTTAAGGGTCGTCTGACTGCTACCGAGCAGCAGCTTGCCGATACGCAGGCCCAGCTTGCTCAGGCTCAGGACGCTGCCGCGCAGGCCGTTCCCGCCGCCCCTGTGGCCGCTCCTGCACCCGACTTCTCCGCTCAGGAGCGCCAGATTTCCGCTGCCCTGATTGCTGCCCAGCAGACCGCCGAGGGCATCGTCAACGATGCCAACGAGAACGCCGACCGTATTCGCAACGAGGCCGACGCCAAGGCCCGCGAGGTCATCCGCCAGGCCCTGACCGAGAAGCAGGCCGAGCTTGAGGAGATCGACCGTCTTAAGGCTTCCCGCGAGGAGTTCAAGGCCGAGTACCTCAAGCTCATCCAGCACTTCATGGACGATGCTCAGAACTCCTTCCCGTCCGATCTCATGG
>UMGK01026664.1_pt1 | contig 13765 bp, 9 predicted proteins | sample 1965251 | NCBI WGS metagenome assembly UMGK01 (sample SAMEA4836070, study PRJEB28245) | human gut metagenome | biome: gut microbiome; material: fecal sample | place: Denmark | collected 2008 | reverse complement strand
CGGCTCTATGATGCTGATTATTACCATGGCGGTTGGCGCTTTGGCAGGCGAATGGATGAATATTGAGAAAAAGATGGAGCAGTTCGGTGTCTGGCTGAAAAAGAAAACCGGCAGCAACGGGGATAATGCCTTTGTGGATGCCTTTGTAACGACATCGTTGACGGTCTGCATTGGCGCAATGGCAGTGGTCGGGGCGATTCAGGACGGGATTTACGGCGATTACAGTATTCTGGCGGCAAAGGCAATTCTGGATTTGATTATTGTATTTATCATGACGGCTTCGATGGGAAAGGGGTGTATCCTTTCTGCGATTCCTGTTGGAATTTTTCAGGGACTGGTGACGCTTCTGGCGAGGCTGATTGAGCCCTTTATGACAGAGGCGGCATTGTCGAATCTTTCCTTTGTCGGCTCAGTGCTGCTGTTCTGTGTCGGAGTAAATCTGGTCTGGGGCAAAAAGGTGAAGGTAGCGAATCTGCTGCCGGCGATTCTGTTTGCGGTGCTGTGGAGCTTTGCGCCTTGGGCATAAAAAGGAGAATAGGATTGATGAAACGGATTTTACTGACAATCGCATACGATGGAACGAATTATTCCGGCTGGCAGAAGCAGAAGGATGAAGCGGTGATCACTGTGGAAGGCGAACTGACGAAGGCTTTGCGGCTGCTGTTCCGCAATCCTGCATTGGAGTGCATCGGCGCAAGCAGAACGGACGCAGGCGTGCATGCCTTGGGGCAGCGTGCGGTGATTGACGTGGAAACGAGTATCCCGGCGGAGAAAATCCCTCTGGCGATTCGCTCCTTTTTGCCTGCGGATATCGTGGTGACAAAGGCGGAGGAAGTTGCAGAGACATTTCACCCACGGTTTGACTGTGTGAAAAAAACGTACGAATATCGTTTCTGGAATGCGCCTGCGAAGAATCCGAAGGAACGGCTCTATTCCGCCTATGTGCAGAAGCCGTTGGATGTGGAACGGATGAACGAGGGGGCAAAGGCATTTCTCGGAACGCATGATTTTGCGGCATTCTGTGCGGCAGGCGCGCAGGTTTCGACCACAGTGCGGACGATTTTTGACTGTCATGTGGAAAAGCAGGGAGAGAGTGTGCGGATTCTGGTGACGGGGGACGGCTTCCTTTACAATATGGTGCGGATTCTGGCAGGGACGCTGCTTGCGGTCGGCATGGGAAGGCTGGAGCCAAAGGCGGTTGCCACAATCATCGCAGGGAAGGACCGCCGCGCCGCAGGACAGACCGCAGAGCCGCAGGGCTTAACCCTTCTGGAGATTTTCTATGACGAAAAAGACCTGTACGAAGCAGCGAAAAATTGATAATTTAACAAAAATCTCTTGACACGGTCTGTATACAAGATTATAATATAAGGGCTGTTAATATGATTTTAAGGCTGAAAACAGCTTTAAATATATGTTTCTCAAGGTGGGACCCAATAAGTTATGTGTTTTGCGCATAATGGAGATCGACCGTATTCGTTCCTGCGTTGCGGCGAAGTCAACGGGTCAAACAAAATAATATGACAGGAGGTAAAAACCATGAGAACTACTTACATCGCTAAAGAAGCGGACATCGTAAAAAAGTGGTACGTGATTGACGCTGAAGGCGTAACACTGGGCCGTCTGGCTTCCGAAGTTGCATCTATTCTGAGAGGGAAAAACAAACCTCAGTATGCACCCAATGCTGACATGGGCGACTATGTTATTATTGTGAATGCAGAAAAAGTTGCTGTTACAGGCAAAAAGCTGGAACAGAAAATGTATCGTCACCACTCCGGTTGGACAGGCGGTCTGAAAGAAACAAGACTGGACAAAATGCTGGAAACACACCCCGAAAGAGTTATCGAGCACGCTGTAAAAGGTATGCTTCCTAAGAATGCTCTGGGCAGAAAGATGTTCGGCAAGCTGCATGTTTACGCAGGCGCAGAACACCCTCACGCAGCACAGAAACCCGAAACACTGGAATTCAAATTCTAATCGAAGGAGGAAAGCATAATGGCAGCAGCTAGATATTACGGCACAGGCAGAAGAAAATCTTCCGTAGCTAGAGTATACCTGGTACCCGGCAACGGTAAAATTACAATCAATAAAAGAGACATCGACGAATATTTCGGTCTGGAAACACTGAAACTGATCGTTCGTCAGCCTCTGGAACTGACAGAAACAGCAGCAAAATTTGACGTTATCGTTAACGTTTGCGGCGGTGGCTTTACAGGTCAGGCAGGCGCAATCAGACACGGTATCTCCAGAGCACTGCTTCAGGCAGATGGTGACTACAGACCTTCTCTGAAAAAAGCAGGCTTCCTGACAAGAGACCCTCGTATGAAAGAAAGAAAGAAACCGGGTCTGAAAGCAGCAAGACGCGCACCTCAGTTCTCCAAGAGATAATTACGCGTTTCAAAAAGCATTTACAGAAATCCTCAAAACCTTGTGTTTTGGGGATTTTTTACTTGGCATTTTTTCCGAAAGGGATTAAAATTCTGTTATAAAAGCGTTCAAAGCCGACAAATCCTATCAAAAATATTGACGGGAAAACAAAAATAAGTTAAATTACTTATGTAAAGTATACAGGTGCAGAGACACTTTCTCAAAGATTTCAATGACTTCGGAGGGATATATGTGACGAAAGAGCATGGAAAGAAGAAAAACAGACTGGAAGGTATCGCCCGTTTTATTGTAGAAAAACGCAAGGCGATTTATTTGATTTATATTTTACTGGCGATTTTTTGTTGCTTCTCCGCAGGATGGGTTTCGGTAGACAACACGCTGACGGACTATCTGGCGGATGATACGGAAACGAGCCGCGGCCTCAAGCGGATGGATGAGGAATTTATTACCTATGCAACGGCGGAGGTTATGGTGGATAACATTTCGTATGCCGATGCGGAGGTGCTTTGTGATACTCTGGAGGATATCGAAGGGGTGAAATCCATCACCTTTGATGATACAACCAAGCATTATGTGGATGGGGCGGCGCTCTTTTCCGTTACCTTTGACGGAGAGAACGACGATCCGCTTTGTGAGGAATCCTTACATAAAATCGAAACGGAAATGCAGGACTATGATGCGTATATTTCTGCGGAGCTGGGCAACACCAAGGCGGAAACCATCGCGAAGGAAATCAATGTTGTTATGGTGCTGACCTGCGGCATTATTCTGGCGGTGCTGCTGTTTACCTCTCGTACCTATATGGAAGTACCCGTTATGATTATGACCTTTGGCGCAGCGGCGATTCTGAATAAGGGGAGCAACTTTATGTTCGGGGAAATCTCCTTCGTTTCGGACTCCATTGCGATTGTATTGCAGCTTGCGCTGGCGATAGACTATGCGATTATCCTATGCCACAGATATATGGAAGAAAGAGAGAGTAGCGAGCCGATGGATGCCGTTGTTGCGGCGCTTTGCAAGGCAATTCCCGAAATTTCCGGCAGCTGCTTGACAACGCTTTCCGGCTTGGCTGCGATGGCATTTATGCACTTCCAGATTGGTCTGGATATGAGTATGGTGCTGATTAAGGCGATTATTCTGAGTATTCTGTCTGTATTCACGCTGATGCCGGGTCTTTTGTATTCCTTCAGCAGCAAAATCGACAGCACACATCACAGAAATTTTGTGCCGAATATTACAGGCTTTACGAATGTTGTCATTCGTCTGCGCCATGTAACACCGATTATTTTTGCAGTCGGCCTAATTGCGTCCTTTCTGATTTCGCAGAACTGCCCTTATGTATACAGCTATGAGCATCTGACGACCTATACGAAGAATGATTCGCAGATTGCGGAGGAAAAAATCAAGGATACCTTTACGGCATCGAATATCCTTGCACTGCTGATTCCCAGCGGAGATTATGAGAAGGAGCAGCAGCTGGCGGAGGAGCTGGAGGCAATGCCGGAGGTGGATACGGTTACGAGCCTGGCGACCACAGAGGCGGAGGAAAAGGACGGCGAAACCCTGCATCTGGGAGATAAGATGACACCCAGAGAGCTGGCGGAATTTGCCGATATTGATATTGAGCTGGTGGATTTGCTGTATACGGCGTATGCGGTGGATCAGAAGGAATACGGGCATATCGTGGGTGGTATCGACCATTACGGGGTACCTCTGATTGATATGTTTGAATTTATTTATGATGAGATACAGGACGGCGCAGTTTCTCTGGATGCGGAGCAGCAGAAGGATTTAGATGACCTCTATGATGAGCTGACAGACGGGAAGGACCAGCTGAACAGCGGAAAATACAGCCGTCTGGTTATGGATTTGAATGTATCGCAGGAGAGCGAGGAAACCTTTGCTTTTTTGGACAAGGCAAGACAAACGGCGCAGAATTATTATGGGGATGATGTGCTTCTGGTCGGCAATGCGACAAGCAACTTTGACCTTTCCGCAACCTTTGGGGAGGATAATACCCTAATCAGTATCCTTTCGATTGTGTTCGTTATGATTGTTCTGCTCCTGACGTTCCAGTCGGCGGGGGTTCCGTTTATTCTGATTCTGGTGATTCAGGGCAGTGTATGGATGAACTTTACCTACCCGACCCTGCGTGGCACGCCCATTTTCTTCATGAGCTATCTGGTTGTCAGCTCAATTCAGATGGGTGCGAATATTGACTATGCGATTGTTATCACGAACCGTTATATGGAGCTGCGTCAGAAGATGCCGAAGATTGAGGCCATGAAGCAGTCGCTGAATCTGGCGTTCCCGACGATTTTCACCTCAGGGAGTATCCTTGCGGCAGCAGGTACGGCAATCGGGTTCCTTTCTTCGGATGGGGCGATTTCCGGTATCGGTATCTGCTTAGGCAGAGGGACACTGCTTTCTATTCTGCTGGTTATGGGAATTTTGCCGCAGCTTTTGCTGTTGGGTGATTTCATCATTGATAAGACCTCCTTCAAGAAGCCGGAGAAGAAGGAAAAGAAGGCGAATGAGGAGGAAAATGAGGAGAAGAAAGAAAACGTACCAATCGGAAAGGAGGCGGTGGAAGGTGCATAAGGGACTGAAAAAAGGAATTGCCGTTCTGGCGGCTGTGGTGCTCTTTTGCGGCAGCGCTCCCGTGGATATCTATGCGGCGAATACGGTGACGATTTCCACGAGAAAGGACTTTCTCCGCTTTGCGAAAAATTGTACCTTGGACAGCTGGTCGGCAGGGAAAACCGTTGTACTGACGGCGGATATTGATTTGGGACGCGTGAACTTTTCGCCCATCCCGATTTTCGGGGGTACCTTTGAAGGCAACGGGCATACGATTTCGGGGCTGAATCTGGAGCAGGATGGCTCTCAGCTTGGCTTATTCCGCTATGTTGCGGAGGGCGGCGTTGTGAAAAACCTCAAGGTCGAGGGGAACGTAACGCCCGGCGGCAGCAGAAGCAGCATCGGCGGTATTGTCGGCGAAAACAACGGCACGATTACGGGATGCAGCTTTGACGGTACAGTGGAAGGCAAGGATACGGTCGGCGGTGTTGTCGGCAAAAATAAAGGCGAGGTGCGCGAATGCAGTGCATCGGGCGAAATTCACGGTGAGCTGTCTGTCGGCGGCATTGCAGGCGAAAACAACGGTTTTCTGGCGGAATGCAGAAATGAGGCGGATGTCAATACCGAATACGAGGAAAAAAAGCAGGAGCTTTCCGACATTGATACAGATGCGGCGGCAATTCTGGAAAAATACAGAATTTCAAAGGAGAACACCGAGCGCAGCAATCTGACCTATACGGATATTGGCGGCGTGGTCGGTTTCAGCGATGGTGTGGTGCAGGGCTGCGACAACTATGGCGAGGTTGGCTATCCGCATGTCGGTTATAATATCGGCGGTGTGGCAGGCAGACAGTCCGGCTATCTTCTGGGCTGCGACAACAACGCAGCGGTACACGGAAGAAAGGATATCGGCGGGATTGTCGGGCAGGCAGAGCCGTATCTCTGGCTGAATACCTCGGCGGACAGATTGGACGAGGTACGCGATAATCTGGATATTCTGCATGATATGGCAAATCAGCTTCTGGATGATACCAATGGTCTGGGGGACGATGTTGAGGTTTACCTGAACGGGATGTCCGACCATTCCGAAACGGCGAGCGACCGCGCAAGAGAGGTCAAGAATCAGCTGCAGGATTTTGCGGATGATAATATTGACGAAATCAATACATGGACGGCACTGCTTTCCGATACCATGCGAAAGCTGGAGGACCCGATGGATGGTCTGTCGGATGGAATCGAGGACTTAGGCAAGAATATGCAGGATTTAGGCGATGCTTTTTCTCCGCTGAAAAAGGATTTGCCTGAGATTGACGGTCTGGAGGATGTGGAAGCGCAGGTAGAGAAGATGCAGCGGACACAGCGGCAGCTTGCACAGGCGGCACAGACGCTTTTGCAGGAGCAGAAGGCGCTCAGGAATGCCATTGCCGCAGGCGATCAGGAAAAGGTACGGGAAATCATGCAGCAGATTACGGCAACTCTACAGCAGATGATGGGATTGCAGCGGCAGCTTCTGGAGGAGCAGAAGGAGCTTGCAGGGCTTCTGGCGGATTTGCCGGATGATGTGAAGGATGCGGCGGATATTGTGCAGAGAAGGCTGAAAAGAACCATTACCAACGCGCAGGATGCATTGGATGATATTGCTGATACAACGGAAAATATTGCGGATTCCATGCGCGATATGAGTGATATTATTTCGGATCTGGCGAATGAAGATCCGGCAACCTTTGTGAAGCTGGGGGATGATTTTCAGGAATCGAGCGATGCGCTGTTTGATTCCATGGGAGATATCTCGGATGATTTGAAGGGACTGCGTGAGTCTCTGAAAAGCGGCAGACAGACCCTGACGGCGGATATCCGCAGCATAAGCGACCAGTTCCAGAAGATTATGAATCTGCTGTTTGATGAAATAGATGATTTGCGGGACGGCGCAGATAAGGATTTGGATGATATCTTTATTGATGTTTCCGATGAGGAAATCAACCGCACAAAGCAGGGAAAGATTGCGAGCAGCCATAACTACGGCGAGGTTGAGGGCGACCGCAACGCAGGTGGTATTGCGGGTGCGATGTCGATTGACCTTGCGATTGACCCGGAGGATGATATTGCACATCCAAAAACATTGAGCTTTACCTATCGCATGAAGGTGATTTCGCAGGACTGCATCAATGACGGCAAGATTACGGGCAAGAAGGACTGCGTCGGGGGCGTGGTCGGCTATGCGGAAAGCGGTACGGTCTATCGTTGTGAAAACTACGCAGAGGCGGAAAGCACAACAGGCAATTATGTCGGCGGCATTGCAGGCTTCAGCGAGGGCACGATTCGCAGCAGCTATGCCAAGGGCAGCATGACCGGCGGACAATATGTCGGCGGCATTGCCGGCAAAGGCGAAAATATATATGATTCCTGCGTCATTGCGACCGTAGACGGGGACGAAAAGCTAGGCGTTGTGCTGGGCGGTGCGGAGGATACCGACAGCCTGCGCGGTAATTATTACGCAGAGCAGGATTTAGGTGCAGTGGACGGCATCAGCTATGCAGGAAAGGCGGAGCCGATTTCCTATGAGGCTATGAAGGAAATCAGCGGAATTCCCAAGCGCTTTATCAGCTTTACCGTAAGCTTTATTGCGGACGGCAAAACAGTGGAAACAGAGGAGGTGCCTTACGGCATGGAAACGAGCCGCATCAAGCTGCCGGATATTCCCGAAAAGAAGGGGAGCTTCGGCACATGGGCGGCGTTTGAAACCGATACCGTACAGGGCGATATCAAAATCGAATGTGCATATACGCCTTATGTTACGGTTGTTTCCAGCATGGAAAAGAACGAAAGCGGTAAGATGTCCCTTGCGCTGGCGGATGGTGACTATACCGATGAGGCAGAACTGCATATCTTTGCAAATGCGGAGGAAGCGGCACCTGCGCAGGCAAAGGGCAAGACGGTTGTGTATGATGTGATTCTGGAGGACAGAGACCTTTCCGATACGGAAAAAACCACCTTGCGTCTTTTGAATGAGAATAAGGAGAAGGTTTCCGTTTGGCAGAAGAACGGCGAAGACTGGAAGGAATTAGATACGAAGAATCGTGGGAAATATGTGGTCTGCAAGATTGACGGTACGGAAGGTACGCTTTGCATCAGCTACGAGGGTGCAGCGAAAAAGACGCTGCTGTTTGTCTGCATGGCAGGCATTGCGGCGGTTGCTGTGATTTTCGGTGCTGTGAAGCTGAAAAAGGGCAGAAAGCAGAAAAAGCAGACAGAAACAGAAGAATAAAAATATTTTGAGGACGGCGGCTTTTCCTTTTAGGCTTGCCGTCCTTATGCTATACTGGAGAAAAAGAGGTGAGCGCATGAAGAACGGGAAATATTGTATTTTGATTGCAGATGATGAAAAGGAAATTCGGGATATTTTGCGGCTGCTGCTGGAGGGCGAGGGCTATGCGGTGCTGACTGCGGAAGATGGCAGAGAAGCGATCGCAGAAGCGGCGGCGGAGGTTGATTTATATATTCTGGATGTGAATATGCCAGAGGTATCTGGATTCCCTGCGGCGGCGGAAATTCGCAAGCACTTTGATGCGCCGATTGTTTTTCTGACGGCGTATTCTACAGAATCGGATAAGGTGATGGGCTTTTCTGTCGGGGCAGATGATTATATCGTAAAGCCGTTTTCCAATATGGAGCTGCTGATGCGCGTGAAGGCGATTCTGCGGCGAAGCAGCGGTGCAAAAGTACCTGTGGTGACAGAGGAAATTCCCTTTGCGGATTTGATTCTGGATACGGAGAGCCGCTCTGTTTCCAGACAGGGGGAAATGATTCCGCTGACCTATACGGAGTTTCAGATTCTGGAGCTTCTTGTGACGCATAAAAAGAAGATTTATTCCCTGGAAAATATCTATCAAAGCATCTGGGGAGAGGATGCCGTTGGCGACAGTGCGATTATGGTGCATATCAAAAATATCCGCAAGAAGCTGGGGGATGATTCCAGAAACCCGAAATATATCAAGACGGCGTGGGGACGGGGGTATTATGTTGACCAATGAGAATGGAAGGAAAACAAAGCGGCTTTCGCGCGAGATTCTGGGACTGCTGCTGATTACGGCAGTGATTGCGCTGTTTTTCTGGGGCTTTTTATATCTGACGGCAAATTCCATTTCCGAAACCTATTTCACAGAGCGCAACCTGCAGCCCTCAGAGGGACAATGGCTGACATTGCGAGCATGGATTCGCAGTGTGAGCCTGCTTTCGACGGTGATTCTGTTTCTGGTGCTGTTTCTGTTCCTGCTGGGGCAAAAGCTGGCGTATCTGAGGGAAATTATACAAGGGGTGGATGCCCTGCGCACACACCGCTTGGAGGATACCATTCCGCTGCGAGAGGCGAATGAGCTGACGGAGCTGGCGGAGCATATCAATTTTCTTTCGGAAACGGAGCGGCGGCTCAGACAGCAGGAAATGGCACTGCAGGCAGAGCGGGAGCGCATGATTCGCGACCTTTCGCATGATATCCGCACGCCGCTGACGGCAATTTTATCCTATTCGGATTATATGAGCCGAAAGGATGGGTATACAGATGCGGAATTACGGGAATATTTTTCGCTGGTGCGGAAGAAGGCAGCGCAGATGAAGGACATGACAGACCGCCTGCTGGAGGGCAGTAAGCGCAATGTGGAGCCGGTGGAAAACGGCAGGCTGCTGATGGAGCAGCTTGCAGGAGAATGGGAGGAAATTCTGGAGGACAGCTTTTCCTGCGAGATTTCTATGGAGAATTGCACCGATTTTCGGGCAGAATGGGATATGCAGGAGATCCTGCGGATTTTCGATAATCTGTCCTCTAATGTGGAAAAATATGCGGACAGTGGACACCCTGTTTTGCTGCAAATGGACAGGGGAGTGGACACCTTACGGATTTTACAGAAAAACGCAGTGCGGCAGACGGCGCAGAAGATAGAAAGCAACCAAATCGGACTGGAGAGCATCCGCAGAATTACCGCCGGCTATGGCGGAGCGGTGACGGTTTCCTTGGACGAAAAGCAATTTCAGATTGAGATTACCCTGCCAGTTGCGAAAAAGTGCCAAGGTTAGCCGAATAGCGGAAGGGTTCGGGAAACGAAGCGTCTTCCCGAATGGAATCCGCAGAGGGGGCTTTGCTCACTCGAGGAAAACAGCATGTTTCGAGACTTTAGCCGATGGAACATGTCTGTTTATTCTTCTGTTTTAACAAGTCGAAATCCTGATTTCGACTTAAGGTGCGCCGGCACCGCCTTTAGAATTCTTTAGAATTTCCTGCACGATTTCTTTAGAATCCTATGCTATGATGAATTCATCAAAGAAAACAAGGCAACAAGAAAGTGAGGAATGGCTTATGGCATTAGGATTATTATTGATTTTATTTATGGTAATGAGCATCATCAGCGTAGTTGGGCTGCTGCTCCTGTTTCTTTTAAAGGGAGAAAGGGCGCAGAAGATTGTGTTTTACTTCATGGCGCTTCTGGGGATGTTTATCGCATGGATGACAGCCACAGGATATGCCACCAATCAGATTAAGGAGCAGATGATTTCGTGGGGCTTTGGTGCATTGGCGGTTGTAGCGGTTCTGGTGCGGCTTTGCGGCAAGAGCAAAAATGCAGCACTGGCGGCAAAGCTGCTGGCGGCGGCATCTGTGGTGCTCGGCATGGTGGCATTATTTATTGGCTAAGAAAGATTAAAATTTCATTAGAAAAAGAAAGGCGCAGGAGGCTTCCTGCGCCTTTCTTTTGCGGCAAAATTTGTCAGGTGCTATCGGTTGAAATATTTTTGTGGATGAAATATAATAGGATAAACTGTAAAATCTGCGTAAAATCCGCAGGAAACAGTGCTGTGTTTTTCGGATGCGGACGAGTGTATTTTTGTTAAAACAATGTCACACATTAGACAAGCCGAAAAGACACTTTCTATAGAAAGTGCATTTAATTATTCTGATTTGAATGGAGTTCTTTTATTCAAATTGAATAGAGGATTTCATACAGTATCTTGACACTTTGGCACATTTGAGTATATACTAAACTCAGATATGTACAGAAAAAGAATGTTACATAAAGGATGTAAAAAAACAGCACCGGAGAATGACCTTTGGAAGTGGGTCGGAACGGAAGAACAAATGAAACAGTAAGCAGACGTTTGGGTCTGTGATTACGGAAGGGAGGAACCTATGGGGGATGACATCAAACTTCGGGTTTCAAAAATCGAAAAATCTTTTCCGGGTGTAAAGGCTTTGGATAAAATCGACTTTACAGTCAGAAAAGGGACTGTACATGCGCTGTGCGGTGAAAACGGCGCGGGCAAGTCTACATTGATGAAGATTATCAACGGGATTTATAAGCCGGATGCCGGCGAAATTTTTGTGGATGAGAAATCGGTGAAAATCAAAGATCCCATTATGGCAAGATCTCTCGGAATTGCCATGATTGCGCAGGAGCTGAACTATGTTCCCGAAATGTCCGTAGAGGAAAATATTTTTCTGGGACGCTTGCCTGTGGATGGGATGGGCAGAGTTAAATGGCGCGAGGTGCGCGAAAAAACCGAAAGGCTGCTGAAGGAGGAGCATTTGCCCTATAAGGCAACGGATAAGCTGAAAACGCTGACTACCTCCGATATTCAGATGCTGGAAATCCTGAAGGCAATCTCCAACGATGCGTCTATCGTTGTTATGGACGAGCCTACGTCCTCCATTACGCAGAAGGAGGTTGAGCTGCTGTTTAAGAAGATTGCACTTCTGAAGGCAAAGGGCTGTGCGATTGTTTATATCTCTCATAAGATGGATGAGGTATTCCGCATTGCGGATGATATTACGGTATTCCGTGACGGTACGGTTGTAAAGAGTATGCGTGCGGAGGATACAAACATTGACGAGGTTATCGCGCTGATGGTAGGTCGCCGTATGGAAAACGTATATCCCAAGGAGAATATTGAGATTGGGGAGCCTTTGCTTGAGGTAAAAGACCTCAAGAGCGGTCAGCTGTTTGAGGATGTAACCTTCCATGTAGGCAAGGGCGAAATCGTTGGCTTTGCAGGGCTGGTCGGCGCAGGGCGTACGGAAGTGATGCGCTGTCTGTTCGGGCTTGACCCCATTGACGGCGGTACGGTAAAGGTACACGGCAAGGAAATCAAAATCAAACGGGTAGCCGATGCAACAAAGGCAGGCATGGTCATGCTTTCGGAGGATCGCCGCCGTTACGGCATTATCCCCATGAGAAGTGTGCGCGAAAATGCGAGCCTTGCAGCCTTGGAAAAATTCTTCTATGGCGGGCATGCCCATAGAAAAGAAGAAGAAGCGATGGTTGCAAAATATTTTGATAAAATGAGCGTAAAAACACCGACACAGGAAACACCGATTCAGTCTCTTTCCGGCGGGAACCAGCAGAAGGTGCTGCTGGCAAAATGGATGATGCGTGACCCTGAGGTGCTGATTCTGGACGAGCCCACAAGAGGGATTGACGTTGGCGCGAAATTTGAAATTTATAAACTGATGACAGAAGTGGCACAGGCGGGTAAAGCAGTTGTAATGGTTTCCTCTGAGCTGCCCGAATTGATTGGTATGTGTGACAGAATTTATGTGATGAACCAGGGCCATATTGCAGGCGAGCTGAAGCGGGAGGAATTCTCTCAGGAGGCTATCATGGTTTATGCGACAGGGACACATAGCATTATTCAGGAATAAATAAAGGAGGAGATCAAAAGTGAAAAATAATAAATCAAAAGAGTTAATGCAGAAATTTTCTATTTTCTTTGTTCTGCTGGTATTGATTATCGTATCTTCTGTGATGAACCCCAATTTCTTGAGCCACAGAAATATTACCAATATTGCAGTGCAGCTGGCAGTAGCGACCATTCTGGCGTATGGTGAAATGGTACTGATTGTATCCGGTCTGCTGGACTTGTCCTCGGGTGCGGTGCTTGCGCTGTCGGGTGTGCTTTCCGTCAGTGCGTATAAGGCGACCGGCTCTATGGCAGTGGCGTTTGCCGTTTCCATCGGTGTTGCGGTTATCTTCAACATGATTAACGCATTGTTTGTTGCAAACTTCGCATTGCCTGCGTTCATCGTAACACTGGCAACCCAGATGGCGGCGAGAGGTCTGGCGCTGCTGTATACCTCCGGGCAGAATATTTTGCAGATTGGGAAATACGCTGTAGTCGGGCAGGGGAAAATCGGTCCTGTTCCCATTCCTGTTATCTTTACTGTTCTGGCGACGATTATTATTTCGTATATTATGAACCAGACACGATTGGGACGTTCCTTCTATGCCATCGGCGGCAATGAGGAGGCCTCTATCGCATCCGGTATCAATGTTGTAAAATCCAAATACATGGCGTTCCTGATTAACGGTGTTCTGGTCGGGATTGCCGGCGTGCTGTTCATGGCGCGTGTAAACGCAGGTCTGCCGAATGGTGCGGTAGGCTACGAAATGGAAGGTCTGACGGCTGCCATTGTCGGCGGTACAAGTTTCTCCGGCGGTGTCGGGACAACCTCCGGCTCCTTAATCGGTTCCTTCATCATCGGCTGCCTGAACAACATCATGAACCTGCAGGGCGTAGACTCTTACATTCAGCAGGTGGTAAAGGGCATCATCATCGTGGCAGCTGTTCTGTATGATATCAACTTCAAGAATAAAAAATCGCCCAAGGTTATCCTGCAGAAGAAGGACGAAAAGAAGGAGCCTGCGGCAAAGGCATAACCCAATGATATGGCTTTCATTTGATCAATCAAATGTAAATAAAGCAAAAATGTTCTCAAAAAGGTAATTTCAAAAAGAAAGGGAGAGAGTAAAATGAA
>UMGK01058802.1_pt1 | contig 14302 bp, 9 predicted proteins | sample 1965251 | NCBI WGS metagenome assembly UMGK01 (sample SAMEA4836070, study PRJEB28245) | human gut metagenome | biome: gut microbiome; material: fecal sample | place: Denmark | collected 2008 | reverse complement strand
GGCTGCAGCGTGCTGTTATCATAGCCGCCGCCGATGTCCATACCGATTCCCGCATCGATCAGCGCCTGCTTAAGCGGCGCTCCCGGCGCAGAAAGCAGTGCGTAGTCCAAAACGTCAAACGCCTGGTATAACTTTTTGTCCAGAACGGTTCCGACCACCACATTGTAAGACAGGTAGCTGTTGTCCGTAAGCGGCTCCCCCGATGCCACCGGATAAGGCTTTACGATCTCCACCGGCGCGGCGAACGGCTTCTGCATCCGGATTGCGGAATCCAGCTCGATCTGCTCGTATTTTCCGAGGTATTCCTCATCCATCCAGCGCAGCTTTTCTGCAACGTCCATATCCCCGTACAGATAGATATAGGAATTGCACGGATGATAATACTTTCTGTGGAAGTTCAGATACTGCTCATAGGTAAGCTCCGGAATATGCTCCGGGTCGCCGCCGGATTCGTTTGCGTAAGAGGTATCCGGGAACAGTGAATTTAAAATCAGGCGCTCCAACACATCATCCGGGGACGAGAAAGCGCCCTTCATCTCGTTGTACACCACACCGTTGATCGTTACCGGCGCATCTTCATCCTCCAGCTCGTAATGCCAGCCTTCCTGCTCAAAGATCTCTCTGTGCTTGTAGATGTTCGGATGAAATACCGCATCCATATAGACACTCATCAGGTTCTGAAAATCCGCATTGTTGCAGCTCGCCACCGGATAGATGGTCTTCTCCGGGTACGTGATCGCATTTAAAAATGTGTTGAGCGATCCCTTGACCAGTTCCACGAACGGATCCTTGACCGGATATTTGTCCGATCCGCAGAGCACTGTGTGCTCAATGATGTGCGGCACACCGGTCGAATCCTCCGGCGGTGTGCGGAAGCCGATGTAAAACACCTTGTTCTCATCGTCGTTGGAGATCACGGTGATTCTCGCCCCGCTCTTTTTATGGCGCAGAATATATCCCATCGAATGAATATCCTTTAACTCCTGCTCACCAAGCAGCTCATATGCTGTCAATTCTGAAAGCTTCATAAATCCATAATTCCTTTCCTGCCCGGTCATCCTGTATGTCCGGTATTTACACTGTGTTCTATTATAACAGCTTTTCCCATTCTGCAAAAGAGTAAACTATCTATAGATTTTGTCTGGAACACTCTGCGAACGGTGTCCAAACGCAAAAAAGAGGCTGCCTGAATGCGGCAGCCTCCTCCCATGTCTTCACAGATATATTCTACTGATAAGAACTCCCTATGCGATGCGTGTCACATTCGCTGCCTGCGGTCCCTTTGCACCCTCAGTCACCTCGAACTCGACCTTCTCGCCGTCCTTTAACTCCTTGAATCCATCCATATTCAGTGCGGAAAAATGTACGAATACATCGTTGCCCTCTGCATCTGAAATGAAGCCATAGCCCTTCTTGGCATTAAACCACTTTACAGTACCCTGCTGCATAATTCTAAAAACCCTCCTCAATACAGTTCTGACATTACAGACTATTCCTGTCTGTATAAACCAACAAATTGAAATTAGCACATTTTACCTTTTTTGTCAATCTTTTTCTATCATTATTGTTTAATTTGCACATCAATCTGCTGGTATGGAATGGAAATTCCTTTCGCATCCAGCGCATACTTGATATTTTCCGTCATACGCCAGCGCGCCGGCCAGTAATCCCCGGTCTTAACCCAGACCCTGAGTCCGATGTCCACCGAAGATGCCGCCAGGTTGTCCACATATACCACAGGCTTCTCCTCCGGGATTCTGGCTTCCTCCTTCTCCGCCACCGCATAGATCACATCTTTGGCAGTGCGGATATCCGCTTCATAGGCGATGCCCACCACGAGATCCACACGCCGTCTGTCTTTGTTTGTCACGTTGGTAAGACTGCTGTTGGAAAGCGTACCGTTCGGTATCACAATCAGCTTGTTGTCCACGGTAAGCAGTTTGGTATAAAAAATAGAGATCTCCGTGACCGTTCCCTCATTATTGTGGGAATGTTCAATGATGTAATCCCCGACCTTGAACGGCTTTAACAGCAAAATCAGCACGCCGCCGGCGAAATTCGACAGGCTTCCCTGCAGCGCCAGACCGACCGCCACACCTGCCGATCCAAGCACCGCCACCGCAGACGTCGTCGCAATTCCAAACAATCCCATAATGATAAAAATCAGCACCACATACAGTGAATATTTGATCACCGGTATCATGAACTGCTTGACGCCCTCGTCGGTTCCCGCCCGGTCCATCGAGCGCCGCACCAGCTTTGTGATCCACTTGATGATCTTGCCTCCGATCACATACACAAGCAGTGCGATCAGAACCTGGAATGCGAAGTTTAACAGATCTGGCACCAGCCCTTCCAGCCATGTACGGATAATTCCCGGATTCTTTGCAACCTCCTCAATTCCCTCCTGTGCATGGTTCAATGCCTCCACGGTCTCCGTGGTCGACGGGAATGCATCTGTCTGTGCCGCCAGATACCTTCCCTGCTCCAAAAGTGCCGCTATCCCGTTCACTCTCTCGTCCTCCATCCAACTTTATAATCTTTCTTAAATTTCATGAATAAACAGACCGCTCCTTAGCTTCGGCTCGAACCAGGTTGATTTCGGCGGCATCAAAAGTCCCGCATCCGCCACTGCGAACAGCTCCGCAATGGACGTCGGATACATTGCAAACGCCACCGCGCAGTCCTGCTCACAGCGCCGCACCAGTTCGTCCATGCCCCGGATTCCACCGACGAAATCAATGCGTCCGTCCGTCTTCGGATCTCTGATGCCGAGCACCGGTTCAAGAAGCTTATTCTGCAGTATGGAAACATCCAGATCTGCAACCGGATCTTCCGGCGTGCGGTCCTCCTGCCGGATATGGCAGGAAAACCAATGTCCTTCCATATACATGCAAAAGGTTCCCCGCTCCTTAGGTCTGGTATCCTCTGCCCCGGTAATCTCCTCCACATCAAACCGCTTCTCGACTTCACGGTACAATCCCTTAAAAGAATACCCGTTCAGATCGCGGATCACACGGTTGTAATCCATAATCATGAGTTCATCATCCGGAAACAATACCGAGAGAAAATAGTTAAACTCCTCTTCCCCGGTGTAACCCGGATGTTCCTTCCGGCGCTTCTGCCCTACTTTTACCGCGGACGCTGCCCGGTGGTGTCCGTCTGCAATGTAGATGCTGTCAATGCCCGCAAACGCTTCGTGAATTGCGGCAATATCCGCATCCTCGCGGATGACAAACACCCGGTGTCTCACGCCGTCCTCCGATGTGAAATCATATTCCGGCTCTCCCCGCTTCGTCTTTTCCACGATACGCCGGATCCCGTCATCCGCGCGGTACGCCAAAAAGATCGGTCCGGTCTGTGCGTTACAGACATCCACATGGCGAATGCGGTCGACCTCCTTCTCCGCGCGGGTATTCTCGTGCTTTTTAATGACCCCGTTCTCATAATCATCGATGGACGCGCAGGCTGCCACTCCCGTCTGTACTCTTCCATTCATGGTAAGTTCGTAGAGGTAATAGCACTTTTTGTTCTCCGTCAGAAACGTGCCGTTCTCCACCCATTGCCAGAGTGTATCATGCGCACGCTCATACACCTTGTCGTCGTACATATCCACCGACAGCGGGAACTGTGTCTCCGCGCGGTCGATGCTAAGGAAAGACTGCGGATGCCGCTCCACTTCCTTCGTAGCTTCCTCTCTGTTATAAACATCATAAGGGAGGGCAGCAATCTCTGCTGCCTTCCCTCTCTGTGGTCTGATGCTTACAAATGGTCTGATTTCTGCCATTGTTCTCACACCTCGTTATTTTACTTTCCGTACTTTTAATACCCCATCCGTCTGCTCCAGCTTTGCGAGCACATCCTCCGGCACATTCGTATCCACATCGATCAGCGCATATGCATAGTCGCCCCTGGACTTGTTCGCCATGCCGTCGATATTGATTCCGGCATTGCCGAGAATTGTTGTAAAATGGCTCAGCATACCGCTCTCGTTCTTGTGCAGAATACCGATTCTTCCTGCCGTCATGCAAGCGCCCATGCTGCAGTCCGGGAAGTTGACGGAATGTACGATATTGCCGTTCTCAAGGTAATCGCGGATCTCGCGCACTGCCATGAGCGCACAGTTGTCCTCGGACTCTGCCGTGGATGCGCCCAGATGTGGTGTCACGATGCAGCCCTTTGCACCGACTGTCGTGGTGTTCGGGAAATCGGAGACATATTTTTTGATCTTGCCCGCTGCAAGTGCGTCCACCATCGCCTCCTCATCCACGAGAAGATCTCTCGCAAAGTTGAGCACGATCGCCGTCGGCTTCATCATTGCAATCGCATCCGCACCAATCATCTTTCTGGTGGAATCCAAAAGCGGCACATGAATCGTGATATAGTCGCACTCGCGGTAAATGTCCTCCACGTTGCTGATGTGCTTCACGCTCCGGGAAAGGCTCCACGCTGCACTGACGGAAATATACGGATCGTAGCCGTACACTTCCATTCCCATGTGGGTCGCCGCATTGGCAACCAGAACACCGATTGCACCAAGTCCGATAACACCTAACTTCTTGCCGGAAATCTCGGTTCCTGCAAAATTTTTCTTCTGCTTTTCAGCAGTTTTGGCGATATTCTCGTCGTTCTGATTCGCCAGACACCAGTCGATGCCGCCCACGATATCACGGGACGCGTAGAGCATTCCCGCAAACACCAGCTCCTTGACACCGTTTGCATTGGCGCCCGGGGTGTTGAATACGACAATTCCCTTCTCCGCGCATTTATCCAGAGGAATGTTGTTCACGCCGGCACCGGCTCTCGCCACTGCCGCAAGTCCCCCCGGGAGTTCCAGGTCATGCATTGCGGCGCTTCTCACAAGCACTGCCTCCGCATCCTTTAAGTCTTCCACCTTCTGATAATCATCCGAAAACAGATCCAGACCGACCGCTGCGATCGGATTTAAGCAATGATACTTATGCATTTGCATTCTCCTCCTCGAACTTTTTCATAAACGCAACCAGCTTCTCCACGCCCTCTTTCGGCATTGCATTGTAGATGGAAGCGCGCATGCCGCCCACGGTGCGATGGCCTTTTAAGTTCACAAAGCCTGCGGCTGTCGCTTCTTTTACAAACTTCGCATCCAGCTCTTCGTTGCCGGTCACAAACGGCACATTCATGAGGGAGCGGTCCTCCGGAACAACGGTTCCGTGGAACAGTTTGCTCTGATCCAGGAAATCATAAAGGATCTTCGCCTTTTCCTCATTGCGCTCCTTCATCACGGAAAGACCGCCCATCTTTTTTAACCACTTGAATACCTTGCCGCAGATATAGATGCCGTAGCACGGCGGTGTGTTGTATAAAGAATCCGCATCGGCGTGTGTCTTGTATTTTAACATGGTTGGTGTTCCCGGAAGGGTATCTTCCGTGATCAGATCCTCGCGGATGATGACAATGACAACTCCCGCCGGTCCTACGTTCTTCTGCACGCCGCCGTAGATCACACCGTATTTTGTCACATCCACCGGCTCGGACAAAAAGCAGGAGGATACGTCCGCTACCAGCGTGTGTCCCTTGGTATTCGGAAGCTTCTTGTATTTTGTTCCGTAGATCGTATTATTCTCGCAGATGTACACATAATCCAGATCTTCCGGGATATCCAGGTCGGAACAATCCGGGATATAGGAAAACGTCTTATCCTCGGAAGATGCAAGCTTTACTGCCTCGCCGTAAATCTGTGCTTCCTGATAAGCTTTCTTCGCCCACTGGCCTGTGACGATATAGCCTGCCTTGCGGTTCTTCATCAGGTTCATCGGGATCATGGCGAACTGCTGGGATGCTCCGCCCTGTAAAAACAGAACTTTGTAATTGTCCGGAATGTTCATCAGATCTCTCAGATCCTGCTCTGCCTCTTTGATGATGTTGTCATACACCTTGGAGCGGTGGCTCATCTCCATCACAGACATTCCGCTTCCTCTGTAATCCAGCATCTCATCTGCTGCTTCTTTTAAGACCTCTTCCGGCAGCACTGCCGGACCTGCTGAAAAATTGTACACTCTGCTCATTTTCTAATTCCTTTCCTTTCTCTTTTATTACGGCAGTTCCCTACGCTGCCGCCTCCATGCCCCCTGTAACAAAACATATACGCATGTTATGACTGCGCTGTGGCTAAATCCTCCCCGGTAAATGCCGTACTGATGTCCGCACCCGGAGCAACCATCGGCCATACCTTGTCATCGCAGCCGATCACACAATCGATCACTACCGGCGTCTTTGCAGCAAGCGCTGCTTTTAACGCCTCATTAAATGTCTCGCGGGTTGTGGCGCGGTACCCTGTCGCCCCCATCGCCTCCGCAAGCTTCACATAGTCGACGCCGTCATCTAAAACCGTCGCTGAATAACGTTTTTCGTAAAACAGATCCTGCCACTGCCGCACCATGCCGAGCACATGATTGTTCACAATCACTTCGATCAACGGCAGCTTCTGCCGGACTGCGGTAGCAATCTCGTTCATATTCATGCGGAAACATCCGTCCCCCGCGATATTGATCACCTGTTTTCCCGGATTTGCAACCTGTGCACCAATCGCAGCGCCCAGTCCGTATCCCATGGTGCCAAGTCCGCCGGATGATAAAAATGTGCGCGGATTTTTATATTTATAATACTGTGCAGCCCACATCTGGTGCTGTCCTACTTCTGTCACAATGATGGCGTCGCCGTCTGTCTGGCGGTAGATCTCCTCCACCAGATAAGGTCCGGTCAGTCCCGGCTCCTGGTATGTGAGCGGATATTTTACTTTATAGTCCAGAATATGCGCTATCCACGCTTCATGCCCCAGCTGCGGCAGTTCCGCGTTGATCCGCTTTAAAATTTCTTTCAGGTCTCCGATCACAGCCGCATCGACACGGATATTTTTATTGATCTCCGCTGCATCCACATCAAACTGTAAGATCTTCGCCTGCTTTGCAAACTTCTTGGCATTGCCAAGCACACGGTCGGAAAAGCGTACGCCGACGGCGATCAGCAGATCGCACTCGCTCACGCCGAGGTTGGACGTCTTGGTTCCGTGCATGCCGAGCATCCCCGTGTAGAGATCGTTCGTCCCGTCAAAGGCTCCCTTTCCCATCAGGGAATCACACACCGGTGCGTCCACTTTATGTACAAATTCTTTTAATTCCGCGCTCGCCCCGGAGATCACAGCACCACCGCCCACAAATATGTACGGTTTCTCTGCCGCTTTTATCATCGCAAGCGCCTGCGCAAGATCCTCTTCCCGTATCGTGTCCGTCACGCGCGCGATCGGCTCTGCCTTGCAGAATTCATACTCCGTCTTTGCCGCCGTAATATCCTTCGGGATATCGACGAGCACCGGGCCCGGACGCCCCTTCTGTGCGATCCGGAATGCTCTGCGGATCGTGACCGCAAGCTTTGTGACATCCTTTACGATAAAATTGTGCTTTGTGATCGGCGTCGTGATGCCTGCAATATCGATCTCCTGAAAACTGTCTTTGCCGAGAAGCGGCACATTGACGTTGCATGTGATCGCTACGATCGGCACGGAATCCATGTATGCCGTGGCAATTCCCGTCACAAGATTCGTCGCTCCCGGTCCAGACGTTGCGAAACAGACACCTACTTTTCCGGTGCTTCTCGCATAACCGTCCGCCGCGTGGGAAGCTCCCTGCTCATGCGAGGTTAAAATATGCCGTATCTCCTGATGCTTATATAATTCATCGTATACATTCAGTATGGCTCCGCCCGGGTATCCGAATACGGTGTCCACACCCTGTTCTTTCAGACATTCGATGACAATCTGTGCTCCTGTCAGCTCCATGTCGTATACCTTCCTTTTCTATCCTACTGTTCTTCCGGGAGCGCCAGTATTGCTCCGCGGTTGCCCGAGGTCACGAGCGATGCGTACCGCTTTAAGTATCCGGTCGTCACCTTCGGCTCTCTCGGCTGCCATTTCGCCTTTCTGGCGGAAAGTTCCTCGTCCGGTACGGCGAGTTCCAGCTTTAACTCCGGAATATTGATCCTGATAAGATCTCCCTCTTCCACCAGTGCAATCGGTCCCCCGACCGCTGCCTCCGGCGATACATGGCCGATCGACGCGCCGCGGCTTGCACCGGAAAAACGTCCGTCTGTAATCAGCGCCACCGAAGATCCAAGACCCATTCCCGCGATCGCGGAAGTCGGGTTTAACATCTCGCGCATTCCCGGTCCGCCCTTCGGTCCTTCATAGCGGATCACAACGACATCCCCGGCAACAATCTTACCGCCCTTGATCGCTGCGATCGCATCCTCCTCACAGTCGAAGACTCTCGCCGGTCCCTCGTGCACCATCATCTCATCGCAGACTGCCGAGCGCTTGACCACGCTGCCGTCCGGCGCAAGATTGCCTTTTAATACGGCAAGTCCGCCGGTCTTGCTGTACGGGTGATCCACCGGACGGATCACTTCCGGATTCTTATTCACTGCATCCGCAATATTCTCCCCGACGGTCTTTCCGGTCACGGTCATGCACTCCGTGTGCAGCAGTCCGATGTCCGCCAGTTCTTTCATTACCGCATAGACGCCGCCCGCCTCGTTGAGATCTTCCATATAAGTCGGTCCTGCCGGTGCCAGATGGCACAGGTTCGGTGTCTTCTCGCTGATCGGATTGGCAAATGCAATATCAAAATCAAATCCCACTTCATGGGCGATTGCCGGAAGATGGAGCATGCTGTTCGTCGAACAGCCGAGCGCCATATCCACGGTCAGCGCATTTAAGATGGCTTCCTTCGTCATAATATCACGCGGGCGGATATTTTTGCGGTACATTTCCATCACCGCCATACCCGCATGCTTGGCGAGCTTGATGCGCTCCGAATAGACTGCCGGGATCGTGCCGTTTCCGCGAAGTCCCATTCCCAGCGCCTCGGTGAGACAGTTCATGGAGTTCGCCGTGTACATTCCAGAACAGGAGCCGCAGGTCGGACAAACCTTCTCCTCGTATTCCCTGACTTCCTCCTCCGTCATCGTGCCGGCTGCATAGGAACCTACCGCCTCAAACATGGAAGAGAGGCTGCGCTTTTTGCCCTGTACATGTCCGGCAAGCATCGGTCCGCCTGACACGAACACTGTGGGTACATTGATGCGCGCTGCAGCCATCAAAAGTCCCGGGACATTCTTATCGCAGTTCGGAACCATGACGAGCGCATCAAACTGATGTGCAAGCGCCATACATTCCGTGGAATCGGCAATCAGATCACGCGTCACCAGCGAATATTTCATACCGATATGTCCCATCGCGATTCCGTCGCAGACCGCGATTGCCGGAAATACCACCGGCACGCCGCCAGCCTCCGCAACGCCAAGCTTTACCGCGTTGACAATCTTATCCAAATTCATGTGACCGGGAACAATCTCGTTGTAGGAGCTCACAATACCGACCATCGGCTTGTTCATCTCCTCCTCGGTAAATCCCAGCGCGTTAAACAAACTTCTATGAGGTGCCTGCTGCATCCCTTTTTTTACATTATCACTCTTCATCTATCTTAACTCCGTTTCTGTCATTCTATCTGATCCGCTCGCAGATCAGATCTCCCATCTGTGCCGTGCCGACCTGGGTTACCTTTTCCTGCTGCTTCTCCTGCGGCATGATGTCAATGGTACGGTAGCCATCCTGTAAGACCTGCTTCACCGCCTGCTCCACTGCATCCGCCTCCCGATCCAGATCAAAGCTATAACGCAGCATCATGGCTGCACTTAAGATCGTTGCGATCGGATTCGCAATTCCCTTTCCGGCAATGTCCGGTGCCGACCCGCCGCTCGGCTCGTAGAGTCCGAACTTTGTATCGTTTAGGCTGGCGCTTGAGAGCATACCGATCGAACCTGTCACCATGCTCGCCTCATCCGACAAAATGTCGCCGAACATGTTCTCCGTCAGAATCACGTCGAACTGCTTCGGGTCTTTTACCAGCTGCATCGCACAGTTGTCCACGAGCATATGCTCATAGGTCACTTCCGGGTAATCCTGCGCCACCTCCTCGACGATCTTTCTCCAGAGTCTCGAGGAATCCAGCACGTTTGCCTTATCTACACTCGTCACCTTTTTGCGCCGCTTCATGGCAATATCAAAACCGCGCTTAGCGATCCGTCTGATCTCGTTCTCATTGTAGGTCAGCGTATCCGTCGCTGTCAGCACACCGTCCACTTCCTCGGTCTTGCGCGCTCCGAAATACAGTCCGCCGGTCAGCTCCCGCATAATCATCATGTCAAATCCGTCCCCGATGATGTCGTCCCGAAGCGGGCATGCGGCTTTTAATTCTTCATATAAATATGCCGGTCTTAAGTTGGCAAACAGGTTCAGCGCCTTGCGGAGCTTTAAAAGTCCCGCCTCCGGTCTCTTCTCCGGCGGCAGCTGATACCACGGCGAAGTCGATGTGTTGCCGCCGATCGATCCCATCAGCACCGCATCGGAAGCCTTCGCGGAAGCGATCGCCGCATCCGTGAGCGGCTCACCCGTCGCGTCAATGGAGCAGCCTCCCATCAGAATCTCTTCATAGCGGAACACATGTCCGTAGGTCTTTCCAATCTGATCCAGAACTTTCTTTGCCTCTGTTACGATCTCCGGTCCGATCCCGTCGCCGGAAATCACGCCTACCTTATATTCCATCTCTCTAATCCCTCTTTTCTTCCTGCCATGCAGGAATCCGTCTTGTATTGACTTTAGTACATTACTAACAGACAGTATATAAATTCTATAATAATGTATCTCGGGAAACAATGCAACCTCTGAATCCATTTTTCTTTTTCATACTCCCTATAACCGGGTCTTATGAAAAAGGAGCAGCCTGCCTTTTGTGTCCGCTGCTCCCTTCTGCCGTCTCATTCCGTCTGCTCTAACACAACGCTGTTCAGTCCAAAATAGACGCGCATATATTCATTTCTCCAGTCGCTTTTCTCCTCTGTAATATCGTCAAGGAAAAGCATCCACGGCTTTGCGGTATACGCCTTTAGCACCACGTCTTTCCCCGCAGAATCACACAAAACGGCGTAGCGCTCATCAGCCTCCGCCGAATATTCCTGTGCCTCGCCGCTGCGGATCAGCAGGTATGCCTGCCATGCGGTCATATTTTCCCCGCATCCGATTATCATTCCCACCGCAAGTACAGCAGCCGTGATCAAAAAACTGCCCGGAAATTCTCCTGCAGCCCCGGACAGTGCTGCCGCCCCGGACGCCTCCAGTCTTGTGACCGCCCATCCGCACAGATAGGCTTCATTTAACACAAACAGCCAGACGAAGGAAAAATATACCACGTTGGTCAGCCGGACGTCCCCCGGCGTTCCCATCGCGTAGATGGGCGGACAGAACATTGCGCACAGCCAGGCGACCGACAACACAAAGACAAGCAGCGGATAGCGGAACGAAAATCCATACTGTCCACGTATCTTCTTTACCAGGGGAAGAAGCACCGGAAGCAGCAGGACCGCCGTGACAATGACTGCAAGTCCCATCCAGCTGTTGATGCATGCAATTCCGGTTTTTACCGCGGTAACAATCGTTCCCGCCACACCGGGTCTGTCGGAAAAATACGACTGCCGGATTCTGGTGCCCGGCGACGTCACATTAAAAAGGAATCCCGCCACCATAGCCGCAAGCGTTATGACGCAGCAGATCAGGTTCTGCCGCCGCTTTTTTACCGCAGCAAATATTCCAAATCCGACAATCAGCAGTATCCCCATAAATGCGGTCACGTGATTCCCTCCGGCAAGCAGCACCGCAAGCAGCACCGCAAGCACCGTCCTGCCTGCTTTTCTCCGCGGGTGCTCCCCGGCAAGGCTGAGCAGCACACACAACAACAATAATAGCACCGCATGGAAGAATACATAATTCATCGCGCCGTTATACCAGTACAATCCCTGCAGGGCGGAGGGCATCCATTCGATCATAAGAAACGACATGACACAGCCGGCAGCAAATCCCTCCAGTCTCGGGCAGCCGCATTTGCGGTGAAAGATATAAACCGTACCCGCGCAGTTTGCCCCCACAATAATTGCGAGCAGCAAGATTCCGGTCAGCGCGTAATATTTGTCGCCGAAAATTCCCGGTTCCAGCGCCAGCAGAACCGCCGATGCATAAAGCCCCTGCCACTTCTGATAGAACTCCGCTGATGTGGCAAACGCTTCTTTTATCACATTCCAGAAAGAATGTGTCTCCCGCCAGATCTGGAAGGTGCGGTAGGCATAACCATAGTCATCTCCCGACTGATGATTGTACTTCGAGAGTACGGCTAACGGGATCAGCGCGCAAAGACTCAATAGAATCAGCAGCCACAAATATACTTTTTTTCTCGCTTGTAATTTTTCCATTCTGTTACCTCAGATCCATCTTAAATATATCGTATACACCACCGGAATCACATAGACGACCAGCAGAAATCCGGCATAGACCACCGCAAAAATACCTGTGGCGGCACAGCCAAGTCCGGCGTAGATTTTATTCAGGACGCTTTCTCTCCGAAGCAGACGCGAGAGAAAGCCCCAGACTGCCAGAAGCATCAGTGCCGTGCCCGTCACCGCCGCACCCTTTTTCATTCCCCGCGGCACATAACAAAGCGTAATCTCATTCGTACCCTCGTCAAGCGGCACAAGCATCAGATTGCCCGCGAGCCGGCTTATGGTCCGCTCCTCTCCGTTTACCGTACAATGCCATCCGCCATCCGCATTGATTGGAAGCATCAGATACTCCTCTCCCGCCGATTCCACAGTAAGCTTACAGGAATCCCGATCCAGTTCATATGTAACCGACCTTCCCGCCGTATCCACCGCCTCCAGCAGTTCCTGCGGATCGAGGAGTCCGAAGAACACCGCTCTCTCTGCGCCGCTGTTCCCGACGGACTGGCGGATATCTACCGTGATGTCCTCGTCCGCAAAACACCCGATGGAGAGAATTCCCCCATTGCCGGTTGCAGGATAGCTCTCATTGTACAGATCATTGTAATCCGGGACGTAGAGCCTCTTTCCGTTTACCGTAATTTCTGCCTGCTGCAGATCCTTTCCATAGAGATATAGGGTCTGCTTTCCGTCTGCGTGAAACCGGTACGATAATTCCGCTCCGGTCTCATCATCCACATAGGTCTCTTTTTCCCAGTCGATGGGAGTTGTGTGAAAGAGCAGCTCCGACAACCGGTTCTGGTTCTCAAACACATTCTCCGTGTACGCTTCCGTGGCTGCATACGCTTCATAGTTCGCCTTTGTGATAAAAAATGCCCTGTCCCCGACGGACGCATTTTCCCACAGCGTAAACTTTTCGGTCTCCGCAAGCGGCCAAAGAAAATCCTCCGCCGTGTCTTTTCCCCACGAGCCCGCTTTGGACGCCACATAGTAGCGGTATCCCAGCATGATATCGGACGCGAGGGTTCCGCCCGTGTCACTTAATCTGGTCCACACCTGAGAATATCCGAGCAGCGTGTTCATCCCGATCTGCTCCGATGTCATCAGATGCAGATAGTTAGAGTAGGAGGTGTTATCTGCAATCAGCGGATAATTGTTGTCAATCGCTCCGTCCGCCAGCTTTGCCTTGCGGAAAATATCGGTTTTCCCGGCAAGCGGCTGACCGATTTCCGTGGCATCCCCGACAAAATCCGCCTCGTCCATGTGCGGCTCCGGCTGTATCAAAGCGATGCCGAGCGCCACCATCTGCACGCACCAGATTCCAAGGAACGCATATAAAATGTTCCGCCGCGTGCGGCTCTCCCCCACAAAATCCGGCACGCGCGCCGCTGCCATACAAATCACGGCAAACACCAGCATATAGCCATATCGCATCGGGAAGCACACATACGTCCCGCGGTGCCAGATGAGATTGACCGCCTCGAAGAAAACCGGCAGCACCATCGCCGCCACCAGATACCACTGCCAGATGTGCTCCCGCTTCCGTCTGCCAGAAATGACGAAGAACAGCAGCGGAACCGCCACGCTGCCAAGAATCACCCATTTCCACACCGCGTCCATTCCGTCCTGCCGAAGCAGCAGAAAATAGCCGGAGATTCCCCGGTACTCCTCGCCCGACAGCCGGTAGGAACCAAGCATTGCCCTCGCTGCCGGCAGAAATATTACCGCCGCAATTCCAAGCGACAGTAAAGAAGTCAGCCCGAATTTTAAAATGCCGTTCTTTTTTAGCGGCTGGTCCTGCCGGTTCAGGAAAAAATATCCCCCCGCAAACACGATCAGGAAAAAACACATCATGTACGCCTGCGGAATATTGATGAGGAATACCAGCGTCAGGCAGACGATATAGCCGAGCGTATTTTTCCCGAGACGCCAGTCCCCTTCC
>UMGK01053548.1_pt1 | contig 14379 bp, 13 predicted proteins | sample 1965251 | NCBI WGS metagenome assembly UMGK01 (sample SAMEA4836070, study PRJEB28245) | human gut metagenome | biome: gut microbiome; material: fecal sample | place: Denmark | collected 2008 | reverse complement strand
TTTCCATCGACTTTCTTGCGGTCGGCGTCTTCCAGGCCGTCGGCATGGGACGGGAATCGCTGCTGTTTGCCATCCTGCGAAAGATCGTGCTGGAAATCCCTGCGCTCTTTATCCTCAACAGCACGGTGGGACTGTACGGTCTTGCCTATGCGCAGTTCTGTGCCGAGGTCATTCTGGCAACCGCTGCCATCCTTGTGCTGCGCCGCCTGTTCAGCCGTCTGGAGGCTGCCGATAACCTGCACCGCCAATAATACATCAAAGTATGAAAAAAAGGACAGACAAAAGTCTGTCCTTTTTTTCTGGTCTACTTATGAATGGAATTTCTCCTTTATCATTACATTTGCATTGTCAATCGAGCTATCGATTGCTTTTGTATTCACAGAATTTATTCCGTTCTCCTGTGTGCTTTTCTTTACAAGTTCCACTTTACACATGTTGTACAGCAAACCTACGATTAAAACGGTATTCTCCGTCATCATCTTTTCTCTTGGGGTAAAATCATTCCAGTCACAATTTCCCTGAACCTCTACCATCTGTCTCAGATTAAACAGATAAAACTGGTACATATTATTCATAATATTTTTCAGAGGCTGCGCACAGCTCTCCCAGATAGGCACAGATTTCATTTATTTTTCCCTCTGCCTCTTCCATCTGTTCCCACGCTTCATCTGCCTTTTCTGACAACTTTCCGCCTGTAACATTAAAAATAATGCCACCTACCAAAAGCCCTACGCCTAAGGTAGAAGCTCCCAAAATTGTCGTGCCCAGTGCCATTCCTCCTCCGCCTGTCGCAATAGAACCTCCTCCCAATGCAGCTAGCGTTGCATTGGTTGCCGCTACTCCAGTTAGCGAAGAGATTGCTGTTCCAGTAGAAGCTGTACCCAATGCCATCACTGCTGTCGTAGTGACTCCTGAAGCAGCAAATGCGCCTGCTGCACCTGCTCCTGCTCCTCCAAGACCTCCCAGAAGAATACCAGCACCAACAGATACCTCTTTCAATTTCTCGCCATTATATTTGGGAAGAACCACACCGCCTTTTGAGTACTCCTTAAAGGTTGGTCTGTTCTTAATCTTTTCAAAAAGATCCGCAAAATCTCCAAAACTCTTAGTGATTTCCAGCTCCAATCTTCCGAGCTTGTCCATCGCTTGATTGGTCTCTTCTTCTGTTTCCTTAAAACGCTGCTCATTCTTCTTATGGCGATACTGCGCAACCTCTATCGTATCCTTGGCATCCTTCATTTTGACTGCGCCGCTAACCTATCCTGTTTTTCTCCGCTCATGATGGCTCCCCTTTATCATTGCTATTATTTTTCACATAATTCGGAGATAAGCGATTTGCTCATTCGATTAGAGTCTACCCCTTTTTTGTAGCTTCTGTCAATAGCTGCCTGCTTCCTTCTCTTTTTCTCTTTTTATTATAAAGAAAGAACCGGACATCCTTCTGTCCGATAAAAATATTTTTTGTTCGAAATAGAGACCATTTTCAGTCTCTATTCTAGCACAGATTTCAGCTAAAATAAGGTAGACAAGTGTACAATCTTTAGAAGGTGAGTTTGTGGCAGAATCAAAAATTAAAAGTGACGACCAGATTGACATCGGCAGCAACATCCGCCGGATTCGCCTTTCTCAAGGCATCAAGCAGATTGAGGTCATCCGGCAGCTACAGCTGCGCGGGTTCAACGTCACCAAGGAAACGATGGTAAAGTGGGAGCATGGAAAGAAACACTTTTCTGCCAGCTAGCTCAAAGCCATCAAGGAAATCCTCCACACAACTTACGATGAACTGATGCAATAAGGGCAGGTACCACAGTTGGTATCCTGCCCTTTTGTTTATCGGTCAAACAAGCCCTTGAACAGCCCGCAAATCCTTACGCCGATTGCACCCACCAACATTCCGACAATCGCTCCGCGAATCCCGGCAATCATCCCTCCGATTACACCGCCGGTTTCAAAGCCGTCGTCGATACAGTCCTTGAAAATATCGCCAAAGGAGCGGGCGATGGATTCGCTGTAATTTTCCTTTCCATCATCATCGGTTCACATACTCTCGTCCTCGTTGATGTTGTCTGCCAGCACAAGTACCTTTTCACCTTTGACCGCCCGAAGGATCTGAAGCAGCAGCTTATTCAGGTTGTAGGCTCTTCTCTGTTCCCCGTTTTCGTCTGTGTATCCCGCACAGTAATAGATGGGGTCAGTCTGTAAGCCGATTGATTCCAAAATCCTTCTTTGGATGGAAGAAACCTTTTCCTCCAGAAATTTCTGCAAGGTTTCATCCGGCAGGTTCTTCTCGTAATCCCAATGGTTTCCCTTCATCGCTACATCTGCCTGATTGACTGCAACCAAAATGCGCTGCCCGGCATCCGAGTCCAAATGAGGAAGGATGGTTTCCCCGATCAGTCGATAAACTGTGCCCATATCCTTGGAAGAAGCATCCAGAACAACCAGGACCACGTCGATGAGCAAATTCCCGTCGTTTGTCTGTTTCTTCCAGCTTGCTGATGATCTGCCGTGCATACTCTCGGTCGGCAGATTCACTGTCCCCAAATCCGGGCGTATCCCAGATGACCAGATTTTCCAGCTTGTAGCAGTCGATGTCTTTGGTCTGCGGGTCCACTCCTGCCCCAACCTCTGCGACGCGCATATTGAACAGGGAGTTGATGGTGCTGCTCTTTCCGCTTCCAGTCGGTCCGGTGACCAGCAGGTTCACCTGTTTGCCCTCCATCTGTTTGAGCAGCTCCAGTAGGCGCTGATGCTCCTGCGTAGAGCCTGCCATTTCCGAAAACTGTTCGCGAATCCGTTCAAAGATATTGTTTGTGTTCATAAAAGTCCCTCCTGAAAAGATGTCAGTGTTTTTCTCTGTCCCTTCAATATACCCCTTTAAGCGGACAACTGCATGTTCTTCTAAACTTTTTATTTGTAAATCCTCATCATTTTTATGACCTGTGCCCTTTTTTAAATCATCACAAGCTCAAGTACATCCCATTTATTCACACCCAAACCTTTGCCACAGCTGTTTTGTGCTACAAGAATTAAAAAACACAGAATCAAGGCAAAGCTAAAGGACTTGCCGCCTGCAATTCACAGACAGCAAGCCCTTTCGGCTGCTTGAACAATTTTTACTTCAAAATATTGTCTAACTTTTGGAGGTCACTTCAAATTCCCTGACCTCTCCTTTTATCCTATTTGCAGAATTTCCGTTTTCTCATTCCCTGTCCCCCGTTTTGTCAAAGCAGGTCTTCAGCTTCCCCAGCGCTTTTTTCTCGATGCGCGATACATAGCTCCGCGAAATATCCAATTTTTTTGCCACCTCCCGCTGTGGCAGCGGTCTGAGGTTGTACAAGCCATAGCGATAGGAAAGAATTTTTTGTTCCCGCGGCTCGAGGTTGGTTTCCAAAAAATGGTAAAGTTTTTGTGACTGGATACTCAAATCAATGCTTTCCACAATATTCTCGTCACTTTGTACAATGTCCATCAGAGTGATCGAATTTCCATCCTTATCCATGTCAATCGGGTCGTTGATGGAAACATCCTGCATCGTCTTTTTCTTTTGTCTGAAATACATCAGGATTTCATTTTCAATACATCTGCTTGCATAGGTCGCAAATTTTGTTCCCTTGCTGCTATTGAAGGTAGAAGCTGCTTTGATCAGCCCAATCGTTCCAATCGAAATCAAATCCTCCTGGTCACGGTAGCTGGCATAGTACTTCTTGATGATATGTGCCACCAGCCGCAGATTGTGCTCAATCAGCTCATTCTTTGCCTCTTCATTCCCTTGCTTGATTCGCCTAAGACACTCCTGCTCCTCCTCCTTGCTCAGCGGCTGCGGAAAACAACTGCTTCCGGTCACATGCAGTGCAAGATAAATCATGTTGCACAGGGCGCTCAGCACCATTGCAGTATACATCGTTCATCCCTCCAAAATCATTTGATAAAAAAGCTCTCCTTTCAAGATATGCCCAAAAGTTTGCTGATTTGTTTGTCCATTACATAAAATGTCAGCTTTTTGTCTGTTTGTGGTGAATCTTTCCTTCCTTCTTTCGGCACAATATCATTTTCTTGGCATCTTAGACCTTAAAGCGAACAGGCTAAAATTCAACATATTCAAAAATCCGAATTGCACCCATACCTCCTCGGCAAATACGAGTACAAAAGAACAGTGACCTGTAAAACAGGTCACTGTTCTTTTGCTTGTATAAAATACTATTTTAAAAAGTCGATTTCACCGTTTCCAGAATAAGCGGCGATACCGTCTATCCAATTCTATTAGAATCCACGCCCATACTGCGAGAAAAGATTTTCCCGTATACACATTGCTTTGCTTTATGAATGAAACTTTTGTATAGTTGAACATCCGTTTTTCACTATATCCCTTTTGGGATATTCCGAACTCTTTACGCGCAACCGTCCCGCTTCCCAATCCATTTCAGTAGGTCGATATGACTCAAGCTATATTCTGTTGCTTTGGAATATCCATACAAAAGCTCCAGTTTCCAACTCTTTGACCGTTCTTCTCCAAGGTACGCTGAGAAAACTCCTGGAATCCATTTTTTGCATAAAATTTGCGGTTGCCCTCGGTGTTGGTGATGAGGGTCAGTTCCTGTCCGCCCTGCTTTTGAACATAAGGAATGAGGCAATCCTGCAACATACCACTTCCCAAGCCACAACCCTTCATCGAGTTATCCACTGCCAGGACTTCGAGATACCACGCGGATGGGTGTTTACGGTCACAATCTGCACGTGCATCCTCTAAAAAATGGAAAAAATCTAAAATTTTTGAAAAACCAACCGGATAAACCAAGCTCAAACCTCCGGCTTTTACATAATCCTCAACATCTGCCTTCTTTTTTGCAGGGTTTTGTATCAACGCCGCAGAAACAATCTCCCCATCTTTTACGCCAACAAAACATTTATTCTGCTGTGCATTGGCTTTGATATTGACCCGATGCAGCTTTTCCATATAAGTGTTGTAGCTTTCTTCATTTTTAAATGCGTTACGAAAAGCACAGTCAAAATAGGGATAATGTCCAAATGATTTGGCAGATAACTGGGCAATGCGATTAAAATCCTTTGTTCCCGCTTCACGATAATCAATCATAGAACCTTTTGACCTCCTTTATATGATGGATTATTTTATCCCATACTTTTGGATAAAGATAGACCGAACAATGAACAGGCAAATAACTTTCGGAGAACTTTTTTCATGCAAATCAAACAAACTTCCGGCAGGGCACCAGCCGTCTATCTGCTCCATAAAAATAAACAGCCGGTTGGGAAGCTGTTGCGCTCCAGCCGGCTGTTTGTATGATAGATAGAATTGTTGTCTTCCCGGGTAGCTACTTACCAAAATTCATATTAGCATAGACCCGCTCCATTCGTTCGTCGGGGAAGCGCTCATCCACCATCTCCCAGAAGCTGTTGGAAGCAGGAACATCATGGACACGCTCGGACCAGCGGTAGACCGCAACCATCGAAACCACACAGTTGACCACCAAGAAGGCTGCAACACACCAGGTTGCAATCTTGCCAAAGCGGTTGGGCAATTTTAAAATCCACTTTGCCATGCGCGGGTAGATGTCCTTAATCCAAAGTACACCCAGCACACCCCAGAAGCAGGAATAGAGCAGACAGATTCTGCCGTTCAGATTAAACGGCATCCGGCTGTAATCCCACGAGCGAGAGCCGAGGATCAATTCCTGTCCCCAGGAGCAGATATATTCCACCACGCTGCCGACCAGCATTCCTCCCAGGAAGGAAAGCCAGCGCCCGCGATTTCGGAAACGGTACAGTGCAAGGGTCAAGGTCAACGCACCCACTCCGTACAACAGGTTAAACGGTCCGTATACCAATCCCGCCCGGCTTTCCAGATAGCCGTGGCGCAGGATGCACCAGATGGATTCTACCACTACGCCTGCAAAGCTGCCCACAAAGCAAACCAGCATCAGTTTATAGCCGTTGATACCCTGCGCAAAATGCTTGCGCTGGCGCTCCTCCAGGTCGATGGTGCCGTTTGCCGGCGGGTTCAGGCGGTACCACTTGCGGTCACGGCTCTTCTGCATATCCCGAAAGCGCGCGCTCAGCTCATCCTCCATCGCCATTGTGCGCTGATGCGCCTGCTTGAGGTCATTGTTGACCTCCTTTAAGCTGTCGATCTCCTTTTGAATCTTCTGGTCCAGATGAGCATTTTCCCCATTTTCCTTTGGCTCCTCTGCCAGTGTCCGATAGCTTTTTTCCAGCTCCTTTTCAGCTTCTTCCACCGCAGAAAGCAGTTGTGTGGTTTCTTCCTTCAGCTTCTGCTGTGCGCCGCTGTTTGTATCCTTCTGTTTTTCGTTCATCGCTCTGCCTCCTCTTGTATGATTCCCTATTCTTCTTTGCTCCTTGCTCCCTCACCAAGCTGCGGATGTTCCGCAAGATTTTCCAGCATCCGCTCTGCCACCTCTGCCACCTGCCGAAACTCCTCTCCCGAGATTCCTTGCGCTACCTCACTGATAAAATAGCTTTGTGCGACACGCAGTCGTTTTACCAGCTCCTGCGCCTTCTCCGTCAGATGAAGGTGATAGATTCGGTTATCCTGTTCATCTTTTTGGGAGCAGATATAGCCGGCTTCCCGCAGGCTTTCCAGACTTTTGCTCACCATCCCCGCCGAAAGCTGGGAATACTGTGCGATGGCATGTGCGGTATCCTCGTCTGGAAAATTGTAGAGGTAAAGGACACACAGCATCTCACTCATCTTGATGCCCAGAGGAGCAACCGCCTGATAGCAGTATTTTCGATATGCTTTTTGCAGCTGGTTAAAAGCGCCCAGCACATCCTTCATCCAAAACCTCTCCTTTGCTTGACTCTCCTGTTTTCCAGGAAAATAGTTGAATTTTAAACTATTTATCTTTATGATAGAAAAATATGCGCCATCTGTCAAGGCATCTCCAGCTATTTTACATTTCATTCACAGTTGTCATTCCAGTGCCACGGCTGCTAGCTTTTATAAAAGAAAACAGCCCTTGTATCCCCAGTACCAAAATGTACCTTCCATACAAAAGCTGTTTTATCCATTATTTTCTATTTTTCCCTTCCAGCAGTTCGTACAACGGCTGCGGGTCCTCGGCGTCCAGACCCACCATCGGCAGGTCGATGCCCTCCTCCTGCATCATCTGCGACAGCACCTCCATCAGTACACCACGTTCCGGCACACAGCGGACATCCCGGAGCAGTTGTGGTAGGTCGTCGTGACTGGAAAACTCCCCTCCCCATGGAGCAGAGCAGGTGAATTTAACCCCGCAGCTCGGGCTTCCATTGATACCGACCACGCCCAGCACCTGAAACTTTTCCTGCTCACGCGGCTGAAGGTAGCCCTTCATCTGCTGGATAATCGGCTGTAAAATTTTTCGGCAGTGGTCGCGAAAGAAAGGATTGTCAAACTGTTCCTTGACATGACCCCAACGGCTTGCGCCATAGAGGGTAAATTCCGGGCAGGGCAGCTGAATCAACTGGATGCCTTGGTCGACGACCCGGTGCAAAAATTCCCTGCGCAGTTTTTCCTCCTGCTCTCCCTCCTGTGCCGAACGCTGCACCTTGGCAGCGGTATTCAGCGCACAATGACTAACGAATACAATCTTCTGCTGTTCCATTGTAAGCTCCTTTTTATCGTCTTGTCTCTGCAAATGTTTTTCTTCCTTTATTATAATCATCCGCCTTTGCAAAATCAACCGCTTTATTATTCCAAATTGTATAAATAGCTATCAGTTTTCCTGTTTCTAAATTTCCACCGGTAATCTCCTGTTATTTCCCGGGAAAAATCCCTCTCTCCGAAAAAAGAGAGAGGGATTTTCAGCTTCATTATTTACCCTGTGCTGCCAGGATTGCTTTTACTTCGTCCACAGTGTATCCGTCTGCTTTGGTTTCCCAGTTCTTCATTCTGGAACCGCTGAATTCAGCATGGACGTTGTAGCGGGTCAAGCACCAGCCAACGTTGTAGTAACATGGGAGCATATGTGCTTTTTCCAAAGTGTAGGCTTCTGCATCTGCAAATGCTTCATATCGAGCATCCATATCCTTGGTGATGGCGTCTGCTTTTTCTACCATTTCGGTGTAGGTGCGGTAGGAATCCAACAGTTCTTTGTTGGTTTCATTCTCTTCCACCTTGTTGATGTTGGAGTAAGCTGACGAATACCAGGCGTTGTCATTACCGATGACGGTCTGACCCAGATAGTTCTTCGGGTCATTGTAGTCTGCACCCCAACCATTGATGCAGAAAGACTGTACTCTTGGTTCGCGAACTTCTTTGCTAAAACTGGAGATGTAGGTCTTGATGTTAAATTTCACATAGTCGCTTCCCAAATATTTATCAAAGCTGTTCTGCAGAACGAGTGCGTTGTCCAACTGGGTTTGATTTGCACCAGGAACATAGAAATCCACATCGACTGGGAAGGTCACACCCAACGCAGTCAGTTCTTCGATTGCCTGTTTCTTATATTCAGCTCCCTTTTCTGCATCATATCTTCTTGGGTTTTTTCCGTCCGATTCTGGAAGTCCCATGCGCTCTTCTACCAGGTCAACATAGTCAACACCATCCGAGGTGCGAGCCAGATTTCGACAGGTATAGCTGCTGTTTTCACACTGAAGCGGTTCCACTGCATTGAATCTGCCAAAGTAATCATACAAATTCAATCCGTAATAGATGGACTTTCTGAACGCTTCATTTGCAATCGCGGTGTTCCAGTTGGTATCTGGGGTTCCATCTTCCTTATTCTTTGCATAGTTCCAGTGGAACTGATAGGACATGGTGCTCGGTTTATCCGGTACCATATACTGATAGAGTTCGTGGTCTGGATTTTCGCTGATGGTCTTAATCATACTTTCGGTCAGTTTGACGTAGTCCACGTCTCCTGTCTGGTACAACTGATATGCAGTATCCCAGGATTCAACCATGCGGTGGGTCGCGGTGTCAAAGCGTACCGACTCGGTATCCCAGTACTTCGGATTCTTGGTGAACACCTTTTCGTTGCCCTGGATGTAGGATGTCAAAGTGTAAGCACCATTATACCACATATTCTCGTTGTTCATCGCATTGACACCGTCTACGCCCAGTTCATCGACCAAGCCCTGTGCCAGTGGATAGAGACAGTTAGAGGTTGCCAAGGTGTCAAAATATGGCTTTTCAGAAACACAATGATAGATGATGTTGTTCTTGTCAACGATTTCCATGCCAACCATCTCGCGGAATTTGGAACCTTCTCCTGCTGTAAGAGCACGTGCTTCTTCTTCCGAGAGAGTCTTTGTATACTCATAGTATTCCTCCGCGCCTTTGATCATCTCAATCGGCATCGAGGTGTTGACCGATTCATTTTTGTGGAAATTGAGGACCCACTCCAACCCGGTAGCAAAGTCTTCCGCTGTGCAGTCGGCTTTTTCGTTGGCGTTGACATCCACCCACTTGACACCATCGCGAAGATGGAATTTCCATGTTAAACCGCCGTCCTTGGTTCCCCACTCATCCGCAACTGCTGCTATAATTTCACCGCGGCTGTTGGAGGTCAGTAATCCGTCCCACAGGTTAAGAAGTACCACAGCATCCTCTGATCTTTGACTGTGCAGGAAGTTAAACGTTTCCAATTCACTAGATGCAATCTTCGGGATGACCACTTCGGTCAGCTCTCGTTTTGCTTCCGGTTCGCTCTGCTCCTGCTGCTGTTGGGGCTTTTCCGCCGATGCTTCTTCCGGCGCTTTAGTTTCGGTCGATGCGCCACCGCAGCCGCCCAATACCATCATTGCCGCCAAGCCCAGTGCCAGTGCCTTTGTAAATTGCTTGTTCATACTTCTCCTCCTTCGGTGAAATCCCTGTGTATCAGGGTTTTCTCTTTATAAATTGGATACAGCCATTTTGCCTCATTTTATTTTGAGAGTAAAATTTTGTATCGGTTTATCTTAGAATATCAGATAAACGTAGTATTGTCAATCATAAATAAAAGTTTTTCTCATATATATTTAATTTTTATTTATATTGATTCAATCCATTCTATCTCTTCTGGATTATATCACCAATTTCTTTTAGCGATGTAAAGCAGTTTTAATTGTAAAAAAATGGCAAAATTTCATTAAATCCTGCTATCTTATACATTTTTACCCAATAATTGATTATATATCAAACTATTTTGCTATTAAATTAATTTTGAATAAACCAGCAAAAGACAAAAAAAGTGCAGCCTGCCAAATAAAAGGACAAGCTGCACTTTTTTAAATCATTCCCCTGCCTTTTAGCATCCCCAGCACAACGCAGACCACAATGCCCACTGCGCAGGCTGCAATCAGATAATCCAGATAGCGCACCGGAACCTTTCGAAAGCTGTCATAGACACGTTCCTTCCCGGTCATCTGCTCTAGGCGCTCCTCCTTCTTCTTTAGCTCTGCTTCCCGTTGGGCAAGCTGCTGCTCTCGCTCACGCAGCCATTGCTCCTGCTGCGAAAGAGGGTTTATTTCCTCGGAAATTTCCTTTTTTTCTTCATCCATTGTAACAAACTCCTTCTGCGAAAGAAAACAACACGGAAAAATCGTGTGGATTTCTCCGTGTTGTTATAAGAATCGAACAGCGATTACTTCTTAGCCAAATATTTGCGCAGGTCCAGAGCAACTGCGACGATAATAACAAGACCCTGTACGATGTAAGTGTACGCCGGGTCCACACCCAGGAACTGCAAGCAAATCTTCAGAATTTCAAATACCAGTACACCAATCAGTACGCCACTGACCTTACCGACACCACCGTTGGTGGATACGCCGCCGATGGTACAAGCTGCGATTGCTTCCAGTTCATAACCGAAACCGGTAGCAGTAGAAGCGCCGCCTGCTTTTGCGCCCAGCAGGAAGCCGCCCAGAGCGTACAGGATAGCAGCCAGAACATAGATGCGGATGAGGGTGGCAGGAACGTTGACACCTGCTACCTGTGCTGCGTTTTCGTTTCCGCCGATTGCATACATATATTTGCCATGACGGGTCTTATTGTAGAGAACCCACATAAATACGCCGACCACAACTGCAAACAGTGCCAGGAAAGGAATTGCCCAGATAGGATTCATCTGGTACAGTCCAGGAATCGGAATTTCGCCGCTTGCTACTCTGGCGTAGCTCTGTTTATAGCCGCCCATTGGCTGGTTATTGGTGATAACACTGCACAGACCGTATACGATGGTCTGCATACCCAGGGTAGCGATGAACGGAGGAACCTTCAGGAAAGCAATAACGCAGCCGCTGACAGCACCAAAGACTGCACAAATCAGCAGAACGGCAATCAGACCACCGAACACCGGGATGTCCGGCAACCACGGGAGCATACGACCTGCATAGTTAACATCCTGCAACAGCATAGCGGACAGACAAGCGGACAGACCTACCATACGTCCGGCAGACAGGTCGGTACCTTTTGTAATCAGACAGCCCGAAACACCACAAGCGATGATGAATCGAGGAGAAACGTTGATCAGCAGGTTTTTAAAGTTTCTCAATGTAAAAAAGTTTTCTGTAAAAAGACCGACAAAAATTGCAAGAAGCAGAATCAGAATAATAATTGCGTTGTTGGACAAAAAGTTTCCTACACTTTTTGCGGTGATTGGTTTACCTTTGGATTGCACTTGTACCATAGTCATTTCCTCCTTATTCAAACTGTGTAGCCAGTTCCATGATATTCTCCTGGTTTGCTTTATCACCGTCGATAAAGCCGGTAACGCGGCCGTCGCACATAACCATAATGCGGTCGGACATACCAATCAGTTCGCCCATCTCGGAAGAAATCATGATAATCGACTTGCCCTGTCTGGCAAGCTCTTCGATAATGCAGTAAATCTCATACTTTGCACCGACGTCGATACCGCGGGTCGGCTCATCCAGAATAAAGACATCCGGGTCATTGGCAAGCCAGCGGCTGATCAAAACCTTCTGCTGGTTACCGCCAGACAGCGACTGAATCAACGTCTTTGAGGAAGGTGTCTTGATGGAAAGCTTTGCAACGTTGTCCTGCACCAGCTTTTCAACCTTCTTGTCGTCCAACAGGATACCGCCAATCAAATACTTATCCAGCGATGCGATGGAGACGTTGTCGGCAATGGAAAGCACGCCCAAAATACCGGTCGCTCTGCGATCCTCGGTCAGCATCGCAATGCCTCTCTTGATAGCGTCTGCCGGCTGATTGATGTTGATTTCCTGACCGGCATAGCGCACATGACCCTTTTGGTGTCTGCGCAAGCCGAACAGACCTTCCATCAGTTCGGTACGCTGCGCACCTACCAGACCTGCTACGCCGAGAATTTCTCCCTTGCGCACATTGAAGCTGACATTGCGGAAGCTCTTGGGGTTGATGGAAGTAAAATCCTCGACCTCAAAAATGACCTCGCCGGGTTTGTTCTCTCTCTTCGGATAGAGGTTGGTCAGCTCACGACCTACCATCTTGGTGATGATGAAATCGATGTTCAGGTCCTTTGCAGCCCAAGTTCCGATGTACTGACCATCTCGCATGATGGTAACTTCATCAGAGATACGAAGGATTTCATCCATCTTATGGCTGATATATACAATCGCAACACCCTTGCTGCGCAGTTCGTCTACAATCGTAAACAGTGCTTCTACCTCTGCCGCGGTCAGCGACGAGGTCGGCTCATCCAAAATCAAAACCTTACAGTCAGCGGAAACAGCCTTTGCAATTTCAACCAGCTGCATCTGCGAAACGCTCAGTGTACCCAGTTTTGCTTTTGGGTCAAAGTCCAGATGTACCTCTTTAAGCACCCTTGCGGCATCCTCATACATCTTGTTGTGGTCGATGACCTTGAGCGGTCCAAAGTTTTTAGTAGGATAACGCCCTACATAAATGTTTTCACCGATGCTGCGCTCAGGAATCGGCTGTAATTCCTGATGTACCATTGCGATTCCTTTATGCAGCGCATCCAGAGGGTTTAAAATTTTGATTTTTTCCCCTTCGTAATAAATCTCGCCTTCATCCATGTGATAAATGCCGAACATACATTTCATCAGAGTGGACTTACCTGCGCCGTTTTCTCCCATCAGTGCATGGACCGTACCCGGACGCAGTTTCAACTGCGCATGGTCCAGCGCCTTTACACCCGGAAAAGTCTTGACAACATCGCGCATTTCCAAACGATATTCAGACAATTCACTTGCCCCCTTCTCTGCTTGCTCCGCTGTGTTCTGCTGCTTTCAGAAACAGGTGCCGCCTTCGGAATTTGACCTATACCCGCTTCTGAAATCAGCCGAAACAGCGTTGTAATTCATCCGCCTGTGCGGAAAATTCGCCTTCTATTGCGTGCAATTTCACCATATCTTTAAAAAAAGGGTGTGTGTGCGTTCAACGCACACGCACCCTGAGTGACTAAACGTGCTTATTTGATAAACTCGCTTGCGTTTTCTGGGGTAACCTTTACGTAGTCAACATAGATGGACTGTTCGCCTTCAGCAAAGGTCTTGCCGCCGAGCAGGTCTTCCATGCTTGCTACTGCCTGGCTTGCCTGGCTCTGTGCATCGTTGAGAACGGTACCGGTCAGGTTGCCGTTTACAACTTCGTTCAGAGCAGCGTCCAGAGCGTCAACACCTACCAGGTAGATGTCTTTGTTAACGGTGCGTCCAGCAGCCTGGATAGCCTGCAGAGCGCCGATTGCCATGTCATCGTTGTTGCAGAATACAACTTCGATCTGATCGCCGAATTTTGCAAGGTCGTTCTGTGCGATTTCCTGACCTTTGTTGCGGTCCCAGTCACCACGCTGCAGGTCGAGTTCTTCCACTTCCATGCCTGCATCCTTCAGAGCTTTTACAGAGTACTCGGTACGCAGCTGAGCATCGATGTTCTCCGGGTCGCCCTGAATCATGATGTAAGAAACTTTGCCGTCGCCGTTGATGTCTCCCTTGTTCTCGGTTTCCAGAATGATTTCGCCCTGGAAGGTACCGGACTGTGCAGCATCACAACCAACGTAAACCAGCTTGTTGTATGCAGCCATCTGTTCTGCGGTTGGCTCACGGTTGATCAGTACGGTTGGAACATCAGCCTGCTGAACTGCAGCGATGATGGTGTCTGCTGCGGAGGTCATAACAGGGTTGATGATCAGAGCGTCAACACCCTGGGTGATGAAGGTGTTTACCTGCTCGGTCTGTTTTGCCTGGTCGTTGTTGCCGTCAACAACGGTTACTTCGTAGCCTTTTCCCTCAAGCATTGCCTGAAGAGCGTTACGGTAGGTGGTCATAAAGGCATCGTCGAATTTGTAGATGCAAACGCCTACTTTACCGCCAGCCGGTACTTCTGCTTCGACTTTCTTAGCGTCTTCGCCGGCTTTGTCCTCAGCTTTTTTCTCCTCGGTAGCTGCAGGCTCGGTAGTTTCGGTTTTGCTCTCT
>UMGK01038598.1_pt1 | contig 14412 bp, 14 predicted proteins | sample 1965251 | NCBI WGS metagenome assembly UMGK01 (sample SAMEA4836070, study PRJEB28245) | human gut metagenome | biome: gut microbiome; material: fecal sample | place: Denmark | collected 2008 | reverse complement strand
GACGGAAGCGGCGGCAATGGACCGCCGGAAGGCGACGGACAACAGCAGGCGGCGAAAGTACCACTTGAAATGCTCATGAACGCTATCTATGTACAAGCAAAACTGAAAGGGGGCAGACAATGGCGGACGTATTAAAAGGGCTTGAAATCAAAAACATGACCGACGTTTCCGCGGATCTCTACTTTTACGGCGATATCGTGTCGGACTGGTGGGGAGCATGGCAGAACGAAGATCAGTACCCGGACGCTATCAAGACTTTTCTTTCACAGGCAGAAGGAAAAGACTTGAATGTATATGTTAATTCCGGCGGCGGATCAGTGTTCGCAGGAATGGCGATCTACAACATGATTAAACGCCACGGAGAAAAAAATAAAGTGAAAGTATACGTGGACGGCTTGGCCGGTTCGATTGCATCTGTAATCGCATTTGCGGGAACAGAGCCGCCGGAAATTCCGTCGAATGCATTCTTGATGATTCACAAGCCATGGGGCGCAATTTCCGGCAATGCGGACGAAATGCGAAAAATGGCGGACGATCTGGATAAAATACAGACCGGAATCATGAACGTATACGAAGAACATCTGGCGGAAGGCGTCACGATCGATCAGGTGGAAGCGTTGGTAAACGCCGAAACATGGTTAGACGGCAAAGAAGCGGCGAAATATTTCAATATCGCACAGACAGACGCAGCCGATTATGTGGCAGCAGTCGGCGACTATTTGAGCCACGCCGGAAAGTTGCCGGAAAAATTCAAATCACACCAGAAACAGCCGGAGCAGACACCGAAGGGAGCTACACCGGAAGAACAGGCGAAAGCGGCAGCAGACGCCGAAAAAAGAAACCAGATCAAAAGATTATGTATCGAGGGAATGACGAAAGGAGAATAAAGCGAATATGAAGCATGAAGAACTTGTGAACATGAACATGAAAGACCTGAAAGCAAGACTGAAAGAGATCGGCACACAGGCACAGACAGCAGAAGGCGAAGCACTGGACGCCCTGACAACCGAAGCCGAAGACATTAACGGCATTTTACAGGACATTCAGAACCGCGCAAATATCGCGGGACTGGCAGCACAGGCGGGCGACAATGCCGGGGAAGGAACACCGGGAGAGAAAGGCGACGACGTGAAGAACAAAAAGCGCGAAGAAAGAGGGCAGAGCTTAAAAGACGGAAAGACAGTACAGTTCAACGCAAAAGTGGCGTTCGGATCTGTACAGAACGCGCTTTCCGTCACACAGGCAGTCACACCAAAACACACTGCGAGCGACGTAAAAGAGACATTCAACGACGTTTCTTCACTGGTAGATCGCGTCAGAGCAATTCCGTTAAATGGCGGAGAAACATATCAGAGAGGATATGTAAAAAGCTACGGCGACGGCGCAGGAAGCACAGAGGAAGGCGCAGACTATAGCGCGACAGAACCGACATTCGGTTATGTAACCATGGAAAAGCAGAAGATCACAGCGTACACAGAAGAACCGGAAGAAATGATTAAACTTCCGAACGCAGATTACGACGGAGTGGTAGAAGGATCTGTCACACGCGCGATCAGAAAGTACATGAACCGTCAGATTATGATCGGCGACGGCACAAGCGGAAAATTCAAAGGCATTTTCCACAACCCGGCAAAAGCAGCCGATCAGGTTATTGATCCGGCAACAGACCTTTCTATGAAGGCGATTACAGACGAAACACTGGACGATATTATCTATGGTTACGGCGGAGACGAAGAAGTGGAAGACGTTGCAGTTCTGATCCTGAACAAAAAGGATCTGAAAGCATTTGCGAAACTTAAAGATAAACAGGGACGCAAATTCTACACAATCGTAAACCACGGAAACACAGGAACGATTGACGGCGTACCGTACGTGATCAATTCCGCTTGTAAAGCTGTGACAGATGCACAGACTCAAACAGCGGAATACTGCATGGCGTACGGACCACTTAGCAACTACGAAATGCCGATCTTTTCTGATATCGACGCGAGAAAGTCAACCGATTACAAATTCAAACAGGGACAGATCGCATACAGAGCAGACATTTTCGCGGGCGGTGCGGTAGCCGCATATAACGGATTTATCCGCGTGAAACGACCGGAAACAGGAAAATAAGAAACAGAAAGGACGGCTGAACAATGACGTATAACGAACTTGTGGACGCGGCAAAATTGCGCGTCCGAAAACTTTCAAATGATGCATTGGACGAAGACGTGAAAACCCACGTCGATTTCGTGCTAGCAGACCTGAAAAGAATCGGGGTAAATGAAGAAAAGTATCTGAAAGCCCCGGAAGATCCGTTAATCATTGGGGCTGTCCTTGCGTATGTCAAAGCATATTACGGAATGGACGCATACCATGACAAATGGTTAGCAGCCTACAATATGCATTTAACCAGAATCAAAGGGGGCGACTACAAATAGACGCATATATCACACTGGTTGAACCGGGCGAAACCAAAGAAGAAGACGTCAAAAACGGCGTGATCGCAACCGTTGAACCGATCGGGCGTGATGAATTTGTGGCGGCAGGACAAAAGGGCATGAAAGCCCGCCACAAGTTCGACGTATGGGGCAACGAGTACAACGACGAACAGGAAGTTGAATACAACGGTCGCCGCCTGACGATATACAGAAGTTACGGCCCAAAAGACGACGGAAAGATCGAACTGTACGCCGGAGAAAGGGCGGGCAATGTGTGAAAGTAAAGATAGACATTGACGGGCTTTCCGACGCGGTACAAGAAGAATTGAAAAACTGGCAGAAAGACACGTGCAACCCGGTTCTAAACGAAGCATACAAAGCGGGAGCAGAAGAAGGGAAGAAAGTTCTTTTGCAGGGCGGACCATACAAGGAGCGCACCGGGAAGTATACGAAAGACTGGGACGTAACGCAAAGAGACAGCAGAGCCGGAAGGATAACCGGGACAGAAAGTTATTCAGTACACAACAAAAAACATTATCAATTAACACACCTTTTACAGAACGGACACGCAAGCAGAAACGGCGGGCGTGTCAAAGCCTATCCGCACATTGACGGCGCGGAAGAAAAGGTAGAAAAGGCAGCAACAGACTATATCGAGGATAAGTTAGGGGGATAACATGCCGACGATTGAAGAAATCATCAAAAGAGCAACGGCGATCGGGCTTCCGATCACGAAGAACGCATGGAAGAAGACGGCGAAAAAGCCGGTCCCTGATCCGCCGTATATAGTCTATCTAGTTAGTGAGGACCAGAGGGGCGACGATAACAAGAACAGAATCCGGGAGATCGATGGATCACTGGAACTGTACACGGACAGAACGCCGGACGGATCACTGGAAGAACGGATCGAAGAAGAAGTTCTTTTCGATCTGCCGTTTAGCAAATATCAGGCAGAGATCACTTCCGAAAACATGGTTCAGACGGCGTATGAATTCAATATCACGCAGAAGAAAGGCAGGAAATAGAAATGGCAGAAACAGAAAGAATTATTCTGGGATCTGGAAACGTCCATATGAAATTATTTGACGGGAATCTGCCGTCGGTTGATGAAATTTGTACAGACGAAAATCAGATCTCATACATTCAGGGCGGAGCGACTATTGAGTACAAGCCGAGTTATTACACAGCAAAGGACGACACAAGAAAGATCCAGAAAACCGTTATCACAGACGAAGAAGCCACAATGAAAAGCGGCTTAATGACATTTTGCGGAAACACGCTTGAAAAGATCTGTGATACCGCCCGCGTAAGCTATGCGGAAAAGACTTCGACCAAAAAGAAAAGAAGAATCGTAAAAGTCGGCGGCGGAAACAATCAGGGCAGAAAGAAATATGTAATTTGTTTCCACCATGAAGATCCGGTGGACGGCGATATCTGGGTAATGATTGTCGGAAACAATCAGGCCGGTTTTTCCCTTGCGTTCGCAAACGACAAAGAAACTGTCGTAGACGCAGAATTCACGGCATTACCGCAGGACAAAGAAGGAACACTGATTCACTACGAAGAAGAAGTTCTGGAAGATACACAGAGTTTGAGCGATACAACCGAACAGAAACCGGTCGCAGATAATTAAAACAGATAAAACGATCACAAGGCGGCGTATAGACAAAAACGCCGCCTTTTTTCAGAAGGAGAAAAGACAATGGCGAACATGAATTTTGATTTCAATAAAATTAACAGATCCTTTTTCACGGTAACACTTACGGACGGAAAGAAATTACTGGTTAAGATGCCAAAGAAAGGAACATTCGGAAAACTGGCAGCAGTTCAGGACATGGACACCGACAATATGACAATGGACGACGCAATGGATACGCTAGGCGCGATCGTTGCAGAAGCCCTGTCGAACAATTTACAGGGCGAAAAGATCACAACGGAATACATCACGGATCAGTACGACGTGGAAGAAATGTCAGAATTTGTGGATAACTATATGGCGTTCGTAAACGGAGCAAAGAAAAACCCAAACTAATTATTCCGTACTATGACGATCCAGAATACGAAGAACCAAAGTTTCCACTGAAAACGAAGTCCGAAAAGTTAGTGATTAACTATACCGGGCTAAATATGTGGGAAGTGGAAGAACTGGATCTTGACGTCTATCTGTTTTTAGTACGGGAAGCATTTATCTATTACACAAGCCAAACAGAGAAGGGACGGGAGTACCTAGAAAATTGTTGGCGCATGAAGCAGACAAAACCGGATCGGCAGCGTCTACGCGAAAAATTCAGCAAGAAAGGGGGAGAATAAATGGCGTCAAAAGGCAAAATAGCCGGAATTACTATCGAAATCGGCGGCGATACCACGAAATTAGATAAAGCCTTACAGGGAGTAAATAAACAAACCAGAGACACACAAAAGGAACTGAAAGAAGTAAACAAATTACTGAAATTAGATCCAAAAAATACGGAACTTCTGGCGCAGAAACAAAAATTACTTGCAGAATCGATCGACGGGACAAAAGAAAAACTGAACATCCTGAAAGACGCCGAAAAACAGGTTCAACAGCAGTTCGAAAACGGCGAAGCATCAGAAGAACAGTACAGAGCGTTGCAACGCGAAATCATTCAGACAGAACAACAGTTGAAAAACCTGAAAAAACAGGCAGAAGACAGCAACGGCGCACTGGATAAGATCGGAGAAGCTGCCGGGAAGATTGGCGAAAAGTCCGAAGCACTGGGAAAGAAGTTAATTCCGGTAACGGCGGGAATAACAGCAGTCGGAACGGCGGCCGTGGCATCATTCAATGAACTTGACGAAGGTTACGACACAATCATAACGAAAACAGGAGCTTCAGGAGAAGCACTGGACGGATTAACAGAATCTATGAACAATGTGTTCGGAGATCTTCCGACAGATGCGGAAACGGCCGGAATTGCGATTGGGGAAGTCAACACAAGATTCGGCGCGACGGGAGAAATACTGGAAGACCTGTCAAAACAGTTTATCGAATTCGCAGAGATCAATGGAACTGATCTAAACGGTTCGATTGATTCAGTCGACGCGGTCATGACAAAGTTTAACGTCGATGCATCGGAAACGCCGTCAGTCCTTGGACTTCTGACGAAAGCCGGACAAGATACCGGAATTTCAATGGAAACACTACTGGGAACATTGCAGACGAACGGCGCAACACTAAAAGAAATGAGCCTAGATCTCACGGGTTCAGTAAATCTTTTGGCACAGTTCGAAAGCAGCGGCGTTGATGCATCAACCGCCATGGCAGGACTAAAAAAAGCACAGCAAAACGCAACAGCAGAAGGGAAGACGTTAAAAGACGCATTATCAGAAACGATTGACAAAATCAAAAACGCAGGCAGCGAAACAGACGCACTGCAGGCGGCAACAGAACTATTCGGCAAGAAGGGCGCGGCAGAAATGACGCAGGCAATCAGAGAAGGAAGATTCAGCGTCGAAGATCTGACCGGATCACTGGACGATTATAAAACGACAGTAGAAGATACATTCAATGCAACATTAGATCCGCCGGACAAGGCGAAAGTTGCGTTGAATAATTTAAAAATCGCGGGCGCGGATCTTGGCGAAACACTGTTAAATACAGTAACACCAATTCTTGAAAAAGTTGTCGATAAAGTAAAAGAATTCACAGCGTGGTTTTCAAGCCTATCAGACAGTCAGAAAGAAATGATCGTAAAGATCGCGGCGGTTGTGGCAGCAGTCGGACCGGCGTTGATTATCTTCGGAAAAGTGGCGTCGGGAATTAGTCAGATATGCGGCCTAGCGTCGAAACTGGGCGGCTTGCTAAAAGGTGCGCCCGCGCTCATGGGAATTTTATCGAATCCGGTAACGATTGTTATTGCATTGATCGCGGCAGCAGTCGCGGCGATCGTCCTATTGTGGAATAATTGCGAAGGTTTCCGAAATGCCGTGAAGAAAATTCTTTCAGCAATAACGGAATTCTTTCAGAACGCATGGGACAAGATTCAGGAAGCATGGGCGAACGCCCAACCATATTTCGAAATGATAAAAGAAGGAATCAAAACCGCCTTTTCAGTAGTTGCGGAAATCCTGACAGCACCGTTTCGGATCGCTTGGTTTCTGATAACTTCGATCTGGGACATTGCAACTACATATTTTCAAAATGTGTGGATCGGAATTCAGACCGTTTTTTCGGTCGTCGGGCAGATAATCGGCGGATTTTTCGAATCCGCATGGATCATTATAAAAGGCGTCTGGGACGTAGTTGTTCTGTATTTTCAAACAATCTGGTCGAATATACAGGCCATATTTTCGGTAGTTGCTACAGTTTTAGGCGGATTTTTTCAAGTTGCATGGACCACAATAACAACCATCTGGGACGTGGCGACGGGATATTTTCAAATGATCTGGTCTGTGATACAGGGAATTTTTTCGGTTGTACAGTCTGTACTTTCCGGCGACTTTTCAGGCGCATGGGAAGCGATAAAAGGTATCTGGTCGGCCGTGACAGGTTGGTTCGGTCAGGTATGGTCAGGGATTCAGAATATTTTCGGAAGTGTCGGAAGTTGGTTCGGATCAATCTTTCAGTCAGCATGGAACGCGGTTCAGAATGTCTTTTCAAACTGGGGATCGTTCTTTTCGGGCTTGTGGGGCATCATCCGAAACACATTTTCAAATCTGGGAACGTCTATCGCGAACGCGATCGGCGGCGCGGTTAAGTCTGGGATCAATGGCGTAATATCCATGATTCAAAATACGGTCAATTCCGCGATCAGAATTATCAATGGAGCAATTAACTTAATTAACCGTCTTCCGGGCGTATCGGTTGGGAATGTCGGATATTTAAGCCTTCCACGACTGGCGAAGGGCGGTATCTTAACCAACGGCCGCGCGATTGTGGCGGAAGCGGGACCGGAGATCGTCGAAATGGTAAACGGTAAAACGATCGTTACGCCACTTTCAGGAACAGCAAAGAACACGGCACTTGAAAGAAACTTCGGCGGACAGAAAGGATCGCTAAAACAGGAAATCAGCTTGAATATAGAAAACTTCTATAACAACAGAAAACAGGACGTGCGCGAACTGACAGAAGAAGTTATGGAAATGGCGCAGGAATTAAAGGAAAGGGACGATAAAGTATATGCTTAATGAATTTTACGACGATATCAACAGTTTTACATACAACGGGCGGAATTCGCTTGATATGGGACTGGCAGTATACGAAAAAGAAAACATATACGGCCGTCCCAAACCTGTTATTGAAAAAGTAAACATTCCGGGACGTGGCGACGTGATTCTGAACAACAAAACAGATCCGATCGATAACGAAGAATACGAAGATTTCCAGAAGGTGTATAAATGCTATGTTATGCCGGAAGAATATCAGGATCTTGAAATGGTCGCCAGGAATGTGTATGCGTGGTTATACCAGACTGTGCAATATTCACGGCTTGACGACAGTTACGAACGCAATTATTACAGAACGGCCCATGTATCGGAAGAAATGTCGGTGGAAGAAATCGCCGCCGCACTTCTGGGGACCTTAGAAATAAAGTTCACTTGCCACCCGTACAAATATTCATACGACGGCGAAAGAACACTAACACTCACAAAAGCGACAAGCGTTTTCAATACAGAAGGCTTTACGGCCTATCCGTACATGAAGATCTATGCGACGGGTGCGGTTACGTTGTATATCAACGACCGCGCCCATACATTCAAGGAAATAGAAGACTATATCGAAGTAGACAGCGCGTTATTAAATGCGTACAAAGGGGACACGCTACAAAATAACAAAATGACTACGACATTATTTCCGAAACTGGTAGCGGGCGAAAATAAAATCCGTTGGGCGGGCAATGTGAAGAAAATTGACATTGTGCCGCGGTGGTGCTGCCTGTGATACCGATTCTATATGATCCCCTTGAAACACAATTTGATTCAAACGGAATCGGACTTCTGACGGACGCGATATCTTGCATTGTAGAGGAAGAAAGAAACGGATCTTTTGAACTGACTTTACAATATCCACAGGAAGGGCGACTGGCGAAATACATCACAGAAGATGCAGTAATCAAAGCAAAACCAAACGACAAAGACGGCGATCAGCTATTCAGGATCTATAAATCAGGAAAGCCGATCGGCGGCGTGAATACCTATTACGCAGAACATATCAGTTATGAACTGAACATGAATCCGGTATGCCGTCCGAAGATATCCGGCAAAAACGCACAGGAAGCAATCACGCAGCTATTAGAAGAAGCTGTGATCGAAAATAACTATACGGCGTGGTCGGATATCACAACCAGAAACAGCACACAGATAGACAACGTGTTAAGCGTCCGAAATATTCTGGGTGGGACAGAAGGATCAATCCTTGACGTCTGGGGCGGGGAATATCAATTCGATAACTTTACCGTGAAGCTGTATAAGTCCCGCGGATCAGATACCGGGGCGACGATCCGGTACGGAAAGAACCTGATTTCAGCAGAACAGGAAAGAAACATCGGCGACGTGATAACGGCGATATTCCCGTATTGTTATTACACACCGGAAAAGGAAGAAGGAGCAACGGAAGAACCAGATCCGGTTTTCGTCTCCCTTCCTGAAAAGTTTATCAACACACCAAACGCGGGCAAATACGCCCGCCTAAAGTGTGCGCCGATGGATTTTTCAGACGAATTCGAAGACGGCGTGATCGTATCGGAAGAAATGCTTCGCAAGGTTGCAAAAGCCTATACAGAAAGCGGAATTGACGAACCGAAAATATCGATCAAAGCAACATTCCAAAATCTGAAAAAGACAAAGGACTATGAAAATATACAGGCACTTGAAACGATCGGAATTTGTGACACTGTAACGGTCATGATCGAAAAACTGGGAATCGAAGTCAAAGCAAAGATCATTAAATACTCATACGACAGCATCAAAGAGCGATTCGACAGTGTAGAGATCGGAGAGCCAAAAACAAACCTGACAAAAGCGATCACGGCAGCACAAAAGGAACAAAAAGAACAGATCGTAAAATCCGCCACCCGTGCGGAAATTATACAGAAGCGTATCGAACAGACTATAAAGGACGTGACAGCGGCGATTACCGGAAATTCCGGCGGCCATGTACTTTTATACCCGGCAGAAAATCCGCAGGAAATCTATATCATGGATACAGATTCAACAGCAACGGCGAAAAACGTCTGGCGGTGGAATCTGGCCGGACTGGGACATTCAAGCAACGGAATCGGCGGACCGTTTGAAACGGCGATCACGGCAGCAGGTCAGATCGTGGCCGATTTTGTGGCGGTTGGAAAACTAAACGGCGCACTGATCGAAGCCGGGACCATTAACGCGGAATCCCTGTCAGTAGAGTATAAACAGAGCGTAAAGAAGTACACAGACGACGGCGACGCGAAACTGTTATCGGAAATGAAGTCAAGATTCGAAGTAACAGGCGAATCAATCACGGCGGAAGTGGAAAGAGCGCAGGCAGCAGAAAAGACCATATCGGACGATCTGAAACTGACAAAGCAGGACGCGGAAGATTTCAAAGAAAATGTTGAAGGAGCATTCCGGGACGGCATAATCACGGAAACAGAAGCACAGACGATCGAAAGATATATCAAAGAACTGGAAAAAGACAACGCTTCAATCCAAAAGCAATACAACGCGGTTCTGGATTCGGCTTCGAGACAGTCAACAACAACAGGAAGTAATTTTTCGATTAAATTCAATGCAGATTGCAAGACGGAAATATCATCAAGCGGCACGAAATACGATTATCTGTATTTATTCTACCAGAAGGACGGCAAGATCTACAAAGCACTGAACAAAGTAAGCGGCGCAGATATCGCCGGGAAAACGTATATCGTGCCGTCAACAGATATTTATATTCAATGGTATTCGGATAGTTCGGGTAATAAATACTACGGATTTTCAGTCGATGAGATCAAACAGGTATCAACGGCCGCAGATACAACCGGAACGGAAAGCGCACTTCCGACTTACGAAGTGATCGAAGCTGCCACCGTGTCAATGATCCAGACGTCGCACCCATACGAAAATAATATGCGTAAGTTGTGGCATTACAAAAAGCGGACGGCCACACGGTCAACACTTATAAGCAAGAAAAACGCCTACACGAACGCATACAACGCGTTGATAACCGCAATCAACAACGCAATTTCAGACAAAAAGATCACGGCGACAGAGAAAGCAAACGTCAATACGAAATTCGATGCATATAACGCAGCACTGGCGGATTTGAAAGAGACAATCGAAGCAGCGGGCGTGGACGTGGCAGCAGTCGCGGCGGCAGCAGTCGCAGAGTACGCAAGGGCGGCGATCAAAGTAGAAGCAGACAAGATCGAACTCCGGGTAACATCGGCGCAGGCGGAATCCCTGATCGAGCAAAAGGCGGATTCTATCAGATTGAAAGCGTCGAAGATTGCATGGTCGGCGACCTATTCTTCTATGAGTGAATCCGGCATTTTAAAATGTACGTCCGCAGAATTAAAAGGATCTATGAAATGTGGGTATGATTCCGGGTACTGGGTAGAACTTGCAGGAAGCGGAAGACTGACTGGTGGTTACGGACCGACACAATACGGATATATTGACTATTCAGCAAGTGCCACGGACGTAGACACCGGGGCAAGATACAACGGCCTACAAGTACAAGGCGGATGCATGAGAATTTCAGTCAATCAGTTAGCGACAAGAAAAACAAGCAACACCGGCACACTTGCATATATCGGAGCAACAGGCAAATTCAAATATATAAGTAAAATTCAGGACAACGGCGATGGGACGATCACATGGTGGAATTCAACTGTTAGTTTTGAGAATGGACTTATGGTTTCGTCACTGTAAAGGAGAAAAAATGGAACTGGGAGAAACATTACAGATTTTAGAAGGAATTATCTACGAAAAGGCAAAAAGAGAATTGGAAGCGGCGGAAACGCCACTATCACTTCAAACGGTCGTCATGGATGCGGTAGCGGCAAAATTCAAAGAAGAAGCATATGAAAATTTGAGAATCCGCACGATGCAGAAAGAGACACAGACAGAAGCGCGCACCGGAACACCGGAAGAACTTCTGAAAGAATTAAATGAGGGAGAGGGGGCGAAGGAATAGTGAAAGGCTACGCAGCGGAAATAAACGGCGACGCAATCTTCCTGACGAAAGACGCACAACTTGACACGGCGTTAAAAAACGGTTGTAACATTGTCAGGATCGAAGATGACGACGGGCAAACAATAATTGCCACACCGGAAAACGGTTTTCTTGAAGACCGTCCGACATTGGAAGAAACAGGAACAATGACCAACCCATACGCGGAAGCGTTGGCAATGCTAGAGAAAGGGGAAAACTAATGGCAGATATCACAATCACACAAAAGATCACGATCGAACTTGACGGGAAAAGCCCATTTGAATATGTCGTGATGAAACAGGGCGACAAGGGTTCACGAATTCTGGCCGTCTCATTATTACAAAACAAACAACCGTATGAAATCCCGACGGGTTGCACCGCGCGGATTAAATACTATAAGCCGGACGGAAACCCAGTATTGAATGACTGCACCCTGTCAGGGAATGAAATTCTTGTAACATATACGGAACAGATGTTAGCGGCTGCAGGCGTCGGAAAAGGCGAAATTGTTCTGTTAAAAGGCGGAAAGGAATTGAAGTCAGCAACCTACTACACGAAGATTGTAGAAACCGTATACAAGACAGACGGGTTCGTGAGTGACAAAGAATTTCTTTCTATGGGAACAATTTTTAACGATATGGATCGGGCAGCGCAGGCAGCGGCGGCAAACGCAAAGATCGCGGAAACTGCCGCCGCAGCGGCAAATCGGGCGGCCAACAGCGCAAACAGCGCAGCAAGCGCGGCAAACAGCGCAGCCGAAAAAGCCACATCAGCAACAGGCACAGCAAACAGCGCAGCAGCAGCGGCAAATCGGGCGGCCAACAGCGCAGCAGGCGCAGCAAGCGCGGCAAACAGCGCAGCCGAAAAAGCCACATCAGCAGCAACAAAAGCAACAGAAGCAGCCGGAGCAGCAACAACGGCGGCGGGGAACGCGAATAGCGCAGTTACAAAAGCAAATGAAGCGACAACGGCAGCAAATACCGCAGCACAGAAAGCAACAGAGCAGACAACGGCAGCAAAAGCGGCGACAGAAGCGGCGCAGACGGTAGCGGACAACGTAAGCGGAATTATTGACGAAAAGATTCTGGAAGCCTTTTTCGGCTCTATGAGGAATGGAAAGATATATCAGACAGAATTATATTTGTCAGTAACAAATCCGACGTCGGACGGAACGAAAACGCTTGCAAATGCCGGGAAAGTATGCGAACCGTCAACCGATACGGTAGAAGGGCAGGACGACTACGAAGGTATCGGGATCTTTACATGGTTTAACTGCAACTACGTAACGAACGAATACGGCCGGAAGGTCCCGACGGCGGTTGAAGGTTGGGGAAATGACTTCAAGAATGACGGTTCGGTAGATGTCGGCGTAATTGCTATGACGCCATACTGGAACGTGGAAGAAAAAGACGGGAAGCAGATCTGGACATTGTCAGATACGCCGAACGATGAATACGGGCTTGTAGGTTGGGAAACCGCAAAGAAAGAAGACGGAAACTTCGCCCCGTATGTCGTACATAGTAAATATGTAAGCGGAATCGGAACAGACGGACTTTTGCGATCCTTTAAAAATTCCAAACCGGAAAGAAATCAGTGCTACAACAACATGATTACGAACTACCAGAAGAAAGGGAAAGGCTACTGGGGCGGCGGAAAAGAAAGAAACCTGTATAGAATCCTGTATCAGGTTATCAAGTACGCAACAAAGAACGAACAGACTATTTTTCAGGGAACGACAAACTATAACTTCCAGTATGCGGCAGCAGTACAGAGAGACACGAAAGAAACCTATTTTCCGGTAACAAATGCACAGGCGGCAAATATTATCGTCGGCGCGTATGTATCGGTCGGCTATGGTTCGGTAAACGGATCAAACGTAAATAACGATCGCGGCGTCGGTACGATTCACAAATACGCGGACGATGTAAAGGTATTGAGAATCGAAGATTTGGACGAAAACAACAAAGCGGTATATCTGGACGTAAAAGAAGGGTTCACGACAACACCGGTCGCGATCAGCGACACAGTAAACGCACCGATCACAATGTCTTCTATGCACTGGTGGAGCGGATCAACAGATCAGGTTATCGGAAAACACGACGGATCGTTGACGTCGAACACAGACGGCAAACACCCGTATAGAGTTATGGGTATCGAAGATGCGGTCGGCGGATATATCGTATATGCAGATTCCGTGATGGTATTCAAAGAAGATTATAGCAAAGACGTATATATCGCCCGCCGGGGGACAAAACACGTCACAGACGAAGCAACAATCAAAAGCACATATAAACTGATTGGCAACATTCCGGCAAACGACGGCGCGGATTTCTGGATCGGAGATATCGGAGTAGATACGGAAACTTGCGCATGGTTTGTGAAGGCAGTCGGCAGCAGTGATCGGCAAGGTTGGGGCGATCGTTGCTATGCAGGCGGAAAGAGTACATCAGGAACAAGAGAAGACCTTGGACGCGGTTCTCTCTGGTATGGCGCGTATGGCGGTCCCGTTTTCGCGTATTGCTGGGCCGGGCTCGGCTGGTCGGGCTGGCTCTTCCTTGGTTGCGATTGATACAGTAGGTCGTCGGGGGTGAATTCCCTTTAGGGAAGAGGGGATCGCCCCTAATACGACCGGACGGCATAGAAGGACTTACGACGCACGCGGTAATCTCAGGAATGGCGCGAATGGCGGTCCCGTTTACGTGAATTGCAGGAACAGGCTCGGCAGGACGAACTGGAACTACCTTGGTTGAAATTGTTTATTTCATTTTACAAAATACTTTGCGTCGTATTTCGCACCCGTAAAGGGTGTAGCCTAAACAGGCTCTTGGGCGGTTGCCCGAA
>UMGK01048949.1_pt1 | contig 14756 bp, 8 predicted proteins | sample 1965251 | NCBI WGS metagenome assembly UMGK01 (sample SAMEA4836070, study PRJEB28245) | human gut metagenome | biome: gut microbiome; material: fecal sample | place: Denmark | collected 2008 | reverse complement strand
GTTCTGGAGCTACCGCTGGAATTTCCAGCTGATGGCCGCACAGGGCTACGTCGTCGTGGCGCCCAACCGCCGCGGCCTGCCCTCGTTCGGGCAGGAGTGGCTCGACCAGATATCGGGCGACTACGCAGGGCAGAACATCTGCGACTACCTCTCGGCCATCGACGACGTGGCCGGGGAGCCGTGGGCCGACGAAACCCGCATGGGCTGCGTCGGGGCATCGTACGGCGGCTACTCGGGATTCTTCCTGGCCGGCTGCCACGAAAAGCGTTTCAAGGCGTTCATCGCCCACTGCGGCATCTTCAACTTCGAGTCGATGTACGGTGAGACCGAAGAACTGTTCTTCATCAACAACGACTACGGAGGCCCCTATTGGGATCGGTCGAACCAGGTCGCACAGCGCTCCTACGCCAATTCGCCGCACAAATTCGTCGACAAATGGGATACGCCGATCCTGATCTTCACGGGTGAATACGATTTCCGGATCCCCTACACGCAGTCGCTCGAAGCCTTCACGGCCGCCCGCGTGCGCGGCATCCCGGCGCGGCTGGTGGAATTCGAAAACGAGGCACACCAGGTCTTCAGACCCCAGAACTCGCTCGTCTGGAACCGCGAATTCTTCGGTTGGCTCGACAAATACGTGAAATAACAGACAGGGGCACCCTCGTCACAAGGCCATCCGGATTTCCCGGATGGCCTTTTTTGTCCACCGTACATACTTTTACGTTTTTCATCTTATCATTTCAATCCGGCCGCCATCCCTCAAATCGGCTGATTCATTGGAAAAATCCTCCGGTTCATTGAATTTATTTTCATTTACGGCTACGCGAATCTACTTTTGTTACGTAACTTTAAACTATTGCATATCATGGGAATTGAATTAGCCAAACAAGGGGGGGGGGAAGTACTCTGTCCCTACCATCGAAGTAATCGAGATTACGACTGAAAAGGGGTTTGCCACATCAAATCCAAGCGGGCCTGTTAGTCCGATGTCCTATGACGACAGCTTCATGAGCGAATCCGACGAAGCCTAACACCGCAGCGCCATGAAAAAAATTCTTAAACCGCTCTTCTGTGCAGCCGCCCTCGTATCGCTGGCCGGCTGCAACAAGTTCGACGAGGCGAATGCCACTCCGGAAACCAGCAACGGTTCGCTTATTAAAGTCTATGCCAATGTCGCCGAAAACGACGGCACCCGCGCCAACATCCATGTCGGCGAAAGTGCCTTCACGGCCGAATGGGAAGCCGGCGACGCCCTGGGCATCCTGCCTGTCAAAACCGGCGGCACGGCACCGGCCACGGCTGCCAAATTCGACTACAACACAACCTCGGCCGCATTCGAAGGTTCGCTCAACGATTTCGCAGCGGGCGGCGGCAATTACTATGCCTTCTTCCCCCACGCGAAGGTCACCGGCACCACGGCCAACCTCCCGTTCGGGAACCTGCGCACGCAGGCGGGCAACGATTTCAACAGCGCCTACGACGCGCTGGTCGCCACCCCCAGGGCATACACCGATGACGACGAGGCGGGCAAGGCCGACGGCAAAGACGTCACCTTCACGCTGCACCGCCTTACGTCGATCCTCAATTTCTCCATCGCCACGCCGGCCGACAAGGTGAAATACCTGCTGCTGACCGCCGGCGGGGAAACCCAGAAGCTTTCGGCCTCGAGCCTCGATTTCGCCCTCAAAAACGGGGGTGCCGAGACAGTTGCCAGCCTCAGCACAACCGACCAGTCGAACGTCATCGCATTGCAATACACGCCCGATGCGGCGGGCGGCGACCACGTCGAAGCCTTCTTCAACGTCCCGGCTGACCTCTACCCCACGCTGACGCTCGACGTAATCGACTCCGACAACCAGATGGCCACGGTCACGGTCAACCGCACCGAAGCCTTCGAAGCCGGAACGCTCTATAAGAAAGCGGTCGACGCCCCGCAGTTCGCCCCCATCGCCGCTCCGTCGCTCGTATGGCCGAATCAGGATATGAACGAACCGCACGACATTACTAAATGCGGCACCGATTATGAGGCCAATATCCAGATTACCGTCCCTGGAGGTATCGCAGGGCTTATGGTAAATATCACGTCGGAAGTATTGAACGAAATGGAACTTAAAGAACTCGATCTTTTCAGTACTGATTTAGGGCTTCCTGGGATGACCAGCGGCGTTGCTATTCAGTATCAGAAATCTACAACATTCGATATCACGACACTTGTACCTTTGATCGCCTCACTCAAGGCCGCCCCTGGCAGCGAACATATTTTCGAGGTAGTGGTAACCGATTTGGCCGGACAGCAAACGACTCAAAGATTGACATTTTATATGCCGTCCCTAATTACCTATAACGAGGATGCAGATCTTTGGCTGAACACTGCGTCATTCACACTCAAGAATATTCCCGCCGAGGCGACATCTGTCAGCGTACAATATAAAAAATCGACAGAGACTGCATGGCAGACCGCCGAAATTACCGAAAACAATACAAAAGCGGAAATAAAACCCGACTGGGGCACGCAATTTACGGCGGCGGATTGGACTACTCCCAACTCTGTACAACCGTTTTGGCGCATTACAGAAGGAACCGGTGTTTTCGCAAACAACACATACGATTACAAACTGACCGTAGACGGAACGGAATATACTGGGCAATTTACTACGAAAACAGGAGATATCATTCCGTATGGAGATATGGAAGATAGTTCATTACCTTGTTTCAACACTTCAGAAACCTCCACATTTTGGGGAAGTGGCAATAACGACCAAACTCCAACCTTATGTACACAAGGAAGAGAAGGGGAAAATCATTATGCCATTTTACAGTCAATAAGTAAGTTTGTTTTGGCCGCTGGTAATTTATTTTCCGGAACATTTAAATACACAAGTGCTGGTTTAGGTGGAACTGGAGCTGTTAATTTCGGACAAAAATACTTTTTTGAAACCCGTCCAACTGCTCTTCAAGTAAAATACCGTGCAAAGGTAGAACCAGTTGACCTGAATATATTAAAGGGTCCATTGGAAAAAGACACCCAAGATAAAGCACGTATTTTTGTTGCGATTGTCGATTGGACGACACAGCACACGGTTTCATCTACATATGTTCTCTTTGGATCAAACAATGGCTGTGTTGGGGCATGGGATCCAGAAACTACAAAAAATCCCGGGGAAGGACAGATTATCGGTTATGGCTCACTTTGGCTCACCGAAACGACTTCTGCCTCAGATTGGCAAAATGCCAAAATCCAGATCCAGTGGTACGACCAAACTACCAAACCAGCAGATGGGAATTATTCGCTTGTAATTTCATGTGCCGCAAATGCCTATGGAGATTATATGAACGGGTGTTCAAAAAATTATCTTCACATAGATGATATTCAGTGGGTTTACTAATTTCCCATCAATAATAATCCCGAAGGTCTCCCAGAGGCCTTTATCCCCGACCTCCCTGCAATTGCAGGGAGGTTTTTTCTTGCGGCGGGGTATTGCCGCGGCGGGCCGCCGTGCAGCACGGACGGTCGGCACACAGCCCGCGGGCGGGTGCATCCTGTGCCGAAAAAGACAAAAAAAAGGTTCGAACAGGTTCGCCGGACAGGGTGTTCGTGATGAAAAACCGGACATTCGTTGAATTTATTTCCAAGATACGCGCCGCATGTCTATTTTTGCACATTGCCAATAAAAACTCATACCCATGCGCATAAAATCCGGGACATCCCGACCCATGCAAACGCCTCGGGATATTTCATACACCGGTAATCCGACCGGCGGCACAACGGCATATCCCGCCGTACTCCCGGCAGCGCACGAGGCAACCGAGAATTCCGATAACATCTTTTACCGAACGATCCGGACTGTTATGAAAAAACAACTTATATGTCTATTGGCATCGGCGGGCCTGCTGGCCGCCGGATGCTCCACGGAAAACGCCCCGGAAACGACGGGGTACGGCACCCTGTCCGTTAGCTGCACGGCCGACACGTCGATCGATACGGCTGCGGGCGCTTCAGGCACGCCCGAAGCGCCCGCAGCCGGGGCTTTCTCGCTCACGGTAACGGGCGAAACGGGCACGCAGAAATGGGATACGCTCACCGAGTTCGAGCAGAGCGAAACCGTCTTCCGGATGGGCAGCTACACCGTCGCGATCGCCCACGGCGACCCTGATGCGGAAGGAGCCGGCAAACCTTACTATTATGCCGAACAAAAGATCGAAGTGCTGCCCCGGCGCACGGTAAATGCAGATCTGACCGCCACGGTGGCCAATTCGCAGGTGGTAATCCGCGCCACGGAGCAGTTCCTCGCCTATTTCCACGATGCCAGGTTCACCGTGACGACGGCCTCGGGCAATGAATTCGCCTTCACGCCCGGCAGCGATCCTGCCGACGACGGTGTTCGTCAAGGGTGGCACGCGGCTCACGGTGACCGGCACGGCACGCCGCCAGAGCCCGACGGGCACGGGGGAAGGCCCCGAGGTGACTTTCTCCGCCCAGACGCTCGACGCCACGACGCCGCGCACCTGCCACATCATCACCTACGATGCCAAAAACGCGGGCAGCGCCACGCTGACCATCACACTCGGCGAGGATTACACCGATACCCGGACGCTCGACTGCGAGGTCAACGAGGGAGCCATCGACGATACCGAAAAGAAATAAAAAACAGGGAAAGATATGAAAACATTTACCAAATTTCTTACGATGTTAGCGGTTGCGGCACTCTTCGCGACCGGCTGTGTAAACGAAGAGCCCCCGTACAAGGAGGATCCGAACCCCGAGCCCGCCGGGACGACCGGCTATCTGTCGATCGGCAACCTCTCGATGACAGTCGTCTACGACGAAACCGAAATCCGTCCCGACGACACGTCGGACGAGACGCAGGCCGCACGCACCGCATCCGGGACGCGCGCTACGGCTCCCGACGTGGACAGCTTTATCGTGGAGATCCTCGACGCCGACAACGCGCAGGTACTCGAAATGACCTATGCCCAGCTGAAGGAGCAGCTCAAGACGCCGATGGAACTGAAGGTGGGCGCCTACCGCATGGAAGTCCGCTCGGAAGACACGATGCCCGGCGTGGACTGGGAACACCCCGTCTACGGTGCGACGAGCGACTTTACGATCACCAAGGCACAGACGACCTCGCCCGAAGAGGTGGTCTGCACCCTGCAGAACATCAAGGTCTCGGTGGAATATTCGTCCGAGCTGGCCGATATGCTGGCCGACACCAGCAAGGCCACCGTATCGCTGGGCGACACCAGCCTGGCTTTCCCCAAAACCGAAACCCGGGCGGCCTATTTCAAACCGCAGGCACTGGAAAACACCCTGGACTTCGTATTCGACGGCACTTTCGCCGACACCGATGTCCCCGCTAAATTCAGCAAGCAGATCACCGGGGTCAAGGCCGGGCAATGGCGCAAGGTTTCGGTCGTAATCGGCTACGCCGACAAGGGCAACATCCTCTTCTCGGTCAAAGTCGACAACAGCATCCTCCAGGACAACAAGTTCGTCGTCGACGGTACGGAAAACCTCGGGGAAGAGCTCCTCGAAGACCCCAACGCCCCGGCACTCACCTGGCCCGGGCACGACATGACGCAGCCCTTCACGCTAACCGACGCCATGTTCGACGCGGAAGGGAACTGCATCGAACCGTTCGCATTCGACCTCTCCTCGCCCAACGGCATCGAATCGCTGCAAGTGACCGTCGGCTCCACCAACAGCCAGTTCCTGGCGTCGATGGCCGCCATCCAGTTGCCCGAAACATTCGACCTCTGCGCCCTCGACGCATCTTCGGCGGCAGGGATTATCCTCAAGGGCTTCGGCTACCCCGTAGGTAGCGAGCTCAAAGGACAGACGGCCAAGAGTTTCAACATCGCAGGGCAGATCAGGGCGCTCTATGAATTCGACGGTACGCACACCTTCGCCTTCACGATGACCGATGCAAAAGGCGTCTCGTCCGAAGCCGTACTGACGCTCGCAGTCGATAAAAGCTCGGGGCAGACGGGCCCCCGGATCACGTGGCGCGGCTACGACATCGACCAGCAATACGAAGTGCAGAAGGACATGGTGATCGACATCGACATCGAGGCCGACAAAGGCATCAAGTCGTTCTTCGTGACGATCGACTCCGAAACGCTGAGGCCGCTGCTGCCGGTGATCAACCTGCCGGAGAAATTCGACATCTGCGACATCCCCGACGAACTGGTCGAAGTCCTGCACGGCGAATTCGGGTTCCCGATCAACGAGCAGGTAAAGAACCGAACGTCGGTGACCTTCTCGATCACCAAATTCGTCGAGATACTGCTGAAAATCCCGGGCGAGCATAATTTCGTCCTCGACGTGACGGACAACGATAATGTACTGACACACAAGACTGTCAAACTCATCGTCCACTAAAGCCGACCGATAATGAAACGATATATCTCATATTTTGCCGTACTGCTCGCGGTGCTCCTCGGCGCGGCCTGCTCGAAAGACGACTCCGCCGCGGGCAGCGACAATCGCACGGGCGTCATGGCGATGACGGTCTCGACCCGGCAGACAGCCGACACCGGCGAATACGACCCGTTGCAGCACCAGACCGTCTACATCTACAACGACGAGGGCGGCCTGCTGCGCAAATACACCTCGAAAGAGGCCTGTCCCGAACGGTTGGAACTGTTGGCCGGCACCTACCGCGTAGCGGTCGAAGCCGGAGAGGAAGCCCCCGCCGATTTCACGAAACGGTTATACAAGGGCGAGGAGACGTTCACCGTCAAACCCGGCGAAACCACAAACGTTGCGGTCGTCTGCCAAATCGTGAACACCGTCGTAGAGGTGAAATTCGACGATTCGATCCTCCAGAACCTCGCCCCCGGCTATTCCGTATGGATCGCCGGCGGGGAAAAGGTCGACGAGCAAGCCGCCGAAGCGGGCAGCGTCCCGGCGCTCAGGTTCACGGCCGAAGGGACGGGTTATTACACCCTGCCCGCAGGCATGACGTCGTTGGCCTGGCTCTTCCGCGGAACGCATGTCGAGGGTAAGAACGTGGAAATGGAAGATTACATCCCCAATGTCAAAGCCGGCGGCAAGTATACCCTCACGTTCAAATATTCGCCCGATCTGCCCGGTTATATCGACTGTGTGCTGATCAGCGTCGACCCCGGTACCGACGACAAGGACGACGAAATCATCTTCAGCCCCGATCCGGCCGTCATCAGCGAAGGGTTCGACATCGCCGAAATCCAGAAATACGTTTCCGGGGAGAAGAAATACCGGATCCTGGCCTTCTCGGAACTGACCCGGTTCACGGTTTCGGTAGGCGACAAGAGCTACGACGCGCTCAACGGCACGACCGAGGGCATCTCCCTCGAACCGGTCGACAAATACAACGTCCGGCTGACGCTCTCCGATGCGTTCTTCGCTTCGTGCCAGGCCGGCGACCAGAAAGTGACGCTCCGCATCGAGGACGCCAACGGCGGTTCCTCGGAGGTCGCTACGACCTACCGCCTGGAGGGGCTGGTTCCCGTAACGGCGGACGACTACGACCTGTGGGCCAATACGGTCACGCTGCGCGTGGTTTCTTTCACGCCCGGCACCACCGTGCAATTCGGCCTGCGCAGCAGCGGCGGCGAGTGGCAGCCGATGGCAGGGACGTCGCAGGGCGACGATTTCATCACGGCGACCTATGCGCCCCAGTGGGTTCCGCAAACCGTAAAAGAGCAAACCGTATATACGCAGGCCGCCGGCACGGGAATCATCGCGACACACAGCTACGACTTCAGAGCCATTATCAACGGCACGGAAACTACCGGAACATTTACGGCCGGAGAGGTACAGCCAATCCCCAACGGCGACATGTCGGGCTGGAGCATGACCGGAGGCTTCGCTTTTCCCAACGCCGCGGGAGAATCGTTCTGGAGCAGCGGCAACAATACCATGACAAAAACGCTCTGCACCTCTACCGACGTGAAATTCGGGAAGTCTGCACCGGCTGCAAAACTAACCAGCACCAATATGCTGGTATTGGCCGCAGGCAACCTGTTCACAGGAGAATTCGCCTATAAAAGTTTCACAGGCACCGTCCAGTTCGGACAAACATACGCATTTACGGCACGTCCTTCGGCAATGAAGGTAAAATACCATGCCCACGTCGGCACGGTCGACAAAGTACGCACCTCGGGCGATATTTGTCCCTATATCAAAAAGGGCGATCCGGACATGGCTCGTATTTTCGTCGCGATCGTCGACTGGAACGCCCCGCATGAGGTCGTATCCGGCATGACGACCACCAAAGGTGCATGGGATCCGGAAAAAGGCATCGACAACGTATCGGAAGGCAAAATCCTGGGATACGGATCGCTCTGGATCACGCAATCGACGGATGGCGAGGATATGCAGGACGCCGAATTAGACATCGTATGGTACGACCACGAGACGCGCCCTGCCGAAGGGAAGTATTCGCTCGTGATCTCATGTGCCTGCAACGCTTACGGCGATTATTTCACCGGTTGCTCGAAAAACGTGATGTACGTCGACGATTTCGAATGGGTATATTAACGATTAAACGTAAACGCACAACAATGCGCAAGATAACCACCAGTACGCTCCTGGCACTCCTGCTCCTGGCAGGCACGGCGCCGGAGAGCCGTGCACAACAGACGAACGCCGCGGCGTCCCTCGCCCCGCAGGCCGACAGCACGAGCTGCATGCAGCACGAGGAACGTCCTCAGACCGTCAACGAAATGCGGCGCCAGCGCGGCCTTACCGAAAAACACAACCTCTTCGTCCCGCGCGGGCAATGGATCTTCGGAGGAACGGCCTCCTACTCGACCCACTCGAACGATACGTACAGGTTCCTGGTCATCGAGGGCATCGAATCGAAGGGCTACACGTTCAAGGTCAGCCCGATGATCGCCTATGCCTTCCGCGACAACATGGCACTCGGAGGCCGTTTCATCTATTCGCGCTCGCTGCTCAAGCTGGACAAGGCCGACCTCAACTTGGGCGGCGAGGACTCCGACCTGAATTTCGAACTGAACGACTGCTATTCGCTGCAACAGAGCTATTCGGTGGCCATGATCTGGCGCCAGTACATCCCGCTGGGCCGCAACAAGCGTTTCGCGCTCTTCAACGAGATGCAGCTCTCGGGCGGCGGTACGCAGGCACGCTTTGCCAAGGACTCCCCGGTGAAGGGCACCTACCAGACGGGCTATACCTTCTCGCTGGGCATCTCGCCGGGTATCATCGCCTTCGCCACGAACAACATGGCCGTCGAGGTCAACGTCGGCGTGATGGGCATCAGTTACAGCCACACCAAGCAGGTACACAACCAGGTGACGGTCGGCAAGCGCGACGCCAGCATGATGAACTTCAAAGTCAATATCTTCTCGATAGGGCTCGGCATGGCATTCTATCTCTAAACACGGCACGCACATGAAACGAATCATACTTTCCATTTTATCGGTATTCATCACGCTCGGCGCCGCAGCGGAGACGGAACAAGCCCTCCCCGCAGTGCAGCGGGCCGCTACGGCCGCAGTCGAAGAAACCCCCTCCGGCAACGAGGACACCGTGCCCCCGGAAACTTCGGACACCCCCGGAACGGGCACCGAAGCCACGGCGGAAACAGCTTCGGGACTCGCCGCAGAAACGGGCACCGCAGCCGCAGCGGGCACCCTCGGCGCCCCGGCGGCACCCTCGGCGCCGATGCCCGCAGCCATGCCGGCCGAAAAGCACAAGCGTCCCCAGGTGGAGCGTTTCCTGCCCACGCGCCGCCGCATCGACCGCGAGATCAACAAACTCAAATTCGCCTACAAGGGCGAAGTGATGATGGGTCTTACGGCCTCCTACGGTACGGTTTCGAGCGACGACACCGACCTCATGCTCATCTTCGACAACATCGATGCGGATGCCACGATCGCAACGGTAAAACCCTTCGTCGGTTATTTCTACCGCGATAACAACTGCATCGGCATCCGTTTCGGATACAGCCACATGGGCGGCACGCTCGACAACACCTATTTCGATGCGGGCGAGGGCAACGACCTCTCGGGGCAGCTCCCCTACGTCGATCTTTCGAGCGACGAATACTCATTCGGCATTTTCCACCGTTCTTATGCGGGGCTCGACCCCAAAGGACGCTTCGGACTCTTCGCCGAGTTCGAGCTGGCGCTCTCGACGGGACATTCGAGCTTCGCATACGACCCGGATCATAACGAAGGAGGCGCACCCAACCGCACCTACAACGACAAAACGCAGGTAAAGCTGGCGTTCAACCCGGGAGCTGCCGTATACATCTTCCCCAACGTCTGTGCGACGATTTCGTTCGGGCTGGGCGGCATACAGTATACGAGCATCACCCAGAAGGATGCCGACGGCAACAAGATCGGTTCACGCAAGGCTTCGAACATGCGTTTCCGGCTCAATATCGCGGCCATCAACTTCGGTATGACGATACATTTGTGGGACAAGAAAAAGCAGTAAACTATGAAATACCTACGCATACTCTTTTCGGCGGCGGCGCTCCTGCTGGCAGCGTCGTGCATCGAGAACGACCTACCGTATCCCACCATCGAACTCAGCATCCGCAGCATCGAAGGCGAGGGGTTCACGGTGACCGGCATCAGCCTCGTGAACCGTACCGTGACGCTCACGCTGGACGAGAAGACCGATATCCGCAAGGTCACCATCGACAAGGCGGAATTCGATGTCGCCACATCCAACCCGATGATGACCGACAAAGAGAAATTCATCAGCCAGATCAGGACTTCGCAGCCGCTGAGCGGGGAGTTCGACCTGCGGGCGCCGCTCTATGTCACGCTCTCGCTCTACCAGGACTACGAGTGGACGATCGTGGCCGAGCAGCCCATAGCCCGGTCGTTCACCGTCGCCGGGCAGATCGGATCGACACTGATCGACACGCAGGCGCGTACGGCCACGGCCTATGTCGCCGAAGGCACCGACCTGAAGGCCGTCACGGTCACCAGCCTCAAGCTGGGGCCTGCCGACATCACCGCCTACTCGCCCACGGCCGAGGAACTTTCCGCCACGGGCTTCGAAACGGTTCGTCTGGTCGACGTCACCTGCCACGGCCGCACGGAGCGGTGGATGCTCCATGTCCAGCCCACCAACGTGAAGATCGGTGTCCGCGAGATCGACCTCTGGAACAACACGGCCGTCGTAACCACGATGGTTACGCCCGAAGATTACGCCACCGCCGAAATCCAGTACCGTCTGAAGGGTACCGCCGACTGGCAGACGACGCAGAAGGGCGCACAGGACGAAAGCGGCATCTTTACGAGCTCGATCGCACCCGAATGGACAAGCCTCACCAACGATGCGGGCATCCCCGTAAAACGCCTCGTCACGACCAAGGGCGTCTACGCCGGGCAAACGTATGAATTCCGGCTTCTCGTCGGCGGGCAGCAGACCGAAACCGCCGAATACACGGCACCCGCGGGCGACACGATTCCCGACGGGAACATGGAAAACCCGGGCTTGTCGTGCTTCACGAGCGAAAATACGAATGCGGAGTTCTGGGCCAGCGGTAACAACACATTTGCGGATAAGCTCTGTAGGCAGGGGACTTTCAACGGAATGGGCGGCAGCTATTGCGCGAAACTGGCCGCGGCAGCCCCTCCCCTCGTCAACATCGCAGCCGGCAACCTGATGTCCGGCATCTTCTACAAAGACGGCCTGTGGACGGGCGTAGTAGAATTCGGACAGCCCTACAACTGGACGGCGCGCCCTTCGGGCATGAAGGTGAAATACCACGCGACACTGGGCACGATCGACGCAAGCAAACATTCCGGGGCCCCGGTCGGCATAGGCGACCCGGACAAAGCCCGCATTTTCGTCGCCATCATCGACTGGAACGCCCGGCACCGGGTCGCTTCGGGCACCAAAGACCCCACGGGCATTTGGGATCCGGCGGAAACCACCCAGACCGCAGAAGGGAAACTCATCGCCTACGGGTCGCTGTTCGTCGACAAGTCGACCGAAGGCGAGCAAATGGTAGAGGCCACCCTGCCGCTCAACTTCTACGACCCGGCTGCGGGACGCCCCACCGGCAAGTACAGCATCATCATCTCCTGCTCCACGAGTGCCTACGGCGATTACATGGTGGGCTGCACGACGAATGTAATGTACGTCGACGATTTCCAGTGGGTCTATTGACCCGGCGCCGGACAAGTCCGCCGGCAACTCAGAAGATATAAAGAGAAAAGGCTGAACCCCTGGGTTCAGCCTTTTTGCTGTAGATTCAGACTTTTCAATTCCTGCCGGAGTTATCTCCGAGCAATCCGGCAGTATTTGTCATAGCGTCCTATCACGTCGTTCACGTAGGCCAGCGTCTGCCGGCTGCCGGTGAAACGTCCGCACTTGACCGCCTCGCTCTCGTAATACTCGGGCTGCGCCTTGAGTTGCAGGTAGCGGGCCACGACCTCCCACGAATTGGGATCCTCGCCGTTGAGCCGTGCCAGGCGCCTCGCATCGTTCACATGGCCGATCCCGCTGTTGTACGAGGCCAGGATGATGCTCATCCGATCCTTCTCGGGAGTCCCCTCGGGGAAACGGAGCGTGTTCATAATCTTCGACATCAGCTTGTTGGCCAACCATATGTTGGTCTCGGGATTGGAGACCTGCTCGGTCGGGACGTCGAACTGGCGTGCCACCGAGGGCATGATCTGCATCAGCCCGCGGGCCCCGCTGCGCGAGGTGATGTCGGGCGTGAACCGCGATTCATGGTAGGCGATGGCGCTCATCAGGCGCCAGTCGTGGCCCTCTTTTTCGCTGATGTTGCGAATGACATTGTCATAAGCCGAGATCACATAGTCGCCCTCACCGAGCAGCGAATTGCCGAAATCGGCCGCATCGTCGTTCAGCAGCATGTCGTCCGTCACGGGTGTGCTGAACTGGGCGTTAAAGCCGTAAAAAGTCGTCAGGATTGTTAAGAACGCAAAAGTTAAAACTGTCTTTTTTAACATAAAATGTTGTTTTGCGGGCAGTTCATACCGCGCAGAACAATACGCTAATCATAGAAACCCCATGAGATACCGATTTTAAACATGCCCGGATTGAGCGGGTAACCCGCCGCGGAGAAATACTCCCCGTTTCCGAACAGTCCCTTGTTCACATGCTGATATTTGAGGAATATCCGCATTCTCTTCCACTTTCCCATGACGAAGGCGTCCATGTAGGGGTAATTGCCTACTTCGACGTCCCGTTGGTTGTAATAGGCCGACAGCGCAGGGTTGTAACTGGGCGCATAATAACGCGTGTTATAGCGTCCGTCCAAACCGATCTGAAGGCGTAATACGTTGCGCACGACCCAGAACTCGTAATAATACGAAAGGAACGCGCTCAAAAGCGGAACGGGTGCAACTTCTTGATTCGTACTCCACTGCAACAATACCCTGTTGTCCAAATGAAGTCCGCCTAAGCGGAAATCTTTGCGAGCGTACACACTCGTGAGGCTTACGTTGTCACTGCTTTGGGCGATCTGGCTCTCCTTGTCGTAAAAGATCTTGTTGCCGACCACACCTTGCCATGCCCCCGCTTCAAACGCATAATCGGGGACTGAAAACTTCACCTCGAACCGAGTTTCATTCTCCTTATTCAAAGGAGTGGACCACACGTAGTGGTTCGAGAACAGATTCTCCTGCCAGTAGTTGGGCGAACGCCGATCCATCGTGAACCGGCCTTCGAGAATCAGGGGGTGTCCGCGGAGATATCCCGTCAGCGCCAGGTGGGCGCCGATGGTGAGGTCTCCGCCTCTGTATCCCGACGGGTAGAACTTGAGGTTCGCGTCCCAGTCGACATATTTCTTTATCTTTCCTCCGACGGAACCGTATGCGAAATAGCTGGTCTTGTTGACCTTCGTATACTTTCCCGTCTGGTAATCCCTCATTTCGAATTGCGAGTAGGTATGCATGTCGATACCGATGCCTGCATCAATCGTGCCTACCACGCCGTTACGATCCCAAGGCTGTGCCTGCACGAAGAAGCGGTTCGAAATCACACGCTCGTAGATCGAGTCGCGCGTCTGGTCGGGGTTGATATACCAGTTCTGGTAGTAGTCCAGCGTATCGGGCACGAAATTGCCCTGTTCGTCCCGGTGCGCCCTTTCGTCGATATACCGCGCATATTTGTCCGAATAGACCTTGCTCCACGAACTGTACTGGAACGAATGGCCGATATAGACCGCCGACAGGTCGGCGAGCGAAAAGTCGTTCTCCGTCACGCGTTGCAACGGCAGGGCGTAGGACTGCGTGATGAAAAAGGCGTTGTTGCGGTAAGTGTTCTGCGCCTCGGCATCCGACAGCTTCATCGGCACGCCCGAAGGCATCTGGAACGTCGTATCTGCGATAGCCCATGTCCCGACCACGCCGCCGTTCTCCTGCTGTTCGATGTGGTTGTTGTAATAGGCCGCATGCACCGAATAGCGCTTGCCCGTATGGCTGAAGGCGACCGACAGGTTGTGGTTCTTCGTCCGTGACCAGACATATTGTCCGCGCGTTCCCCGTGCCTTGTAGTCGACGTTGAACCCGGTCGTGGGCGAAATATTCTGCGCGTGCATGATATTGAAGTTCTCCTCCCGGAAACGCTTCTGCCCCGACTCGAGGTACGTCATGCGGATGATGGGCTTCTTCGTATTGTAGAACGGAACGTTCTCCATGTCGTACGTATACGCATAGTAGGGGCTCGCAAAACTGAAATCAAAGAACTGCGGCCGCCGGAAATAGTTCATCGGCAGCGATGTCTGCCCGAGGGCGCCCTGCGCGATGTCGCC
>UMGK01000422.1_pt1 | contig 14951 bp, 23 predicted proteins | sample 1965251 | NCBI WGS metagenome assembly UMGK01 (sample SAMEA4836070, study PRJEB28245) | human gut metagenome | biome: gut microbiome; material: fecal sample | place: Denmark | collected 2008 | reverse complement strand
CCAGTAGGTGCGATAGGTCGTATTGATGACGTCCTCATCGCCAGGGACAGTTTCTTGACACTCGCCATCACAGGTGAGCTGGAAAATCTTCCAGTCATAGTTCGCATGGGAAAGACCAACATTGTTGGCCCACGCGCTTGATTCCCCAATGCCTAGCTCTTCGCATGGGATATCAACATCTTCTCCTCCGTCTGCGGCTTTGATGTCGGTAACCGAACATTCCAAAACATTTGCCATGTCATTGAGAACAGCGTTTTTTGCTTCTCTCATGGATGGGAAGATTCCAATAATGGACATTTCCCGCTCGACACAGCATACGACCTGATATTTGATTCTGTTGTTTTGCATAATTATTTCCTTTCTTGTAACATGGCGTTTTTAGCTTTTTCTTTTGTTTGGAAGAATGTTTTCCCAAACCAGCGGCCATCGAACGAATCGATATCACCATTGTCAAAGCGAACGGTGAACATATCGAGCTTGGAATTCTTGTAATGCACGTTTTCGATGATGCCGTGTTCAATTTCGCCATAGTCGGTGTTTAGATACCATATATCATCCCCATCACCAAGAATGGCTGTAGACGCCCCGCCATCACGAACGTTGTTGTTTGTACCTGCCGCATCTCCTTTTGTCGGGTCAGGAATTCTAAATCCGCCCGAAATATCGGTGATGTACGTTTCCAGGGCCGGACAAATGTACCCATTCTTGACTTTTCTAATCACCATCGGGTAATACGAAGAGAACGGATTCCGTTTTGCCATACAGACCGCATACTCACCGAGTTGCAGGTTCAACTCTTCCAGTGTCGTCAAACCACTAAAGCTCATGTTACCCCTCCTTCGGCAAGTCGATATTAACGACGATTACTTTCTTCCAGGGCAAATTACGATAATAGTCCTTTGCCTTATTATCGGGAAGGTCACAAGTATCCCAGAACAGCCCAGAGTCGTTCAGGCATTCCTTGATATCGTCACCACAAGTGTCGTCGAAGAAGTAAACGCGGTCCTGGCCGGTGTATACTTTGTCAATATAGCTGATGCCGATGCTTCCCATCCAGCGAACACTTCCTTCTTCGGCAACAACTTCGCCATCCACCATCGGAACAATGGGAAGGTCAGGATGTTCGCGACCCAGTTCGGCCAAATGGTCGAGTGGAGAAGCTTGTTGGTTGTGTTCGGCAAACCACCTGGAAGCAATTTCTTCCAGCAGAGCCTTCTCGGTAGCAATAACCTTGTAGGTACCCGGACACTCATCGATTGCCCGGCGGAAAATCCCATCAAAGTCATCGGGGCCAACAGCACCTGTTTTCTCCAGCTTCAGATAGCCTTGATAAGCCTGAAGCAGTTCGTTATCCGAAAGTTTTTTGAAATCCATAGTAGCCTCCTTGTCAAAGCTCTACGCCCATCTTTCTTGCATAAGCGTTAATCTGCTCACGAGAAAGCCATTCAGGCTTCTCTTCATCTGGGAAACTATCCCAGAGTTTCAGCATCGTATCGATTTGCTCTTTCGGTTCGCCTGCCCAGAGAAATTTGTTGCAGCGGTTTCCATAATTGAGAAAATACTCGCAGTCACAACGCATCCGGTCTAGCAGCTGATACCGAAAAGTAGCATCTTTTGTCAGAATATCCATACGAACCTCCTATTGCGAACATCAATATTCGCACTGAGTATCGAACTCCGGATTTTTCAGAAGTTTGGCGGCCGTTTCGACGGCCATTTTCTGTACATCCAGATATTTGGTATTGAATCTCGTAATGACAAGTGCGCTGCCAACTACATACCGAAGCTTCTCGTTTCCGGCTTCGAAGATGATAACGGCATCGTCATCAGCAACATGGTTCGAAAGGCCGTCGATGAAGGCGTCGTATGCGATATCCGCATCGAAATCCTCATCTTCCTCATCGGCCCCCTCTACGTATCCGAGGATAGAACCGTAGCATCCGAATCCGAACACGGGGCAGCCAGAGTTATCGGTTTTTTCCCAAAGGTCAATGTTGTCCTCGCTTCCGAGAACATGGTTCATAAATTCCCTGAATTTTTCAGCATCCTTAACGTGGAAGTAGTTGGTGCGAATCGAGCAATTATAATTTGCCATTTTTGTCTCCTTCTGAGCTTCTTGTGTGGATAGCACCCGTTGTGGTGCGCGGATAATGTTTGCTTCGCTCCTTTCTGCCAAAGAAAAACAGCCGCCATATTTGATAGGCGACTGTTTGAATGCAGTGTTTCCAGTTATTTTACGGGCATCCGTGTTTATTATCTTTGGCAATAGGTATTATACTCACTTTGCGACATAATTGACGTACTCCCACGGTGGGAACAGAGGGATTCTGCTTCATCGAGCCTGCTGACCAAAGGCCAGTCTTACGAGCTCTCCACAAGGGGAACCGACGTCCCGCCCCTTTAAAGGGACTACGCTGCGGAATAGCCTAGTTTGGCCATTCCTAAGCGTTTGATGTTGATAGCTGCGTTCACATCTCTGTCGAGATGATTGCCACAATGTGGGCAATCCCAGCTGCGCTGCTTGAGTGTCAGGTTGGGATTTACCTTACCACAAATGTGACAGGTCTTGCTGGACGCTGCCCATCTGTCGATTTTGACGACCTCGGTACCAGCATTGCTGGCCACCCATTCCAGGATGCGAACAAACTCCGCGAACGCAAGGTCAGATACCTTCCGTCCCCAAAGGCGTTTCATCGCATCCAGGTTCAGGTCCTCAATACAGATGATAGCGTATTCTCCAACCAGGTAGTTGGCCAACTTAAAGAACCAGTCTCTGCGACGGTTGCTGACCTTCTCGTATACCTTGTTGAGGTTCCGGATGGCCAGCTCCCTGTGATGACTGCCTTTCTTGCAGCGTGACAGGCGGCGATGCGCCAACCGAATCTCGGCTAGGCTTGCTTTAAACCATTCGGGAGAATCAATCGTTGTCCCGTCATCCAGAGTAAGGAAATGCTTCAAACCGAAGTCCATCCCGACAGATTTACCTGCTCGTGGAAGAACGTCGTTACATTCCTTCTTGACGACGACAAACAAAAAGTATTCGCCCCGTCTGGTTCGTTTGATAGTAACAGTTTTGATGGTCCCTTCAATGGAGCGGGATTTCCAGAATTTATATTTCCGCCCACTGATGATGACCACATTACTGTTCGGTTCAAACGAATATCCAGCCTGTTTGAGAGTGAAGCTCTTATACTTGGTACGCTTCTTAAATCCTGGAGGTGATTTTCTGCCATGGCGCCCTTCTTTGATGTGTTTGAAAAAAGCATCATAAGAACGGCCGATGCGCTCGACCACGTCCTGGATTGCCTGCGAGCCAAGTCTGTTCCAGTGCTGCCATTTCCGGCGTTTCTTAAGTTTGGTGATGTACTTTTTCAGTTTATTCACCGAAAGAGTTTTGCCATAGACTTTATAATACATCCGGCACATGGCAACACAGAAGTTCCAAACCTCAGAGGCAATTTCAATCTGCTCATCCAGGTATTTGTTTTTCTTGCTATCGTATAGCTTAAACTCATACGTTTGGGTCACGGTACGCATGACATTGCCTCCTTTCTTTGGAATAGGTCTATTATACCACTTAATCTTTACGAGCTTGTGAACAAGCTCACCGGCCTTTCTTCCCACGGTCAAATAGACCGTGGGTTTTCCCGGCCGAACTTTATAAGAAAAGAGCCTCACATTGGATTGACCAAGTGAGGCTCTTTTGTACACGAGATTAGCGGTTTAAGATGGTTGCCTCATCCAAGCATCCGCAGGAAAGGGCTTGTCCGCCGCAGACCGGGCACACCTCCAGGTCGCAACCAAGATGATGCTGGAATCCCCATTTGGCTCCACAGTCCCCGCAGCGGTATTTGCTTTTGAAATCATCGTTTGTCGACCAGTACCACCGGTCAGCGTAGTCTTGCCAATCGCCGACCTTGATGCGTGGGTACTTTTTGCCATGCACGAGATATGCTGTACAACCGCATCCATCTGCAGTGAGCATCTCGCGGTTGCAATACTTACATTTCGCCATAGTGCTTTTCCTCCTTAGCCATTGGATGCATAAAACCGTTCGCATTCCGCGTCATCAAAAACGACGCCAAAGTAAGCGATACGTTTTACAGTGGTTTCCCAGATTCGCCAAGACCTCGTAAGAGGCTGAACGACCCAGGAATGTTGCCGCCAAATACCATCCTCTGACAGGGCATATCCTGTGCAGATTTGGCAGCGGCCTTTGTTTGCTGCCCAAAACTGTGCCGCATTGCAGTGGCAATGGCTTGGAAGTCCCTTTTTGAGATGTGCGTGGTCGCCGTAGAAGAACTGCCCGTGTTTCATGATGGCAAAGTAGTCATCCTCAACAAGTGGCATACACACTTCGTGACCACCAAATGCAAGAATTTTGTCTCGCAAAGCAAACATCTTATTCATTTCAGCGGCTTCATGTTTATTTGCGGGTGTACGGGTGGAGTTTGTACTCCACCACATACTTTCAAGGTCTTTTTTATACCTTTCTCCTAAAGGACGGCAGATGAGTGGCCGGCACAACTGAGATGGCCGTGTAATTGGGTTATTGATACTCATTTCATATCTCCTTAACAATTTTTCTTTTTTGTTCTTCTAAAAACAGGTGGAGCTTCAGAAGCATTTCTGAGGACGTGATTCCGTTAATACAGAACCGACAAAACACCTTGTTGTCTTTGCCGTAGAGCCAGTCATTGAGACAAAGTTCATCGAAGATTTTTCTGTATAGCTCAGATTTAAGTCGGTATTCGATGTCTGTATCTTCATCGAATTCGTCGTTGTCTTCACCCCCAAAATTGGTGTTTCCGTTTTTCAGAGCCTGTTTTGTTGCAAATATACGTTCCTTGAAATACGGAATGTTGTTTGGCCATTCATCCCAGTCGTAGTCCTGGTCAGTGCTGTTTTGGAAAGATACGACCCTGCCGAACGAAGTATTTTCACTTGAGCCAAGCAAACCCAACAAGTGAAATTTCGGCCAAAACACAAAACGATAGTTAAACAACCCATACAGCCAATATTTATCAGCCAAGTCTGAGAAGGTTTTGTCTTTCAACTTTTTTCCCATACTGTATTTGACTGAGGGTACGAAGAGAAAGCTGTCGTCAATGTAAGCCTTCATCTGTTCGAGGCTGATGCCATTAACAAATGAATGTGCGATAGAATAAGCCTCCACCTCAGTTTTAGCATTTGCAAAAGCCATTTGAAAATAGTATGACACGGTTTATTCCTCCCGCAGCAAATCACGTACATCTTCGAGAATCAGGCCAAGCCGGTTCTCACCTTTGCCGTTCACAGTTCCCCAGCAGGTATCGCCCCAATTGTTTTCCTCAAACAAACGAGAGTTACCCGTTGCCAAGAGTTTTTGCTTTAAGTTAGCATTCTGGGAAAACTTTGCCTTGACCACACCAAACATGATGTTGTCTTTGATATTTTCCCAATCATGGCGTAACTCAACATGGCGGCCAAGGTGCTTTGCCTCAGACGGAATAAGATTGGCAAACTCAGCAGCTCGTTCCGGGCATTTCTGTGCTTGGAACGCTGCCTCATTGTTCCGATACTGAATTCCTTCGTATTGAATCGGAGCTTCATAGAAGTTCGATAGGAATCGGTATTGACCAAAGAAGCCCCTGATTTCCTTGCCGTTCGCTTTGGTATCTCGCAAGGCGTTCATGAGTTCACGGATGACCTCACCAGCGTTTTTGCAGTCGCAAATCAGGTCGTCTATTGCAACGGCGCTATCGCACCAATCCAAGTGGTCTTCTGCCTGGCGAAGCTGTTCCAAAACATAAATGCCTGAAATGACAGGGTCGTTATTTCTGTTTTGCATAATTTTCTCCTATTCAGTGCGTGATAAGTCCTTCCCCTGTTTCGATGGTATGCCGAACCATTACCGCCTCACAGCCTGTGAGTTGTATCTGCTCGGCCGGCGAAGAATCATCATTACGGACCGCAAAGATATGGGTACCGGATTCTTCCAGGCGGTATACATGGCGTTCATGGAAATGGTCCAGCACGCTGTAGGAAGGAGCCCAGGGTTTCTTGGCAAAGACATACGGTTTCCCGCTGTTGCTCTGTTCAATACCCCATTGCCGTTTCCCGTCTTCCACATCAAACCTCGCGCCGACAATGTAGAAAGTCGGGAAATATGCGTCTGTCTTCCCCAGCTGCCGCATCTTTTCGATGACAGTAGCTACAGGGTACCCGGAAACATCCTCAGCCGGCATACGGTGTCCATTCAGGTTTGCTCCGCGAACTCGAAATTCGTTGACATCAAAGCTGTCAAATAGATTCTTCAGTTCGGTGTCGGAATCGATTTGCCCATAGTGGAAATCCGTATGGCTGTCGTTTCCTGTCGCAAGGTTTGTGACCAAAATGGAACACGGGGCTTGTCGCAGGTCAAATAGTTCTTTGAATGTTTTTGCCATTTTCTTTTCTCCTTTTTTCATCGTCCTCAATTTCTTTGAGGATTTCGTTCATGAAGGCGACTTTTTCAGCGTCAGTCATCGGTTTTCCGGGAATCCAATTCTCTTGTAATGGCTTTAGCAAGTTTTTCGGGACACATTCAACCAGTGCGGAATTGGCGGCAAGGGCCATATCGATGATGTAGAAATCATCACCGTTCTGCATTACATCAATGCTCCATTGCCCATCCAAAAGGAAATACGGAAGCATATATTCAATGTGCTTTTTGACCTTTTCGGCGTTTTCCTTATATCTGGCCATCAAAGTATCTTCGTACATCCGAAAGATGATGTAGTCATGAGTCTGGTGTGGCGAATCCGCATCAGTTTCGTGGCCAAAGCGTCGCTTCATTACATCCGGGTCCCAGTAGGGATTCATCCCGATAACCTGTTTGGTATCCATGTCAACGAATACACGGTATTCTGTATGGAGCGGCATCCCTTTGTAGATGGTTGGAGCATTTTCCTTGTCCGGGATAAATTCTCTTACCACCCACTCGTTGGTTGTGGAAGCACCCACAATCATTGGCTTTGAAAGTGGCGATGCCATCTGGAGTGCCTGAAAGTGAATGAAAAGGAGATATTCTCCCAGTTCACGAACCTCTTGCTCGCCATGGATGTAGCAGTTCCGGAAATCGTATTTGGAAGAATATGTTCCCGTTTTGACGAAATAGTCCTTGCTAACATCCAGGGAGAACGCCTTCTGGCAGAACCGGTTCACAATAGCCAATGTCGTTGATGTCAATTCGCCGTACGCACAGCGTGTAAGCTGCAGCAAAGTGATAGGCACCTCGATGACTTTGGTTTTGGGAATCGAAAAGAATTGCTGATGCTTGATTGCTTCGCATAAAAAAGGCAGCCAGCGGCCAATCGAATTCCGATTCATACCGATAATGTCGTACAAGATGGGGTCCAGGTCCAGAATATCCAGTCCTTGGCGGAACATGTTGTACGCGTGTTTTCCTCTTGGCATATTCGGGGCCTTGAGGTATTCGGCATAGTAATTTAATACAGCTTGATACGACGGCGCATCCAGGTCAATTTTCATCAAATTGCCTGTTAGTTGTGGCCTAAGCTCTTTCGGCAAAGCATTGATTTCCTCATTGGTAACAAGGACGCCGCTATACTTTTCAGCTGCGAGAGAAACTTCGTAGTTCCCATCCTGGAGCGCCGTGAGGCTTTCCGTCTGCGCAAGAAGTTCTGCGACGATTCGGTCAATGATATCCTCCGTTGCAACGTCAATAGCGGGCTTGCCGACCATGTTGGCAGCTTGCTTCGCGTTGATGTCAAAAAGATTATCCGAGTCTGAGTCTCTAAGTGCGGTCTTTGCGTACGCTTTCTCGAATTCTTCGAGCGCATGTACATCGGTTTTGAGAAGCTCTGCAATTCGCTTTTTTGTCTTGAGGGCTTCTCTTTTTTCTTTTGCAGCCTCAAAGGCTGCCGCCATCACATTTGCCATATTCTTTTCCTTTCTGCCGCTATTTGCGGCTTGTTGTAGTCACCCGTTAAGGTGATATATGATAATCAGTGTGTCGCCACATTGTTGCCGGTCAGAGACCGGAATTTATGTTATCGCCGAGTTACACGGCACGACTCTTGCTAAAGAAAAAGCAGCTGCACATAACATGCGGCTGCTTGAATGACAGGTTTTCAATTGTGGGAACCGAAAGTCGGCGATTGTTTTCTTTGGCTTGAGTATTATACTTACTTTGCGACACAAATTGGAAAAGGCGCCTCCCCCGGATAAAACCGAGTGGGGCGCCTTGTTGAAAGTTGATGCTATCGGGCTGGGCAGAGAATAATTGTGTCATCTACAAACAGAGTGTAGGCATATTCTTCCCCTTCCAGGATAACGAACTTGCCTTCTTCTGGCATCTTCCGGCAGCCATCCAGAATCATGATGTGGCCGTCGATTTCAGGAACATTCGGAGCCATGACCTTTACCGGCATATGCTGCGAGATGCAAATCTCGAATTCAGTCATCGGCCGGCCAATCTTTGGCTCTGCAGCCGGAGTAAGCTCGTATTGTTTTTGGACGTTCTCGCTCAAGGGCTTTTCAAAGTCGATATACCCCCACGCTTCCCGGCCGATGTCGGTACAGAATCGCCGTTTATCGAAATTGTTGATTTCGATTATTCGATTCCCTGCTGGCTTTGGAAAAGAACCAGGAGTAACAGGACGATGAGTGCTGTAATAAATCACCGCTTTTCCTCCTTGCGTTTAAACCATGCTTTTCGGCCAGCGGAATGGTAAATCCAGTCACAACCATATAAGTCATCCCAAGACATACCAAAGTTAAAACTGTACAGATAATCCTCAGGGTTCATACACACATCTTGGTTTACTCCGACAAAAACACTGTCGGGAAGCTTGCGCAGCATAACACGGGAGAAGTCGATTTTTCCGGTGTCCTGCGGGACAAGTTTCCAGTAGAAACCGTCATCCGAGTACATCCATCGCCCGGCAGGATTTTCCTGGATTTCCCTGCGTTGTTCAAACTCGGCTGTGCCAGGTTCGGCCGGAAACAGAATATCGCCGAAAACCGCCTTGTATTTTTCGAGCTGTTCTTTTAATTTTGAGATTTCTTCGCTGGCATTTTCCTGTTCAAGGAAAGTATCAATAGCTCTTTCGACAAATTCCAACTCATCGGTTGGCCAAAACCCGTCGGAAATTTCATATTCAAAGTCAATCCCTTTTCCATCCTTTTCAAAAAAGAAATGGACCGGAGAAATGCCGTATTGCGCACAGATACACCGTATCCCGCGATACGTATGGTCTACAAGAGTGACTTTTTCAGGGTCATCGAGCCCGATTTCATCACGCAACTCGGCGCAGCGGCTGCCCCGATAAGTTGCAGTATCGCAATGACCATGTTCACGGACCGGGCAAGTTTTGCAGCCGCGTCCTAAATACTTCAAACTCATACTCTTTTTTCTCCTTACCAAAGAAAAGAACTGAGATTATAAATATATGCTCCGCAGCGAACACATATGTCATGCTTTCGCCAATAGCCCATTTTTTTCATACCGCTCACACTACCTGTATAATGAATGGAAGGGTGGCGGGATTTTTCTTCTTCGGTTAATCTCATATATTTCATGTCAAATTTCCTTTCGATTTTATAGACCAAGCAGTTCACGTTCTTCTGCTGTAAGCTTTGCAAGAGCTTTTTGACGACGCTCATCTTCGGTAGGCTTACCCTTGCTTAAGGTTACACAAGCAAAGCTGCGCCCTTCTTTAACGTAGACGTTTTGTCCGGAAAGCAATTTTTTGAATTTCTTAACGAGTTCTTTAGACGACATATCCCACGTATTAGAACAAGAGTCTAACCTGACGTCGACTTCCGTTCTTTTGCTATTCGCGTCTTCATGGGAAATTTTGGGAATACGGACTTCTTTGAAGTCAAGGGAATAGAACGCCTTGTCGGCGAGATGGAAAGCGATATCGTTGAGATACCCCTCAAAAATGCCGAGATTTCTGCTCGTGCGACCTTCACAGTCGCCTTCTGTACTCACTTCCCAAATACCATAGGGATTTGTATACGAATGTTCCATAAAATCCTCTCCTTTATAAAAACAATCCGCGATATACAACAGTTATACGTTTTACGATTGTCAGTTGACAACACCATCGTTTAAGATAATTTCACGGACTTTTTCGGCCGCAGCATCGAAGGTATCAAATTTAGAAGAAACGATACAGTCAAATGCCTCGCACTCAAAGATAAACTCGGCAATCAGAGCATAGTCGATGATATAGCCGGCATCTTCTTTGTCGAGCGTCCCATCAGGCAGTTTGCGGATAACGACTGGAGAATTTTGGTCAACAAAATCATCAAGGTCGTTATAACCGAACAACTTGAGGGTGTCCTCGATATCAGCGTCAGTATAGGCGCCAACATCAACCACTTCCTTTGAGATAACATATCCATCAGGCAACGCTGTGACCTGAGCAAAATCAAACACTTTGCCAGTAGTACCTGCCGCAGGGTCCAGATAGGAAACGTACTGCGCAGAATCATCATCTATCAGATGCCACACTTTTTTCTGCACTTTTTGCATTTCAGTCCTCCTTGTGCTCGGGCATTATGCCGCCTTCTCTCCAGACCTGCATTGCTGCAATGTCGCAATCGACAAACACGTTTTTGTGTGGTCTTCTTCAGGCGAGTACGGCAAACCGTTGGGTTTAACTCCATCAACATTCGACTTGACCATTGCGATGGGAGCCCCCGTTTCGTAGTCAAAAGCACCGGCATAAAGGCGCGCCACAAAATCGTGCGGCCAGCTTTCGTTGGGTGTTTCTGCATCGGCAAGCCAAAACAGTTTGTCACCATTGTATCCGTCAATATTGAATCCCGGATAATTCGGGTCCAAATTCGCATCTGCTACGAGTTTGTACCCATCCTTTTCAGTAGAGAACTGTACTTGGTTGAGCTTATCGGTCTTCTCAAAACCGGCCATCTGCATAAGCTGGTCAAGGGTCAAGGTTTTCTCTTTGCCATCAATGGTTCTGATGGTAAGGGCAATGCCGTTGATGGTTTGGTTATCAGCAGCACGAATAGTATTTTCTTGTTTCATCGCCATTTTCTCCTTTTCATTCAGAAATGGTTAGCGCATAAATACGTTTCGGTTCTCGTTTCATATCGGGTTTGGTATATGCGATGCTTTTCAACTTTGCCAAAATGGTTTCAGCTGCACACTTGGCATCCTCTTTCGTACAACGTCCGGTGAGATAGACATCTTCCAACCAGAAGATTTTTTCTCGCGTTGTGTATGCTTCTGTGATTCTTCCGTTCACAACAGGAACCTTGCCCCATGTAACTCCGAAGAACGGATTGTCGTTCATGGAGTAATAGTAGTAAGAATCCCCCAGAACAAAATTGATGTAGCGATAGTCACCGAAGATGTTGTGAATCGGCGTCTGGTCAGTTTTCAGATTCCGGTTTGCGATTTCGTACATTTTTGCGGTCTTTTGCCATGTGGTTACAAGCCGCCCGCCTTCTTCCTCGACCAGTTGCTTAATATAGTCAAGAATCATGCTGCAGTTGTATTCCCAACTGGACAAATAACGTTTTTCCATAATAGTCTCCTTTTTGGATAAAGTTTGTCATTAGCACCCGTTGAGGTGCGCAGTTAATATAGGGGTTAACTCCTTTCTGCCAAAGAAAAACAGCCGCCATTTTTGGAAGGCGACTGTCTGAATGCAGTATTTTCAGTTATTGTACGGATATCCGTGTTTTTTATCTTTGGCAGTAGGTATTATACTCACTTTGCGACATTCACTTATTTGGTTTTTGGATTCTTCTAAATGGTATACAGACAGCAAAAAGCCCGCCCTCCCAAAGGAGGGCAGGCTATCACTATTGGTTTTGCGTTTTTTACAAAAATGTGTCGCTCCCCTTACAGGGTGAGAGGAGGTCAATTTCGATTCGACATACTCCCCATGTCTAAAGCCAGGGGATTCTACCCTTTGAGACATAGAAATTGTGCTTCAACGGAGCTGCTGGCTGACCCAGTCTTACCGCTCCTCCACAGTGGATGATGCCCCACCCACATGATGTTAAATAGCTTAGACTGAATATCCTAACTGGGCCAGACCAAGCTTATTAATTCAGTCCCACTGTAGTACACATTTTGGACGGTGCCCGTTCGATTTCATCCTCCTCATCGGTCAAACGTCAGATTTCAGGCCCATTTGTTTCTTCGTTGAGCCAGTTCATCCAACAGACGAGACACCCGCCATCTGGAATCGCACATTCCGGATTAAACGTCCGTTTATAGTCCGGCGGGCAAGGGTTAGCCAAAAAGGCGGCAATTTCATCCGTTTTCATTTTCGCAAAAAACGAACCATTGCGGATAGCTTCTTCGTTTGTCATTTATGCCTCCGATTCTGAAAGTAAGAGGATGTCATTCGTTTCCAAATATACATTCGCCATATGCCTCCTTGGTCCTATAATCGAGGAATGGCATGTCACTCCCATTTTCGCCAAACAAGACGCAAAGGAGCGAGAATAGCCGCCGCCTTGCTTCAATGAAACTATGGGGCAGATTTGGCTCTCGTTCATCCCACGGAATTATAGCAGGGACATAGAAGTACACTTCATTGCCGTTCCAAAGTAACCGAATCGGCACCCGTTCGCTTTGCGCATCGAACAATCCTTTTTCGTTCATTGCTGTAAGGAACTCGACAGGCGTGAAATCACCTTCTTGCACTGTTTCATGGTCATGGCCCATTTCATGAACAATGTCATCGAAATCGGCGCCAACAAAACTTGAAAAGCTGCGAAGGGAGGCCAGCGTCACATAGTCGTTGAGTTGTGCTTCATAAATCGGGGTACCGTACCCGATGATACAATCGATTTGCATTTTGCACTTCCTTTCGTAGCGTTATGCAAAGCGAATGTAGTTAAAGAGTCGAAACACGCCATCACGGTTTCCCAGGCTCTTCCCCACATAATCGCTCTCGAACGGATATACGGTCCTTTTTACATAGTTAGGCGCTTCCAGAATTGCTCGAAGCGAAGCGAGCGGATATTCTTTCCCGTCAATTCCTTCCATATGGCCAGAAGCCAAGACCTTCAAGGTACCGGAAATTTCTTCGTCATTTCCGAGCAATCCAGCAGGGACTTTCAGATTGTAGTTGGCAACCAAAAATTCCTGGTCGGGTTCATCATAGTAATGGGCAATGGCCTCGCTCGGCCCCAAACGGTTGTTTTCTTCCCAATCGAGGTCACGGCATTCTTCATGGAGCAATACATCACCAAGCCGATACATCATCTGCATAAGTACCGGGAAACTTCCTTCGCTTTCGGATGCGGTATGGATTCTTACGCTTTTATCTTGTGGGTACGAATATTCTTCAGAAAGCCTTACCGCGTCACGGTGAGTAAACGAAATATTCGAGATACGCCATGTATCTGGCCGCTTGAAAACTCGCACCCGCTCGGGACGAATGCCATAGACGGTAAAATAATCACTTAGGTCAGTGACGCCAAACGAACAACCGGGAATTTCCATTTTGTCGACGGCGTCCTCAAACGGAATGATGTGTGGCTCATTCCAGTCCAGTTCCGAGTTGTATTTGCCCACTTCTTTGTCAGTTATGCCTTTGACAGCCAAAACCAACGCATAGACAGAATCCGCAGAATAGTAGTCGGGGCCATACTGATACTCGAACAGAAAACTTTCGGTGTCCATATTTGCTTCAACATCGTCAAAGTCTGTAGGAATCCAATCCCCCACCTGTTTTTCGACGAGGTGGAGAGGCCATTTGTTCCCGTAATTGTCAGCAGACCCAGGAAATTGCAATGCCGCAAATTCTTTGAGGGTCTGTTTTTCTTTTTCCGTAAAGTTGAACATTTTGTCTCCTTTTTCTTTTATCGGAATGTGCAGGCATGAAATTCTTCCGGTGTCAACTCAAAAACACAGGTATCTTCGCCCTGCTCATTCCGACAACGATATAGCTTGTTTTCAAGGTCATACTCGACTTTGCATTCCTCGCCATCCATACAGACAATCCGTCCGTTCGAGTCGAGAAGGTCATAGTACGCTACTTCCTCTTCTTCCCGAGATGGAGCAGGCCAGCTGCCATCCCAGGTACTGCCTTCAATCCCGCTTGTGACGCTGAATGTATAACCTTTTGCAGTAGCTTTGCCTTTTAGGAAATTCCAAAGTACGAAAATAGAAACACCACTTTGAGTCATTTCGCATCCTCCATCGCTTCCGGATAAACTCGTTCGGCATTCGCGTAGTATTCGCTAATTTTGATGCGCTCTACTGTATCGGGAACACTAAGGTTGGAATATTCATCTTTGGCTTCAATGAGACCATAGACGTTCCCTTCTTTGTCGTCCCACATGGCGTAAGAGCCCTTGAAACAGCCATTGTCGCAGAAGTCCATAAACCACCATAAATTGGCATAAAGCGCTTCCCCGTTGACTCTGGCGCAAACTTGCTTGCACCAAAGCTTGTCGAGTTCGGATGAACGCTTAAACTGGTACAACGGTTCTCCATCAAAGTACCGAACACCTTTCATGAGCTGCCCTTGGTACTTTCGTGCATTTTCTTCAGACAGGCCAACTGTCAACCGGTCAGTGAGTCCATACATCTTAAACTCTGGAATATGTTCTTCAAGAAATGTTCGTGCAAGTTTATTGAAAAAGGCTTTTTCCTTCTTCTGCGAAAAGTAATTCTTGTACAAATCAGTGTCCGGTTTGACCTTAAACGCGATGGTTTGCATGTTTGTTGTCCTCCAATTTTTTGTAGATTTTTGATGCGTGTTTGACGATAATTCCTGAAACTGTGTACGCAGATAATGCCAAGGCATAAACTGCAATCATCAGGATGAATGCGAAAAGAAAATCTTTCACTTTTTCCCTTTCTGCCGTTATTTGCGGCCTCGCTGTAACCCACCGGTTATGGTGGTCGATATATATAATCAAGGAATCTCGGGTCTGCGACATATCGTGTGGATTTTACACGATATCGC
>UMGK01010993.1_pt1 | contig 15878 bp, 14 predicted proteins | sample 1965251 | NCBI WGS metagenome assembly UMGK01 (sample SAMEA4836070, study PRJEB28245) | human gut metagenome | biome: gut microbiome; material: fecal sample | place: Denmark | collected 2008 | reverse complement strand
CAGCCACATTGTCGTAGCGGCACTCGCCCATGATGGCGTAGTCGGCGCGGATGACGTCCTCCGCCACAAGCTGATAGGTGCCCTTGCTCAGACCCTCCTCGTCGGCGACAAAGCAGGCTAAAATCTTACCGTTGATTTCGTCGAGATGGGCGGCGTAGTAGGTCAGCGTCTCCAGGATCGCGGCAAGGCCGCCCTTCATGTCCATCGCGCCGCGGCCGTAGACCTTGCCGTCGATCTCCGTGGGAGTAAACGGGTCGGTCTTCCGGCGGTCGGACACATCGACGGTGTCGAGGTGTCCGATGAGCAGCACGGTCTTTCCCGGCCGGCCGGCCGCTGTCGAGCACCGACCAGACCGACGGGCGCTCGCGCGCGGTGTCCTCTTCAAAATAGCTGTAATGCGGGTCCATGCCGAGCTCACGCAGGACATTCGCCACATAATCCGCCATCTGCGCCTCATGTCCGTTGACCGAACGGATGGAGATCATATCGTACCAGCGCTGTAAAATCCGTTCCATACCTTAGTCCTCCTTCGCCTTGGCCGTGCCGATGCCGGTCACGGCGTAAATGACAGAAAATACGATCGACAGCCACAGCATCGGCGCAAACGGCGCGAATGCCAGATTGGAAACGCCAAGCGTCGTGGCGGTGTAAGAACCCGTGGTCGACCACGACACCATGGGGGCAAGGCCCGTGCCGGTGTCGAGCATCGTGCGCATCAAATTCTTGCGGTCGAGATGATATTCCGGATACAGGTCCTTCACCATACCGCCGACGACAGGATAGGACACATAATAAGCGCCCGTGATCGTGAAGAACACCGCGTGCAGGATCAGCACACCGAGCGACATCGAACGAGAGGTCTTCGCGATACGCTCCACAAAGGCGAGCAGCACGTCCACAACGCCCGCTGTGCGGAGCGGTGCACCGAAAATGCCCGCCGCGATCAGAAGACCGATGGTCGAGAGCATCGAGGTAAAGCCGCCGCGGTTGAGCATCGAATTCACGACGTCCGAGCCGGTATCGGCGGAAAAACCGGAGTACATGACCGTCAGAATGTCGTGCAGGTTGATGCCCTGACAGAGCATCGCCATCACCGCGCCCGCAGCGATGCCGGCGATAAAAGTCGGGATCGTCGGCTTTTTCATCAAAATCAGCACGACCACGACCAGCACGGGCAGAAGCAGCACGGGGCTGAGCCAGAACTCGGCGGAAACGGTGGAAAGGATATCCTCATACACTTCCCCGCCGACGCTGCCGCCGGAATAGCGCAGGCCGTAAACAAAGTAGAAAACGAGCGAAATGAGATACGCAGGCCCCGTGGAAATGAGCGCGTGGCGAATGCCGTCCATCAACGGCACCTCGCACACCGTCGAGGTGATGACGGGCGAGTCAGACAGCGGCGAGACCTTGTCACCGAAGAACGCGCCGGTGCAGACCGCGCCCGCGGCCGCGGGCAGCGGCACACCGAGACCCTGTGCAACGCCCATGCAGGCGACGCCGACCGTCGCGAGCGTGCCCCACGACGTGCCCGCCATGGTCGACATCAGCGTGCAGAGGATGCAGACGACTGGCAGGAACAGCCCCGGCGTCAGCACCTTCATGCCGTAGTAGATCATGACCGGCACCGTGCCGCTCGCCATCCACGTGCCGACGAGCACGCATCAGCCCTGCCTGCCAGGGCTTTACGATTCTTTTTTCTTCCATGATTGTCGTCCTTTCTCGTTTTGGCTGGGTCAAATTGAAAAAGGATAACAAAAAAGCTATGATCTCGTGGAGATCATAGCGGAAACAGGGAGCGGAATAAACACTCCGCTTTATGATTCGATAGCGCTCCACATTGTGGCAGTCCGGCGGATCTTCTCCGACGACCCAGGTCATCGCCCTCCTGCAGGCCAGGAAAAGCGACCCTTCGGCGGCTTGCCCTTTCGCTCCGAAACATCCTGTTCGCTCCGAAGGTACTCTTGCGCGCCGCGCCTCTATCCTCGTTCAATTTCTGCCTCGGAATACCATCTTTTTCGCGCCATCGCAACGTTTTTTTCACATTCTCTTTATTTTGGTCAAGGATGAACAAAAATGCACTGTCGTACCGCGATTCTTTGATGAAATTACAACGCGTTTTCAGCCAGCGGCGGTATTTTCATCAACCGCAAACAGGATTTTTATTGATCGAACTTCTTTTCTCTCTTCCCTCAGACAGCAAAAAAGCGGCTCTCTCCCGCTTGAGAGAGAGCCGCTTTTTATTCACTTGTTGACGCAGGTATCAGCAAAGCTGAAGCCGTTTTTCATTTGCTCACTGGCAGTGCGCAGGACCTTGTTGAGGATCTGCGTGCTCTCCTCTTTCGCCATCGCGCAGAGCTCGTCGTTCGCCTGCGCGGCGAGCGTGAAGTCGCCGCTCTCGCGCATCAGCCTGTCGTATTTAAGGACGATCTGTCTGCCGCGGATATTCACCGTGTCCTGATAGCCCCAGACATTCTGGATGCACGAGCCGTAGCACTTGTCGGCCAGCGCGCCGACAAAGCGGCTGACCCAGTAGAGATTGTCAGTCTCGGCGTCGAGCGTCACATTGCTCAAATAGTCCGGCATCTGCGGGACATTTGTGTACACCGGCAGCCACGCGGAAAATGTCGTGGAGCCGAAGCACACCCACTCGATACCCTTAATGGCATCGGGGACGTCGCTTCTAATTTGACAGATCGTCGTCACGCCCGTGCGGTTGATGCCGATAGGACGGTAAATGCCGCCTTTTTCCGCATGGCCCGCATAGGGATCGTAGGGTGTACCCTGATAGTGGGACGAGAGCAGGTATTGGATATCCTCCGCGGCAACCTTGCGCTCGGGAACGTAGGACCACGGAATGTCATCGCTTTCGGGCGTGAAGTCCGCGTTTTCGCCGTCCCAGCGGTAGGTGTGCGGCGCAAGGCAGCGGCCCATGAACCACGCGCGCGGCGTGTTGTAGATGTGGTCCATGTCGCGGTGCGAGCCGAAGATATCCCGCGGGTTGAACTTGCCATCCTGATTCAGATCCAGATGGTTTTCCGAGATGAATTCTCTGAGGTCTGCCGAGCAGAGATGCGATTCCCGGGCACCGAAGGCGTCCTCAAGGTCGAACGAGTCCATACCGAACTGGTTCGGGTTGATGATGACGCGATCCTCGGGAATTTTCTTCGCGATCCAGTGGTGCCCGCCGATGGTCTCGAGCCACCAGACCTCGTTTTCGTCGTTGAAGGCGATGCCGTTCGACTCATAGGTGCCGTATTGCTCCAGAAGCGCACCGAGGCGCAGCACGCCCTCGCGCGCGGAGCGGACGTAGGGCAGGACGAGGACAACGATGTCCTCCTCGCCGATGCCGCCGCAGCGCTCCTCTTCCCCATCCTTCGCCTCGCGCAGCTCGACCATCGGGTCGGCCGCGAGCACGCGCGGGTTCGAGGTCGTGGTTTCCGTCGCCGTCATGCCGACGTTCGCGGCGTTGATGCCGGTCGCGGCCCAAATGCCGTGCTTCGGGTCCACACTCGGGCAGGACGTGTAGCGCATGGGGTTCTCCGGCAGTGTGATCTCCACGTGGGACTCTACGCTTTTATAAATCTTCGGCTGCTGGTCGGGCTCGACCACGATCAGCTTTTTCTCATCAAAATGGCCGTCGTCCGTGCGGGCGATCATCGTCGAGCGGTCATTCGTCGCCAGCTTACCGGCCAGTACAGTGGTGCAGGGCATAATGACATCTCCGTTTCCTGTTAATTTCGCCGCAGCGCCGCCGCTTTCCGCGCGGCGCTGTCAAATTTTCATCTGCATCCATTATATTCACAGAGCCGTCCCCTGTAAAGGCAAAAGTCCCGGAAAGGCCGGCCGCATCTCAAACAAGTCAGATTCACGAATCACAACAGGTCAGCCGCTGAATGTATTTACTTATGCTCTGATTTGTGGTATAAGGACTTTAGTAATTTCCCCGTTTTCAACGCAGAACTATATTTCAAAACACAGGAGGTCATCCGTTATGGACAAGACGGTACACGAGCTGTTGAACCAGCAGATCAACAAGGAATTTTACTCTGCATACCTTTATCTCGAGTTCTCCAACTATTTCAAGGCCAAGGGACTCGATGGCTTTGCCAACTGGTACATGATCCAGGCGCAGGAGGAGCGTGACCACGCCATGCTGTTCTACACCTATCTGCAAAACCAGAACCAGACGGTGACGCTGGAAGCGATCGACAAACCCGAACCCTCGATCACCTGCCACATGGATGTCCTGAAGGCAGGCCTGGCGCACGAGGAATATGTGACGAGCCTCATCAACGGCATTTACAGCGCCGCCTACGATGTGAAGGATTTCCGCACCATGCAGTTCCTTGACTGGTTCGTGAAAGAGCAGGGCGAGGAGGAAACCAACGCGAACGATCTCATCTCCAAGATGGAGCTGTTCGGCTCTGACCCCAAGAGCCTGTATATGCTCAATCAGGAGTTGGCCGCAAGAGTCTACACCGCACCCTCTCTTGTTCTGTAAGCAAGGCATTTATTAACAAAAGGCCGCAAAGGAAAACAGCGAACGTACCGTTTTCCTTTGCGGCTTTATTTTAAGAACTGCGCGGTCCGCTTTTCCTGCAAAAGGAGTAAAATTTTTCATTGGGGGTAAACTTAGGGGTAAAACGTGTTCTATAAAAGCACAAATGCGACTTTTTCGTGCAAAAAGCGATTAGACAGCAGGATAAAAAAAGAACCGCAACCTTTCGGTCACGGTTCTTTGGAAGGGTGCGCCAATCTGGATATTTCTCAGACTATTTGCGCCCCTCCTCTCTTTTAATTCTTGATGGTATTACATATCAGATTTTATGAGTTTTGTAAAGGCTTTTTCTTATTGCTTATTACCTGTTTTCTCGGCTACTATGATGTTAGTCATCCAACTCCGCCTCGTGCTTGAGGATCGTGCCGGAGGCCGCGTCGATCTCGTAGTCATATTCCATATTGCCGGATTTGAACTCGACCTCGTAGACGAGCGTGCCGTCCTCGTCGTCCAGCTCGATCTCCATGTCATACGCTTCATTTTCACTCAAGCCCGCATGGTTCAGGGCGATGGACTTTGCCTTGGCGTAGCCGATATCCTGCACCGTTCCGGACGGCGCGGGCTTTTGACCAGAGGGCTTCGTCGTTTCATTCGATGCGGAAACGGCAGCCAATAAATCTTTCTGCCCGCTGAGCACCTTGCCGGTATAGGCGTCCACCAGATACTCGAACTCGCCCCATGCCGTTTGCAGCTCTACTTCGTAGTGTGCAGGGGATTCGTCGAGTTCGGGATCGACCTCCGCTGTAACGGAATCCACCGCCGTCGTCCCGGCATACTGCTCCGCAGCGTAGGCGGCGGCATCCTTGCCGATAGGCATGGCGGGTGCGCCCGCTTCCACAAGATCCTTGAGTTCCTCGACCGAGAGCTTTGCCAACGCGTCAAACTTCAGCGTGGCGTTGAGTGCAAGCACACGGTTCACCAGCGCCGCCTTTCCGGTCGAAATGCTGTTTTCCCGCGCCTGCTGCGTAAGTCCCGCGTCCTGCGTAAGCGTCTGCGTCAGGACGGACGCCCTCGATTCGCTTGTCTGCAAAACACCGTCCACGGTGCTCGTCAGCTCGCGCTGGAGTTTTTCCGCGCGAGCGGCATCCTTGTCCTCCACCGAGATCATAATGGCGGAGGAAATGCTGTTGAGATAGCCGTTTCGCACGAGGCTGCCCACGATGGCATTCACCGCCACATCGAGCTTCGCACCCTTGAGATCCGCGCCGCTGCCCATATCCGCAAGGATAGCTTTCGCGTCCTCGTTGAGCGGCGTGCAGACGAGGACCTTTTCACTTCGATTCACCTTCAGCTCGATGCTCGGGTTCACGTCCAACGACACCACGGACGCGACCGCGTTCGCCCGCTGGTAGAACAGCCCGCCGCCAAGCAGCATCACCGCAAGACAGGCAGCAATGAGCGATGTCCATTTCCTCTTTGTCGTTTTCTTTGTTGTCATGGGAATTACCGTTCCTTTCCGCTCTTCGCAGCGAGAGAGAACGCCGTTCGCATCGTTTGGCGCGGTCTTTTCGACCGCCGCGGCCAGACGCTGCTCCATTTTTTCATTGGTCATCGGGCGTCATCTCCTTCCAGAAAGCTTCGCATCTTTTTCAATGCTCTGTGATATTTCGACAGGACGGTGGGAAGCGGCAGCTCCAGCAGCGCCGCGATCTCCCGGTGCTTCATGCCCGTGACCGCGTGAAGCAGCACAATGCGCCGCTCCTCATCAGCGAGTCTTGCCAACGCGCCTTGCAGCAGTGCGCGCTCGTCAGCATCCAAACCGCACTCCTGCGCGGGAATGGCATTCCATTCCTCCTCGCTGAGCGCGGCATGGCGTTCTTCGCGCCGCAGGCGCATCAGACAGAGGTTGCGGCATACGGTCAGAAGCCACCCCATCGGCGAGCCGGTGGAACGGTACTGCGCTGCGCAGTCCCACACCTGCACATAGACATCCTGTGTGAGATCCTGCGCGTCCTGCGCGTTTTTGAGGTAGGAAAGCGCTAAGCCGTACACCGCCGCGCGCGTGCGCTGATACAGCTCCGCCAAAGCGTCACGGTCACCACCGGCAACGCGGATGAGCAATCGCTGCAGTTCGCGGCGCTCCTCCGCCGGCGCATATTCGGTTGTCATCAGCATACTGAGCATGGGCTTTTTTCTCCTGTCATCCGTGTAATGCACGGAAAGGACGATTTATTGCACGGGATTTTTTATTTTTATGATTCTGTTTCTTTCGCCTCATCGGACTGCAGCATTCTGTGATCCTCCGTCAGCACCTTCATCTGGCTGATGGCAATGGTGTTGAGCTTTGCCAGTCGCTCCGCTTGCGGGACTCCTTCGTTGATAAAAACCGCATTCAGGTTTTCCAAGTTGGACAGGCACACGAGCTGTGATACATTGGCATAGTCACGGATGTTACCCTTAAGATCTGGATTGGCATCGCGCCACTCTTTGGTCGTCATACCAAACAGCGCCATATTCAAAACATCGGCTTCGTTGGCATAGACCAGCGAAATCTGCCGCGCAGACAGCTCTGGCGGGATCAGATTTTCCTTGATGGCATCGGTATGAATCCGATAATTGATCTTGGCAAGGTTGCGCTTGATGTCCCAACCGAGCTGTTTCATCTCCTCGGTCTTGAGGCGCTCAAACTCTTTGACTAAGTAGAGTTTAAACTCCACAGAGATCCAAGAGGCAAACTCAAATGCAATTTCCTTATGCGCGTAGGTCCCGCCATAGCGGCCAGCCTTGGAAACAATGCCGATGGCGCCAGTCGAATCTACCCATTTCTGTGGTGTCATCACGAAACTGTTCAAACCCGCTTGGCTTCTAAACGCATCGAATTCGACACGGTTAAAATTCGGATTGTAAAGCGTTTCCCACACGCCGAGGAACTCGATGGTGTTTCTGTTGCGAAGCCAGTTTTGGATGATATACCGCGGATTATCACTATCCTTGATTTTTGCAATGTCTGTCAAACTGAGGAAATCATCTCGCTTGAGATCCCACTGCACGTTGATTTCTGTTCCACGAACGACCAGCTTATCCATTTTCGCCGCACCTCCTCGCAGTTAATTCTCTCAACAACCCTTGACACCCCGCCAGCACATCCTGCCACGTTGCCTCGAAATCGCCCGTGTACCACGGGTCGGCAACATCGCCGGGGCGGTCGGTGTAGTCCATCAAGAGGTGCAGTTTGCCGTCCGGGTCGCCGCCGTAGATGCGCTGCATATTCCGCAGGTTCGCGCTGTCCATGCCGATCAGCAGGTCGTATTTCTCGTAATCGGCATTGGTGAGCTGCCGCGCCGCGTGGCCGTCGCAGGAGATCCCATGCTCCGCCAGCTTGCGCCGCGCCGGGGGATAGACCGGATTGCCGATCTCCTCCCGGCTGGTGGCCGCTGATTCGATATGGAATTGCGACGCCAACCCAGCCTTCTTGACCAAGTCCTTCATCACAAACTCGGCCATCGGGCTGCGGCAGATATTGCCGTGGCAGACGAATAAGATTTTTGTCATTGCTTTTATATCCCTTCAAAAGCCTCCAAACCCTGATATTTCAGGGTTTTGGCGCTTCTTTTATTTTTGCTGTTGTGCCGGAAACCTACGCATATTCCCGTAACTCTACGCAGATTTTCGGGCAAATGGTGTAGTAATTTCTTTGTCATCGCTCTCGCTCTCCTGCGTTACTTCTTTTTTCTCAGTATAGCAGGAAACCATCTGTTCGTCGAGAGAAGAATGCAGCCATGCCTGAGATCCTATGGCTTCCAGCAATTTTGCTTTCTTCCAGCCGAAGCACAGCACGGCTCGGATGTACCACACTCGTTCCTCATTGCTGCTGCACCGCTCTAAAATCGCCACATTCTGCGTCCAGCCGAGGTTCATCGCCAGCCTCATGATTTCAGGGGATTCTTCGTAGGCTGCGTAAAACGCCCGCATACGGCGCAGGTTACGGGGAGAAAAGCCCTCGACCGCAGGATAGGTCATTTGCAGGTACTCGGACGCTGCAACAGCCGCGCCTTTTTCAGCTCTGCCGCTGACCAGCCGACCGATCTCGCAGTACAATTCCATCTGCGGCAGTTGCGCCGCCATAAGCGCGTCCAGTGCGGCAAACATGGTGGTGTAATCTGTGGGCTTGCGGATATTCATGGGCTTTCTCCTTTCTGGCGTTGTGTGCCTGTTCTGTAAAGTAGAAGCAGCGGAATGGCAATGCCATCCCGCTGCTGTTTCAATTTTAAGGGTTTGTTTCCTCCAGAGGGTTCGGTCGGTATCCGTCCATCAGAGTATTGTTCTCCATAATGAAGGGGCGCGTCGTATCCTGACCCCAGGAGGTGTCGTATTTCTCCATCAGATAGTCGCTCAGTTCTGTGCGATTCTGGAGTTTCACCAGGCGGTACGGCTCCTGGAACGCCACCTTTTCTACGAAGTACAGCGTACCATCTTCCGCTGGCAGCAGCACACCGACATGACCAATGAACAGCGTGTTGTCTTCATCCGAGAATTTATCGTGGAAGACAACAGAGATCATGCTCACTTTGCTGTCGGCAAACGCGATGCCACGGGATGCCCAGTCCTCCTGAAGCACTTTGACCTGCGCTTCGACCTCTGTGCTGTCCGCGGCGTTCACCGGTGCAAACAGCGCACAGAATTTGGCGATGCTGTCACCGCAGAGCGCGTCAGGATCAGCGTTGATCGTCTCTAAATCGGTAAAGAGCGAGTCCTCTCCCTGCGTTTCCGGCTGGTCGGCCCCTGCTGTAATAAATTCGCTGAACAATCCAAAGGCTGTGATGCGGCAGTTATAACCGGGAAAGCTGCCGTTTGCCGCCGCCCATTCATCCTGCATGTCATAGGGATCATACTTGGTATCGGTCGGTGCGGCACTCTCGAAGCCATCGGTCAGCCACTCACTCTTGACACTGGCGTTAAACTGTTCCACTCGATTCAGTAGAGCAGCAATGCGGGATTCTTCGATTCCCGCATCCGTGAGAAGCTCAGAAAGCTGTTTTCTGGAATCCTCATCGGTCAGGTTGGAATATTCCACCGCCTCCAGCGCAGGCTGATCTGTAATCGGCTCTTTCTGCTTACCGCAACCAGCTGCAATGGTAAAAATCACAATCACATATAAAATAAATGTTGCCGTTCGTTTTCGTCTTTTCATAAAATTACCCTCTTTCAGATTATATAGTGTTCCCCAAAAAGAAAAAACGGCTAAAAAGAAATTCACTCTTGTATCGCTCTAATTCGAAAATACAGCTACGATGTTATCAGTTGCACCCTTTCATATAGATATGCGGAATCCCACCCTTTGCTTGTTTTGCAAGGCTCATTCGCGCTTCGAAAAAAGGCAATTTCCGCAAGCGTTAATGGTCTGATATATTGCACCTTGTACTCGCTAACATAGCTTTTCAACCCCTCAAATATTGCGCAAAAATCTGAATAGCAATTTTCAAAATCTGTATAGTAGCAATCGGGGTCAAACTTATTATTTTCAGCAGCTTCGAGTGCTTGCAAAAAGCCGTTTCGCTGTAGTTTCCCCAGAAGTTCAACTACTTTTTTATCACACCCCTGAAGCAAAGCTGACGATAGTAGTCTATCCGTCGTTTCAACGACGCCTTTTTTTAGCTGGCTAAAATCCTTATATAGGTCAAAATGCCGTGTCCAACCTTCACCTGCATCGGCCGTTGTCATCTTCATATAATAAACTGAGCTCTCAGTTATATGAATCTTTCCTTTTTCAAACCCGGGCAAATAGGTCTGCGCTACAAGCAGTATTTCCTGTATTCCCTGACATATCTTAGTTAAATCAGGATCAATGATTCGCAAAGTCGCCTTCTCTTCTTCACGTCTCGGTATATAGACCTGAAACACATAAAATATGAAATTGATTATTACCCCTTTCTTGCCAGTATATTACATATTTTATTATACTATTTTCTTACGTAGGGCTCAAGACAATCTATAAATTACAAAGCCGCAAAGGAAAAAGCGGCGCTGCACCGTTCTTTCCTTTACTTCCTTTTCCGCTGGATCTTAGCAGATCTGCACGATCTGCTCCCAAGGGGCAAGCGTCATGCAAACTTTCTTCTCTTCGGCTGATCGACCACCTGCTCAATCTCCATCCCACCTCGAAATGTCACGCGGATCTTTTCTCTCGACAGGACACTGACCTTTTCGAGCATCTGATAAACGATGCTGTCATCCCACTCTGTCAGTTCAGAAGGGATCGTGTTCATCACTGCGGTCGCTGCATACACGCGGCGCTCGATCTGCTCCTGTTCCTGACGGATCTGCAAGATATTGGCTTTCCGGCGTTTCAGCTCTTCTATCATGTCGGAGATCGCGCGGAATCGTTCAGCATACTCTTCTGTGTTTACCGCGTTGCTCGCTTCCTGCAGCAGGTTATCAAATTGATTGCCGAGTTCCTCCGTGGCACGGTCGATATCGCCAAGGCTCATCAAGCCCGCCCTCGGCGCGGTGAAACTCACCAAACTCACGCCGCATATCATCCAAGGCTTTTACAACGATCTGCTCGCCAATGGCCGCATTGTTCCCAAACGGGACAAGCAGGGCAAGATCATCAAAAAGGACGGCGTCGCCGTCACGGAGACCGCACCGCTCAACGCAAAGACCGTGCGCAATGTCCACGGCGTTCTGACAAAGGCCCTTTCTCAGGCCGTCAAGGTGGGCTACATCTCACGCAATCCGTGTGACATGGTAGACCTTCCCCGCGTCGAGAAAGCGCAGATCATGCCGCTTACCGACGAACAGGTCAAGTCTTATCTCGCCGCAGCGGATACCGACAACGATTATGGAGATATTCTGAAAGTAATTCTCTTTACCGGCCTGCGTGAAGCCGAAGCGCTGGGGCTGACATGGGATTGTGTCGACTTCAAGAAAAGCACGCTCAAGATTTGCAAGCAGTTACAGAAGCGCCCCGCCGAGGCTGGCGGCTTCCAGTTTGCCGCCCTCAAAAACGACAAGACGCGCATCTTGCGCCCCGCTCCCTTCGTCATGGATATGCTGCGCGCCGTTCGCTCCAAGCAGGCGCAAAGGCGTTTACAGGCCGGTGATCTTTGGCAGGACTGGATAGATCCCGCCAAGCAGTACGCCGCCTGTCGGCTCGTTTTCACAAATGCGCTCGGCGACCACCTGCACCCGCAGCGTCTTTATGCACATCATAAGAAGATTGCAGCCAAAGCAGGAGCGCCGGACGCCCGTGTGCATGATCTGCGCCACACCTTCGCCGTGCTCTCCCTACAAAACGGCGATGACGTGAAGACCGTGCAAGAAAATCTCGGCCATGCGACCGCCGCTTTTACGTTGGACGTTTACGGTCACGTCTCAGAGCGCATGAAGGAGGACAGCGCCGCCCGGATGCAGGGCTATTTTGAAAATCTCAAAAAGGCATGAAAAAAGCTCCGTCGATCTCATCATCGGCGGAGCTGCTTTTGTCCCCGTTAAGGGGTAAAACTTTTAATTGGGGTAAACTTAGGGGTAAAACGTATTCTGTCAAAATGCAAATGCAACTTTTCTGCGTCAAAAGTGCCTAAATCACGCGCTAAAAAGAAAGAACCGCAACCTTTCGGCTGCGGTTCTTTGGCAGCGGGAGAAGGATTCGAACCCTCACATACGGAGTCAGAGTCCGCTGTGCTACCATTACACAATCCCGCTATATTGCGCTGTTCGCCGCGCTGTGTCGTTCAGCGAACAAATGTTATTATAGCAGGAACTTTGCATTTGTCAACAGGAAATTTTCCAAAAAATCAAAATTTGGAAAATTCCTGTCTCTTCCCCACTTTCCCGTCACATCCAGATGGCGAACAAACGCAGCAGCGGCTCGAACACGCGGCGCAGTACGCTGCGCTTAGCCCACTCCTCTTTTGTGACGAGACGGCTGTGGTCGACGATCATATCCATATCCTCGAGCAGCGATTCGATCATCGGCGCGCTGTAGACCATCACGCCGCACTCATAGTCGAGCTCAAAGCTGCGGTAGTCCATATTCGCCGAGCCAACAAAGGCTGCTTCGCGGTCCACCATGATGGTTTTTCCATGCAGAAAGCCAGGGGTATAGCGGTATACCTTTACGCCGTGTTTGATGAGCTCGCCAAAGTACGACTCCGCCACGCAGTCGGCGTACCAGTGGTCAGGCTTGCCCGGCAGCATCAGCCGCACGTCCACGCCCCCGTCGCCCGCGATGCACAATGCACGCATCAGGCTCTCATCGGGGATGAAGTACGGCGTCGTGATATAGAGGAAGCGCCGCGCGCCGGAGATCATCTGGAGGAACACATCCTCGGCCGGATTGTCGGGGTTGTTCTGCGGTCCGTCGGTAAACGGCTGGCAGAAGCCCTCGCTTTTGACCGGCGTATGGGGCCGGTAATAGTCGTGCTCGTTGTGCATCACGCCGCCGAGGTTCACACACATGCGGATAAAGCTTGCCGTCAGGCCCCAGGCGCCCTCGCCTTCAAGACATACGCCGCTGTCCTTCCAGTAGCCGAAGCGCTCGATGATATTGGCGTACTCGTCGGCGATGTTCACGCCGCCGGTGTAGGCGACGTCACCGTCGATGCAGGCGATCTTGCGGTGGTCGCGGTAGTTGAAGTGCAGGCGGTTCACATACTCGTGCACGGGGTTGAAGATAAATACCTCGACGCCCACCTCGCGCAGACGGTCGATCGTCTCGCCGGAAAAGCGCTTGATGTTGCCGAAGTCGTCGAAAATAATCTTGACCTCAACCCCCTCGCGCGCCTTGGCGCAGAGGATCTTTTCAAGCTCATCCCAGAGCTTTCCCTCAGCCAGAATGAAGTATTCAAGGAAGATGAAGCGCTCAGCCTTGGCTGCGCGGTCGATGAGATTACGCAGCAAAATCGCGCCCTCGGGCAGGTACGTGACAGAGGTATTCTGATAGAGCTGGAAGTCGCGGCGGCAGAGGTAGTTTGCCGTGCGCGACCAAGCGGGCAGTTGGCGCGTGAGCTTGTCGACGGCGATCTCACTGCGCATGCGCACGCTCTCCGGCTCGTCAGGAAAGCGCTTGGTGTTCCGCGGCAGATGGCGCTTCTGCGCCGCGCCGCCCCAGAGGAACCAGAGAATCATACCCACTGGCGGGGCCAGCAAAAGCAGGATGAACCAGATGAGCTTATAGGAAAGCTCACCTGGTTCATTGTAGATATGCACCGCAAGGAACAGCGCGCCGACCTGTACGACGCCGTAGGCCAGCGCCAGATACTCCTGCATAAAGTAGGAGATGGCGACAACAAAGCCGATCTGCACCGCAAGCAGGACGACGACCAGCATGATCCGCAGCGCCGCAGAAATGCGCCGCTCGCCCTTTTGCTGAATCTGGAATCCCTTCATCGCAGTCTCAGTCCCCTCCTGTTGGCTGTTCCCTGTTTTTGATTTTTTGTTTTCCTCAGTTCTTTTCGTAGCGCTCGTTCTTCTCGTTCAGAAGCTCGGTCTTGATGTCGTAGAGCTTCTGCGAGAGGTCCACATAATAGTTATGCGGGTTATCGAAGCGCTTGACCTCGTCCCAGAGGGTATCGACCTGCTCGGCGCAGTATTTTTTGATCTCCTCGATGCCGGGACGCTTGTAGACGAGCTTGCCTTTCTGGTAGATGGGCACGAGCAGCTCGCGCGCTTCGAAGTGATAGACTTCCTTACGCTTCCACGTGGCGTCGGGGTCGAAGATCTCAAGATTCCGGCTGTCGTCCACGGTCTCGTCGTAGACCGTCAGATAGTCGGCGATGGCCTTGCCGGTGTCACGGCCATAGAAGCGGTAGAGCTTCTTGAAGTGCGGTGTCGTGATCTTGCCGACGTTCTCGCTGATCTTGATCTTGGGGACGATATTGCCGTCCTTGTCCTCCACTGCGACGAGCTTATAGACGCAGCCGAAGACCGGCTCGCTCTTGGCGGTAATGAGACGCTCGCCGACGCCGAAGGCGTCGATCTTCGCGTCCTGCATCCAGAGATCCTGGATGAGGTACTCGTCGAGCGAGTTCGAAACGGTGATGGTGCATTCCGTCCAGCCCGCCTCGTCGAGCATCTTGCGCGCCTTGCGGGAAAGATAGGCGATGTCGCCGCTGTCCAGGCGGATGCCGCACTTTTTGATGCCAAGCGGCTTCAAGACGTCGTTGAACGCTTTGATGGCGTTGGGAATGCCGGACTTTAAGGTATTATAGGTGTCGACAAGCAGGACGGCGTTCTGCGGATAGTATTTGCAGTAGGTCGCAAACGCGTCATACTCCGTGTCGAACATCTGCACCCAGGCATGGGCCATCGTGCCGAGCGCGGGCGTGCCGTAGAGCTGGTCGGAGATGGTGCAGGCAGTGCCGCAGCAGCCCGCAATATAGGCAGCACGAGCGCCGTCGATGGCGGCGGCAGAGCCCTGCGCGCGGCGGGAACCGAACTCCATCACAGCGTGGCCCTTGGCGGCGCGGACGATGCGGTTGGCCTTGGTGGCGATCAAGCTCTGATGGTTCACGGTCAAAAGCGCGAACGTTTCAAGCAGCTGCGCCTCGATCGCGGGCGCGCGCACAACGACCATCGGCTCTTTCGGGAAGACGGGCGTGCCCTCGGGCACGGCGTAAATGTCGCCGCTGAAGTGGAAGTTTGCAAGATAGTCGAGGAATTCCTCGCAGAAGATACCTCTCCCGCGCAGGTAGTCGATGTCCTGCTGGTCGAAGTGCAGATCCTCGATATAGTCGATCAGCTGGTCGAGGCCGGCGGCAATGGCGTAGCCGCCGCCGTCCGGCACCGAGCGGAAATAAACGTCGAAATAGGTAATGCGATCCTGGAACCCTGCTTTCAAGTAACCATTGCCCATAGTCAACTCGTAGAAGTCGCAGAGCATGGTCATATTGAGCTTCTGATCGGTTTTCATAGTCACCTCATAGTGTCACGGCGCGGACTGTGCCGCGCCTTGTAATAGGTGCATTATATCCTGCATACCAAAATAAAGCAAGGCTTTCCGCCCTTTTTCCGCTTTTTACTTGACTTTATCCATTGCGTCCCCTATGATAAAGGGACTTTCTAAAGAAACGGAGCATCACAATGGGTGTTATTTTAGGCATTGACATCGGCGGTTCGAGCACGAAGATCGTCGGTCTTGCCCCCGATCTTTCCGTCATCGACATGCTGCGCGTCAAGGCTGACGATCCGCTCACCTCGCTCTACGGCGCGATGGGCAATTTCCTTTCCACACATCATCTCCAGCTCTCCGACATCCGCCACATCGCGCTCACGGGCGTAGGCTCTTCGTATGTCGAGGGCGATATCTACGGCGTGAAGACCATCAAGGTCGAAGAATTTCCCTCTGTCGGCGTGGGCGGTCTCGCCCTCTCGGGCAAGG
>UMGK01045474.1_pt1 | contig 15906 bp, 22 predicted proteins | sample 1965251 | NCBI WGS metagenome assembly UMGK01 (sample SAMEA4836070, study PRJEB28245) | human gut metagenome | biome: gut microbiome; material: fecal sample | place: Denmark | collected 2008 | reverse complement strand
TGGCTGCCGCAGACAAAGTTTGAGGACGGCATAGCCAAAACGGTTGAATGGTATTTGGCAAACAAAGACTGGTGGCAGGAAATTATCAGCGGTGAATACCAGAAGTATTACGAAAAAATGTATAAAAACAGAATATAAATCAAAACCGCCGGTTGAGTGAATTGCACCCCAAAAGTTAGACTTTTGGGGTGCAGTCATATACGAGTGGTATTGAGTATATTTTTTACGCCTTATTTTATTAATGCGGAAACGATTGTGGTGCTACAATTTATTTTTAAATTCTGAGCTGTAAAAATAAAATACAATTGCAGTATTTGTGTTATAATAAACAGTAAACATCTATTGGAGGTTAATCGTGAGGCTTAAAAAATGTTTTCAAACTCTGGCAATTAGTTGTATGGCATTTTTGCCTTTAAACGCTTTTGCTTCTGATGAACTTATTACAGGGCGCGGTTTGCCTGAAATTTATACAGAAGTAACTGCGCAGAAAACTACTTCCGGTTCAATGCTGATTTTTTCTGACAGCCCGGAAATGGTTTACAGAAACGGCGTTTTGTACCGCGATACCGTAAGCGGTGATGTAAGGATTTTCTTTCATCATGTAAATGCTATGGACACCAATAAAAAGCTCGCCGTTATACTCAGCAACGAACAAATGCGCCCGGTTAAATACAGCGTTGCCAACAACAGCATCGGCAATGCGGGCTGGCATTATTTAAAGGTTGGCAAGGAAACGCAGCAAAAATATTTTTCCGGCGTTCATAATAAAACGGAAGGAAAACTTGGTTTTGGCAATAATACAGAGCTTTTAACCGGCCGCGGCTATGTGCTTGAACCGGCGCAGCTTTTGGTGGGTACTATTGATTTACACACCGACAGGCCTGTGCAGGTAAGCGTTATTATGTGCGACGAAAAAACAGATTTGGATTTATACAATGAATACGCACCTGTTCAGCCTATGGACGAGCATCCGTTAAGGGGCACTTTTGACGATGCGGACTGGAATTACACTGTATCTGCACCGCTGAATACTGATAACAACAAGGTGTATATGCTTGAACTGGCATCCGAAGAACAGGGCTTTGCGCGCGGCAAGGACGGCACGACAGGCAAAGATGCAGTAAATTATGGCAATTATGGTATTGTATATTCTGTTAATTTTACAATCAGCGGCAATAAACCGGCGGCAATGTATTTAAATCCGCTGGGCGGTTTGTTTGCCGGTTACGGCGTGCTGAAAAAAGCCGGTGAAGAAAAAATTCTGCCTTTGCCGCAGGATAAAGTGGCAATAGGCGACAGTTATGACGATTTGCTTAAGCTTGGCGTTTTGGAACCGGGAACATACAGCTTTATCTGGTCACCGCCGGGTGCTTCCAACCTGCCTGTAAGGCTGTATTGGATGCAGGACGGCAGTTTATAATAAAAATCAGGGGCAGAAATGACTAAACAACAACCACCATTTAAATTAAACGACATAATTGAAGTAAATATAACAGGGCTTGGCAGCAGCGGCGAAGGTGTGGGCAAGGCTGATGGATTTACGGTTTTTGTACACGGCGCCCTGCCGGGAGAAAAAGTATCCGCAAAATTATTTCAGGTAAAAAAATCCTATGCTTCCGGCAGAATTTTAAACATTTTGGAAGAATCTCCGCAGCGTGTTAAACCGCAATGTGCTTTTTATGAAAAATGCGGCGGCTGTCAATTGCAGCATTTAAACTACGAAGGACAGTTAAATGTTAAAAGGCAGCAGGTTAAGGATGCCATTGAGCGTATTGGGCATATTACCGGCTGCGAAGTGCTGCCGGTGCTGGGCATGGAAAATCCGTGGCATTACCGCAATAAAATGCAGTTTCCGGCAGCTAAAACGGAAGGAAAAATTCAAATTGGCTGCTATGCGGCTTTAACTCACAACGTTATAAATATTGATGACTGCCTTATCCAAAAGCAGGCTAACAACAAAATTATGCAGGTTGTGCGCCATTGGATGCAGCAGTTTAATATTTCTGCTTATGACGAAACTACCGGCAAAGGCGTTGTACGCCATGTTATGGGGCGCGCAGGTGCTAAAACCGGCGAAGTTATGGCTGTAATTGTTACAGCCTGCTATGATATTTCGCATGCAGGCGAGCTTGTAACAATGCTTAAAACTGAAGTAGACGGTTTAAAAAGCATTGTGCAGAACATTAACAAAAAGCGTACCAACATAATTATGGGCGCTAAAAACCGTGTTCTGTATGGCAAAAGCACAATTAAAGACAGGCTTGGTAATTTAAAATTTAATATTTCGCCGTTGTCTTTCTTTCAGGTAAACAGTGCGCAGACCGAAAAACTTTATGCCACGGCGCTGTATTTTGCTGCGCTGAGCGGCAAAGAAACTGTTATTGACTGTTACTGCGGTACAGGTACTATTTCGCTGTATCTGGCGCAAAAGGCACGCAAAGTGTACGGCATAGAAATTGTTGAGCCTGCTATTAAAGACGCCAACGAAAATGCCAAAGCGAATAATATTGCAAATGCAGAGTTTATTTGCGGCGACGCTGCCGTGGAAATGCCGGCGTTGTTAAAAAGCGGCGTAAAGCCGGATACCGTGCTGCTTGACCCTCCGCGCGCAGGCTGTGATAAAAAGGTTTTGGCAGCCATTGCCGGAGTAAAACCTGAAAAAATTGTTTATGTATCATGCAATCCGGCTTCTTTAGCGCGTGATATGGCATTTTTAACGGAAAACGGTTATAAAGCAGTAAAAGCACAGCCGGTGGATATGTTCCCGATGACCAGCCATATTGAAACGGTTGCTTTGCTGATGTTAGAAAAATAAAAGTTGAAACAGGCATTATACTTTTGTATAATGCCTGTTTTGCATAAAAAAGAGCGGCAAGCCGCTCTTTTTTATAATATTTTTAGTTGTTGCTATCAAAAATACTGCCGCTTTCCAGCAATTTGCTATCGTAAATTGCTGGTGATTCGCCGGGGTTTGTTAAATGCGGCGTTAAAATCATAATAACTTCTGTTTTTGTTTTGCTGGTGGTGCGGTTTTTAAACAGTTCGCCTAAAAGCGGAATGTTTGATAAGAACGGTACTTTTTGCAGCCGTTTTTGTTCTTCTTCATTGATTAAACCGCCTATTACAAGAGTTTCACCATCGCGCATCCTTACGGTAGTGGTGGCACTTCGGCTGGTTATTTTGTAGTTTTTAAGTTCGGAAATAAGCGTGGGGGTGCTGACTTCCGTATGTACTACTGAAGTTATCATACCGTCGTTGCTAACTATCGGCGTATATTGCAGTTTAATACCGGCGTCAACGTAATCGGTAGTATTTGTAGTAACGGAATTTTCTATTTTTTCCGTGGTAACAGGAATATGATCAGCGTGTAGTTCTCAATATAGTCAATATTAAATGGAGCTGCATCAAAGCGCCAGCTAATAATAACATTGATACTTGGATAGAATTTATCTGGGTCGACTTTTGTGTAGACAAAAACTTTATCAATTAGCATTTTTACAACTTCACGCTTTAGTTCAAATGGTAATTGATTTATATCTGTGTTCTTTATCATTTCAATAAACTCTTTTAACACCATTACAGTAGAAGCTTTGCTGCGCTTAAGCTCTTGTTTTGGCTGATTATCTATTTTAATGATTTTATTATTTAATTCTGTTTCCTCCAAATATAACTTATTTATTTGTGTTATCAAATCAGATTCAATGATTATACCTTTGCGATATAGATCCAATAATTTTTCGCGCTCTGTAGATAGTTCTTGTATTCGATTTTTTATTAATTCAAATTCTGTTGGAGTAGGAACTATATTGTGCGGCTCTTTATTAGTGCTTGGTTTAGCATCATATATTTTTTCTGGTTCTTTTAAAAGCTCTAAGCATTTGCTCCAAACCAGAGTGTCGAGCCAATCGACACGAACTGGTTTTCCTATGCAAGTATCCCTATTATAAAACTTTGTTTTTTGTTGGCCTTTACATGTACAACAGTAATAACTTGTGTTGCGAGTCTTATAAAATGTCGGGCTATATGCTAAGCCACATAGGCCGCAACGAATCATGCCTTGTAATAAATAAAGATTTTTAGTATTACGTTTACATGAAACACGGTTATCTTTCATGGTGTTATTGGCTTCTTGCCAAATTTCATCGGAAACAATTGGGGGAACGCTCCTGGTTATAATTTTGCTGTTTTTATGAGTAGCATTTTTCCCGTATTGATGCAGACCTTTATATGTGGTTGACCTTATAATTTCAGAAATACGGCTAGGGCGCCAAATCTCGGCAGTTTTTTTATATCGTTTACCACTTATGCCGTTTAACATATATCTAGTCGGAATTTTTATTGAATTTAAGTAATCAGCAATTTCAGCACAGTTGGCTTTTTCTTTAGCGGCCATTCTGAAAATAATTTTAATTACATCTTCTTCTGATAAACGGCAATTGGGGATAGGGTCAGTAGAAATAACTAATTTTTTATCTGCAACCATATAACCATATGGGATTACACCACCAAGCCAACGTCCTTGTTTTGCTGCATACTGTGCCCCAGACCACATACGTGACAAAATGGTATCGCGGTCGAGCTCGGCAATGCCGGCCAGCGTTGTAAGCAAAAACTTGCCAGTAGGCGTTTCGTTTTCGAATGGTTCGGTCATACTTTTAACGGTAACACCCAAAGCATCAAGGTCATTAACTGCATTTAGTATGACTCGAACCTTTCTGCCTAGCCGGTCTAATTTGTAAAAAATGACCATATTAAATCTTTTTTTAGCAGCATCTTCGAGTAGGCGTTTGCCTTCAGGGCGTTGTTCTAATGGTAAAGTTCCGGAAACACCATCATCACAATAATAGTCAAATACTTCCAAATTGTATAAATTTACGTATTTGGCTGCGAATTCCTTTTGAATTTCAATTGTTCCTCGCTCAGCTTGGTCCTCAGATGATACACGGCAATAAATCGCTATAATTAATTTTGCAAATTCGTTGGAATAGGGTAGGTTCGGCATAAAGAACTCCTTTCGTTAATTAATGGTTTTATCGATAATTTTTCAAAAAGTATAAGATTTTTTAAACTTTTAAGCAGAAGTATAAAATATTTGATTCAGTCCAAATCAAGTGTTTGCATATAAAAAGCTAAAAAAAGAAACGTATGTTTGCCAAACTTGCGGTTAAAATATGCAGCCCGGTTAAGGGCTGCTTTTTTATTGTTAAATTAATAACCAGTTTTTTTAACGGCTAAAGGCATCACTACATCATTTCCGGTCATACCTCCGCGTGCTTGCAATTTATAGTCTTTAGGTTCAGTATTTGCAGGCACATCAAAAACATATTCGACTTCAATGCCCATGCCAGGATTAACTTGTTGCAAGAACCCGTCAGCATTGCCGTTTGATAATTGCAGTGCCGTCATACCTTCGTTTGAAGCAGAATATTCTTGCTTGTTTTTGTTTATTAATTTAAACAAGTTGCTATCAATAGTTACGGCATCTTTTTGATTATTAAAAGATGCTATTTTAACCAAAATGAATTTGCCTTGAGCTTCTTTGGAGAAATATTCATTACCAACACTTTTGGCTGTATTTATATCTGTTATGGCGAAGGCTACATCTGATGCAACATAAGCATATAGTTGCCCGATATTAGTATTCATAACTGGAATTCCTTTACCAGTTGTAATTTTTGAATATTCGTTATTATAATTGAATGCTGCTTTGTTAAAAGCTTTTAGCCTATTGTTATAATTAGATTTATCATTAGATCCCAATGCATCATATAGTTTATTCGTTTCAGTCAATAAGTTTGTGAAACAATCTTTTAATGGAAATATTTCTTTGTTTTCTATTTTTTCATTTTTAGCTTTATCAATGATTGTGTTTAATTTTTCAGAATATGGAAAAGATGAAACAAATGCTTTATCTGCGTCACGTGTTTGCCCGTACTGCTCATAAGCTTTATTTAAAGCTACGTGCACTTCTTCTAAAAATTTATTCGAATATTCTTGTTTAAAATATTTCTCATGAAATTTTTCAGCTTCTTCTTTTGGAGATAGACCGCATCCAAAGAGAGATATACAACAAATTAACATTAAAAAAACAGCAAGGATTTTTTTCATCATCATCAGCTCCTACTTTTTGCCAGCCTTTTGGCTGGCTTTTTTATTTTGTGCGTTTTTAATAATGCAGTTAAAAGCTTTGATTATTGTTTGTTCCTGGGAAGGGGAGAATTTAAATGATTTATTATTCATATCATTTTCCTTCTGATTTCGACAACCTTCCCGATGATTTTAACAGGCAGTGTGTCGATTTCATCGTTTGTGTAAAAGTGCGGCGGGAACACAGCAGGATTATCACCAATCAAAGTAATACCGCCGGCGGTTATATGTATGCGCTTGACAGTTGCATCCATGCCATCTATTAAAACGATACCGACTTGCCCGTCATCAACAGTATCCTGCTTCCTGATTATCAAAACATCACCATCAATGATGGTGGGGTTCATGCTGTCGCCTTTAGCTACCAGCGCGAAAAAATCACCTGTTGCTGCAAGGTTTTCAGTAATTTCCTCGTAGTCCAAAATCTCTGTAATTGCTTCAATAGGGATACCGGCCACAACGCGACCGAGAACAGGGATTTTGATGCCGTGTTTTTTATTGCCTTCGTCATCAATTCCAAGCAAAAATGACCTGGACACATTAAAATAACTCGCCATTTTATTCAGAACATCATCGGCCGGAGTGCTATTTTTCAATTCATATTTACCGACCATTGTTCGATCTACGCCGAGATAATCAGCCAATTGTTGTTGGCTGATTTTTTTGTTTATTCTCAAAAATTTCAATCTATCGCCACGCATATTATTCCCTCCATAAAACAGTATATGAGAATTTTATTCACTTGTAAACGGGAAAAAATATCTCATGAGCGCTTGACAATGCGACTACAATTCTCTATAATACAGGTATGGAGAATAATATTCTCTAAAGGATACGGAGGTGAGAACATGGTAGGCATTGCTGAAAAAAGAAAACAGTTCGGTTATTCCCAAAAACAATTAGCAGATATGCTGCAAATTGATAGAACTACTGTTTCTAAATGGGAAGTTGGGGAAGCTAAACCAAGAGCTGAAATATTAAAAAAACTCTCTGAGATTTTTAAATGTTCAATGGAAGAACTTTGGTAAAGGAGCATAAATGTACAGCTTAAAACGCATAGTTTGCGATTTAATTTTTGAATGGAAAGAACACCGAGAGTACATCAAAAGCAGGCATGATATTCCAAAAACTTGGAAATATTATGTGTTTAGCTGTATCCCAATGTTTTCAAATCAGTTTTTGTTGGGACTTGAATTAGAAGATTGGATTCCTTTAGTTGTATCGTTGTTTGCGTTAGCAATTTCGATAATTACCTTATGTTCAGTATTTTTATAAAACATACAGAAGGAGGTGCACTAGTTGGATATTTACCATGTATCACGCAGCACAATTGCTGTAGCAGAATGCTTTACTTCCAAAAGTAAAATACCAATTGAAGAAGGAGTTAAGCTTTTATTCTTAGCTGCCAGGCTGATGGGAGGTGAGTTTAAATGTCTAGCAGACAAATATGCCCAGGATGCGGAAACTTCATCGAGGACACCGAACTGCGCTATTACATCTGGGACGATGTTAAGCAACTAAACATACGCATCTGTGGTAACCCTGAATGTACTAAAAAAATGGGGCGCATAATCTTCCAGCGGAATAAAGCCGCAAAAAAAGAAAAAGCTACCTTGATTAAAGGATAGCACAAAGGAAGTGATTGTATGGCAGATATTGTAGCTAATATCTATCTTTTGGCGAGAAAGTACAGCGGCATTAAACGAATTGATGCAGCGCAGGAACTTGCGATAGCCGAAAGCACGTTGAAAAATTACGAACTTGGCATAGCACCAGTACAAGACATTACTGTTCTTAAAATGTCGCGCCTTTATGGTACGCCGTGGCTGCGTGTGCAGCACCTTGAAAAGAACCCGCTATTTTGTGATGTGTTCGGCATTATGATTGACCAGGACAATTTGGCAATCGGAGTGCTGCAGGTGCAAAAAGAAGTAAATGATGTGGTATCCAATATGGACGGTATTGTTGAAGATGTTGTGTCGGATGGGAAGTTAAGCGATATGTGGCTTATTGACGAAATGAAAGGCGCTGCAGTTGCCTTACTTAATATCTTTGGACGCTTTAGCGGCAGAAAAAAAGAAACCGCCTGCGCTGGCACGCAAACGGTTTCGAGGATGTTTTGACAGACTGAGCTGTCAGCTGACTAACTTAATTATACCATCTTTAATATTTTTAGCAAGCATAGGAGGCGGCCAATGAATTGTTGCGTATGCAATAAACCAATTGCACCTGCGGCTGAGCTTAAAATCTGGGATGGCGTAACCCGCAGGACTTTACATTTTTGTGGACTGCAATGTCTAAAAGAAATGCAAAAGACCCAGAAGAAAAAGCGTAAAAAACGCAGGAGGTAGGCTGATGGAATACGGCTGGATTAGATGCACGCGGTGCGGTAAGCCAATACATTATTGGCACTATGTTAATAACAGGCCCGTTTGTGCTGATGACCGTAGTTGTGTACCTAATCCACGTATTATCAATCGCCGGCGGGGAAAATCAAAATTAAAAGTTCTGGCGCGTGTTAAAGCCAGGTACGGGAGTGACGAAACATGAGAAAGACAATGATAACAAGTGTAATAGCGCTGTTATTGATAATAGCTGCAGCTTTGTTTTTGGTGTTTGGCTGGCCCGGATTCGGTAAACTTGACCCGGAATATCAAGCCAGTCAAAATCCGCAAAACTTTGTAACATATACCATTTATCAGGGCGACACGCTTTGGAGCATTGCAGAGATGTATGCGCCGGCCGACATGGACCTGCGTGAGTACATTTATATACTCGAGCAAAATAATCCAGATGTGCTGCAGCCAAAATCAAATTTAATACCAGGCGAAAAGATTTTAATCTTGAGGCTGCCAGTAAATGAGGAGGTGAGTACAAATGCTTAGAATGCTTAAGAAAATCATTGCAGACCGTGCTGACTGCGACATGCTTGACATCTCGCTGGATTCCAAATTTGAGGACCTTATCCCAAACGGCGAAGAACGTGAGGCTACAATGATTTACATTACCTTAGATGTTGAAGATGCTTTTGATGTGGAACTGCCGCCGGAAGCGGAATCTGCTGAAACCGTAAAAGATTTATTAAAAATTATCAGGAGTGTGATGTAAATGCCAAACACTGAAAAAGTTGTATCAAAAGAAAGCGTAAAACCGTACATCGAAAAGTACGAAGCTTCTACGATGATATTGTCGGTGTTGACCGCCAGTGGCTGTTGGGACTGCTTAAAGAAGTAGCGTTCCACCGTTGGAGCGAAATGCAGCGCCGCAAAAAGCGCAAAGAAAAACGCCCTGCCGCAGAAAAACGGTAAGGCGTAAGGGTGGCGCAATGAGTCGCCTGATAATGATAACTTGCCTATATTATAAGGCAATTAAGGGAGTTTTGCAAATGGCTATCGGCTATAAAGACTACCTGCCCGGATGTGCGCAACCGCCTATCCAGTCATTGGAGAGGAAATCAAAAACAACAATTGACTGTTTTATGTGCGGAAAAAGTAAACCATTGCAGTACGGCTGTACTAAAAGGGCTTATGCCTACAAAATGAGTGTCAAAGGCAAAATCAGATACTTTTGCAGCCATACCTGCATGGAAGCGGCGCGGGCCACTTTTAAACCTGCAAAGAAAGGGCACAAATATTATGAGATTACTAAACCTGAAAATTAAAAACTTTAAAGGAATTAAATCTTTTGAACTGGATATAAATGGCCAGTCTGTAAATATTTACGGCGATAATGCCACCGGCAAAACTACGGTTTTTGATGCCGTTCTTTGGTTGTTGTTTGACAAAAACAGCGAAAATAAATCCGATTTCGGCATTAAACCGAGGTTAGCAGATGGCACGGAGATGAGCCGTGGTGAACATGAAGTCTGCGGCACTTTTGATGTTGACGGCCGTGTTTTCACATTGAAAAAAGTGTTCCATGAAAACTGGAAACGCCCGCGCGGTAAAGCTGAAGAAGTGTTTGCTGGAAATACTACGGATTATTTTATCGCACAGTGTGGGGTGGATGGCTTGGTGCCGGTTAAGGCCGCTGAGTATAAAAAGTTCGTAGCAGAATTTATTGATGAAAAGCTGTTCCAGCTGCTGACGGACGCCAATTATTTTAATACTAAACTGCCATGGAAAGAACGGCGTGACATCATCATGGAAGTATGCGGCGGCATAACTGATGAAGAAGTAATTGCTGCGCATGCAGAACTTAGCAATCTGCGCGAACTGCTTGGTGCTTATAAGTCTGTGGAAGATGCAAAAAAGGCAGCCCGTTACCGTGCTAAGGAAATTAAGGCGGAAATGGAAGCAGTTCCCATCCGCATCAGCGAACTGCAAAACACATTGGTGGACGAGCAGAGCGCGTTCCGCGCATCGGAATTTAAAAACGAAAAAGAGCATCTGCAAGCCGAGGTTGACAGGTTAAGCCAGGAGCTTGCCGCTGTTCGTGCCGAGGATCCGGCGAGGAATATTGCCAATGAACTCGGCAGCGTAAATCTCAAAATCTCGGAAATCGAAAACAAGGCTATGACTGCCCAGCGTAAAGAGCAGGACGGTATTTATAAATTGCTGACCGCCGAATCGGCGAAAGGCACTGAGCTTAATAATCAGCTGCGCAGCGTGCAGTCAGAAATTATGCGCAGACAGAATGTCATTGAAACCTGCGACAACAAACGTAAAGATTTGCTTAATGATTTCGCAAATTGTAAAGCGGAAGAATTCAAGAAGGTCGATATTACAACAGTTTGCCCGACCTGTCATCAGCCTTTACCGGAAGAACGAGTAACCGCGGCGCAACTGGAACAGGATGAAAAAGAAAAAGAATTTAACCGCAATAAGGCTGCCAAGCTCGAAGCCATCAATAAGGCCGGGCTGCAAAATAATATCACTAAAACAGGTGCCGAAACAGAACTGGCAGATTTGAAAAAACAGGCTGAAAGCCTTGAAATGCAGCTTGATGATGTGCGCCGCAATGTTGATGCGTACCGCAAAAACATTGACAGCATGCAGCTTGTTTATCCGGCCGAGCGTGATGTTTTATTGAGACGCCGCGAGGAATTACAGGAAAGCTTAAAGGCGCCGCAGGCTGCCCACGAGGAATCAATCAGAAAATTGATGAACGACCGTGCCGTGGTCGAAGCAAAAATTGCTGAAGGCAATAAAATGCTGGCACTGATTGAAGCTTCCGAAAAAGCCAAAATCCGCATTGACGAGCTGGCGCGGGAAGAAGGAAAACTCGCCGCTGCTTACGAGGAATGCAATAGCCAAGTCTTTTTGGTTGACAGCTTTATCCGTGCCAAAACGGATATGTTAAGCGAGCGTATCAACAGCCGCTTCCAGCTGGCCCGCTTTGTAATGTTTAAAAAAAACATCGGCAATGACGGCATTGAGGAATGCTGCGAAGTAGCAGTTAACGGCGTGCCGTATAGTGATTTGAATAACGCCATGCGCATTAATGTCGGCCTTGATGTTATCCGAACCTTGAGCGAATATTACAAATTCAATGCGCCGGTGTTCGTTGACAATGCCGAGAGCGTAACGGATTTGCTGCCGATGCCTGACCATCAGGTGATCAGGTTGGTTGTAAGTCCAGAAGCTAAAAAGCTTCTTGTGATGACCGCAGAAGAAGCAGCAAAAGTAAAGGCTGAATTGGCTAAAGACCCGGAAGGAGCTTTAACTCGTATGCATGGGCATGGCATAAATTTATAAATAATGCTTTTAAACATTGGAGGTATTAAAAATGACTAATAATCAGATTGCAACTGCAAAAAACAGCGAGGTGACGGCTGCACAGATTCCGAACAGCCAGCGTTTTGCCAATAAAATTTTAAAAGAGTTTTCGGACAGTGCCGGTAATATTCAAATCGGCGAAAAGCACCGCCGCTTAATCCAGTCTTATTTTATCGGCATCAGCCGCGCATTAACTACTGCCGAAGCGAACAGGGTAAGGAAAAATGCCAACAATAAGGACCATAAATATGATGAGCCGCTGGCATATACTTGGAACAATGTTGATTTAAACGCTTCTTTCGCACAGGCTCTTGTCCAGTATGCAAAACTCGGCGTTGATATGACGCTGCCGAACCAGCTTGCCCCGGTTCTGTTTAAAGATAACAAAATCAATAAATATACCTGCAGCTTTATCATCGGCTACGAAGGCCGTAGGATTATCGCCCAAAAATATGCGCTTAATCCTTTCGTCAATGTAATCACCGAGCTGGTATATGAAACGGACGAATTCGTTCCGCATAAAAAGGACAACCAGAACCCGTCCGATACCTACGAATTCAGGATTACCAATCCGTTTAACCGCGGTCCCATTGTTGGTGCCTTTGGTTATGTCATCCGCGAGGATGCGCGCCAAAACGAACTGTTTATTCTGACCAAGGAACAGATTGATAAACGCAAACCGGAAAAAGCCGCTGCGGAATTCTGGGGCGGCACCAAGACCGTTTACGAGGACGGTAAGAGAACCACCAAAGAAGTCGCCGGATGGTATGAAGAAATGGCCTTAAAGACCATGAAAAACTACGTTTACAAGCACATCACCATTGACGCGCAGAAGGTTGACGAAACTTATACCGCGCTGCTGGCGGCAGAATCCGATATCAACGAAAAACGCCTGGCAAGTGAAGTCAGCCAGCATGCAAACAGCACGGTGATTGATATCGAAGCCGAAACGCCGATGCCGCAGTCTGCTCAGCCGGCCGAGCCTGCACAGATTCCGGAACAGACTGTGACCGCCCAGGCACAGCAGCCTGCACCGGTGCAACAGCAAGTGCCTGCCGATGCAGATTTTGATATGGCGGAGATTGCGGCCGCTGAAAAAGAAAAGACCGCAGCCGAAGCCATGAACCCGATGTTCTAATCATGGATATTAAGGTAATCGCTTCCAGCTCCAGCGGCAACTGCTATTACATCACTGATGGTGTAACGCCGCTGCTGCTGGAATGCGGCATTCCATTCCCGAAAATTCAGCAGGCAACAAATTTCGGCATCAGTAAACTCGGTGGCGTACTTGTTACACATGAACATAAAGACCATTGCAAAGCGTTGCCGCAAATGCTAAACAATGGTGCTAATGTTTATTGCAGTACCGGCACGCAGCAGGCGTTAAAACTGCCTAAGCATTACCGGTTACACACAGTTAAGCCGCTTGAAAAGTTCAGCATAGGCACATGGCAGATACTACCGTTCGATGTGCAGCATGATGCAGCAGAACCAATGGGTTACTTGTTATGCAGCTGGGCCACGGGAGAACGGCTGCTGTTTGCGACAGATACATATTATATAAAGTACCGTTTTGAAGGTGCATTGGATTACGTAATGGTCGAATGCAACTACGCAATGGATATTTTAAACCATAACATTGCAACCGGAAAACTTCATCCGTTACAAAAGCCCAGACTCTTAAAAAGTCACTTTGAGATAGGCAATGTAAAAGCCTTTCTGCGGGCACAGAATTTGACGCAGGTAAAGGCAATATGGCTGCTGCATTTGTCAGATGGCAACAGCAACGAAGAACGTTTTAAACGCGAAATTATGGAAATTACAGGCTGCCCGGTTTACATAGCTGGCAAGCAGGGAAATTGAATTGGATGCATTAAGATGCAGATATTGAAATAATTAGTGTTAAAGGGAAGAAGGGCTGAATATGGCAAAAAATTACATGCCGGAAATCGCCAAAATGCTGGGTGTTGAGGTGGGCGAAATATTCAAAATGACTGATTATAATTCGCTATACCGATTCACTGAAAGAGGACTTGAATTCAAAGGAACGGCAGGATGGTGTTTAAGCGAAAGGATTGAATGGTTATTAACCGGGAGAAACGAAATTCTTAAACTTCCATGGCAACCGAAAGAAGGCGACAGATATTATTTTCCGGCAACAGATTTTCAATACAGCTGCCCGGAGACTTGGGACAATCACCCGATAGATTTTGCTTTGAAAGAGGCTGGCATGGCATTTAAAACCAAAGAAGAATGTGAAGCTGCATTGCCTGAACTGCGGAAAAAGTATTTAAGCGAGACAGGTGCTGACAGATGATTTGCCAGCCAGGAATAACAACAAATCCTAACTGTCCGCATTGCGGTACAGCTGGAATTGAATTTAAATTTAAAAACCCGATGGTTTATTTGAGATGCCCTAAGTGTGGGCACGAATGGAAATCATTATCGTCCATATGCATGCGCTGCAAACGCCCATCAGGTACAACAAAAACAGTTATTTGTAAGTATTGCAGCACACGGTAAAAGGAGCATAGGTAATCATGGGCAGAATAGCAAAAAGCGGTGTTGATTATTTTAGTCACGATACCGGCGCACACAACAGAAAAACGATATCGGCGTTACGCAGCCGTTTTGGCAATGATGGTTATGCCTTTTGGTTCATCCTTTTAGAACTGCTGGGGGAACAGCAAAACCTTTCCCTTGATTGTTCTGATGAAATCAACTTGATTTACCTTTGCACTGAAACCCAAGTGAGCGAAAAAACTGCCGCCGATATACTTGATTTGCTGTCAAGAATGGAAGCAATAGATAAAGAGTTATGGCAAAAACATCGTGTTATTTGGTGCCAGGGATTTGCCGATCGGTTAAAAGATGTCTACAGAAGACGGTCTTGTAAGGCGCCAACTAAGCCAGTTTTTTTGGATGAAGATACAAAAAATCCGATAAGCCAAACTGTGGATAACTCAAATTCAAAACAGACGGCTGAAACTTTTCCGAAAATTTCCGCGGAGAAAAAAGGCATTTCCGACGCGGAAATAACACCAAATTACAGCAAAAATACACTTTTTGGTAATGCCAATGAGTATGGGCAAAATTTTTCCGCGGAGAAAACCCACTTTTCCGCGGAGAAAACCCCCATTTTCTACCCAGAAATCCCACAAAGTAAAGTAAAGAAAAGTAAAGTAAAGGGTAATACTATTAATATACTTACTACAGATATAAGTACAAGAGCTGTGGAAAGTGTGGATAACTTAAAACAGGATGCAAAAACCAATAATCAAAATCCGACCTGCTACAATTCGACTGGCCCCGCTGATCTAAATGCTGATCTAAATCAGGCTGCAAAAATTTCGATTGGTCCCGCTGATAAGGTTGCTCGCTGTGTAAGTTATTACCAGAACATCATCCATCCGTTTTGCAATACAACCGAGTTCGAAGCTGTAAAGCAGCTTGCCGAAGAATATCCCGAAATGGATTTTAAGTTGGCTACTGATAAAGCCAAGGAAAACGGTGTTAATCATACCAGAGCGTGGAAGTACATTGCTGCTATTCTCGATACTGGCGGAGTTAAGAAGTTTGCCCCGGCAAACAGGAAATCAAAAAAGAATGATGTTATAGCCACAACCGCAGAAGCTCTGAAAATACTGGAAAGGGGTGATTTGATTGACCTTTAAAAATGACGATGTTGAGCGCACTGAAATTATAGGCATGCTGTTTGGCGCATATGGGCAGTCAAACGATGGGCAGCGGCAGGCAATATATTCCAAAATGCTGGAAGATATTCCAACGACCATTTTGCGTAAGGCTGTTAAGAAAATAATCCTTGAGAACAAATTTGTGCCGGCCATCAGCGAAATCGTTGAAGCAGCAAAAAGCCTTGTCGCGGAAGTAGACGAAAGCAAAAGGGTTAAACCTTGGCATGAAGCATGGGCAGAAATTCAAACCCAGATGCATGATGCGTTTGTATATAAAAAACCGGTGTTCTCAACGCCGGAAATTGAATCGGCGGTTAATTCATTCGGCTGGATAGCTTTATGTACGA
>UMGK01062571.1_pt1 | contig 16310 bp, 14 predicted proteins | sample 1965251 | NCBI WGS metagenome assembly UMGK01 (sample SAMEA4836070, study PRJEB28245) | human gut metagenome | biome: gut microbiome; material: fecal sample | place: Denmark | collected 2008 | reverse complement strand
CGTCGCGATATTCAACCGCGCCAGCCGTCACCTGCAGGTCCGCGGCATCCGGCTTGTCCTGGATATCCGGGGCGGTCGAAAGCACCTCGTCCATACGCTTAAAGCCGGCGATGGCCTTCTGATACGTTTCAGCCGAATTGACGAGCGTCTCGAGCGGCGTGCAGAACAGTGAAATGTAGAGCGCGAAGGTCGCCATATCGACCGCCTGCAGCTGTCCCTGGGCGACCAGCCAACCACCCAGCAGCACCACGATCACGTACAACACGCCCGAGAGCAGGCCATACGTCGCAGTGTAAACGCCCATGGCGTGATACATATTCTCTTTGGACGAAAGATAGCGGTCGTTGGAGGAGCGGAACTTGGAGCGTTCAGCCTCCTCGTTCGCAAAACTCTTGACCACGCGCATGCCGGCCAGCGAATCCTGCAGCTGAGCATTAATACCGCTGATCTTTTTGCGGTTGTCGCTAAAGACCTCGCGCATGCGCATGTTCTGCCAAAACATGATGACCGCAAACACCGCCGTCGCCACGGCCATGGCAAGCGCCAGCACCGGAGCGATGGTAAAGAGGATCACAAACGAGCCGATAATCTCGATACCGCAGATGATAATCCACTCGGGCACGTGGTGTGCCGCCTCGCAGATATCGAACAGGTCGTTGACCACGCGGCTCATCATGTCACCTGAGCTGTTGCGATCGAAGTACGCAAAGCTAAAGCGCTCGTACTGATCGAACAGGTCCTCGCGCATCTTGGACTCCATGCGCGCGCCCATCACGTGGCCCCAATAGCTCACAAAGTAGCGACAGGCGCAACGGATGGCATACATCAGCACCAGACCAACCGCGATCATACTGAGCGCCTGCATAATAGCAGCCTGACCCTGGGTAAAGAGCCCACCAGTCAGATTGCGCAGAATAATAGGAAACGCCAGGTCAATGGCGGCAAGCACCAGGGCGCAAACAGTATCGGCAACAAAAAGCCCCATCTGGGGCTTGTAATAAGAAAGAAAACGCTTAAACATGCAGTCCTCGGGGAGAAATAAATAGGGTGAGAAATCTGGTTGAACCGTTCGAGTTGAAAGAAAAGCAGCCCAACAAGCATAACGCCGATGTTCTGGCAACGTCAGCGAAAACGTCCCTAAGCGAGCAAGGTGCCTTGAAAGAGGAGCGACGCGTACTTCGGTACGCGAGCGACGATTGAAAGGCAGATTGCCGCTTAGGGGCGTTTGCAGCGTCGACTCGTTACGCGGTTTGGTAAAACCGCGTAACCTAGAGTTCGGCTCCGCCCAAGCGGTGCGCGATGCTATCGCAGGCCAAGGCGCCCACAACGGTCTTGGCATCTTCGATCTTGCCGTCGAGTACGGCGTCGATCAGCTCGTGCAGCGGCACGAGGTCCACGTTGACGAACTCGTCATCATCGGGGTTGGGTGCATCGAACTCGAGCTTGGTGGCCAGGTAGATGTGAATGATCTCGTCACAGAAGCCGCAGGACGTGACAATCGACGTCAAAAAGCGAATGCGACCAGCCCTAAAGCCCGTCTCCTCATGCAGCTCGCGCTTGGCGCAATCGAGCGGGTCCTCGCCTGGATCGAGCTTGCCGGCAGGAATCTCGACCGTCACGCGGTCGATGGCGGTGCGGTACTGACGCACCAGTACGATCTTGCCGCTCTCGGTCAGTGCCACAACGGCCGCCGCACCCGGATGGCGAACGATATCGCGGGCGCTGCGGTGACCGTTGGGCAGCTCGACCTCAAGACGGTGGACGTCGAGGATCTTGCCCTTCCAGGCACACTCCTCCGAAAGAATCTTCTCGTGCAGCTCGGTATCGTGCGGGTCGTCGTCGCCCAGCACCAGCGCCGGCTCGTCAGCGACCTCGCCACCAGGCTCGCCCTCGGCGTGCCCATACATGCGGCTGTCCTCTTCGACGATCTGCGCATCCACGAGCTCTTCGTTCTTCTCGTCCATCCGTCTCATCCCTCTCGGACTTTAGGCATCCCAGGCGTCGCGGCCACGCAGCGCGCGCAGACCGATGTCATGACGCAAGGTCTTGCCCTCAAAATCAATCTTCTCGCAGGCCTCGTAGGCAAGGTTGCGGGCGTTCTCAAACGTATCGCCCAGCGCGGTCACGGCAAGCACTCGGCCACCGTTGGTCACGAGCTGACCGTCCACCACTGCGGTGCCGGCATGGTACACGGTCACGTTCTCCATGGCCTCGGCATCGGCGATACCGGTGATGACCTTGCCCTTCTCGTAGCTGCCGGGGTAGCCCGCGCTCGTCAGGACAACGGCCACGGCCCACTCGTCACGCCAGTCGAGCTCAATCTGATCGAGCTCGCAGTTGGCACAAGCCAGCATGACCTCGACCAGGTCGTTCTTAAGGCGCGGCAGCACGACCTGCGTCTCGGGATCACCAAAGCGGGCGTTGAACTCCAGCACCTTGGGGCCGGCGGGAGTGAGCATGAAGCCGCCATACAGGCAGCCGCGGTAGTCGATGCCCTCGGCAGCAAGCTCGGCAACGGTCTGCTCCATGACCTTCACCATGGTGGCGTGCTCCTCGTCAGTCACGATGGGCACCGGGCTGTAGACGCCCATGCCACCGGTGTTGGGACCCTTGTCGCCCTCGAGCGCGCGCTTGTGGTCCTGCGAGGTGGCCATGGGGCGCACGGTCTTGCCGTCGGTAAAGGCCAGCAGCGAGCACTCGGGGCCAACGAGCATCTCCTCGATGACCACGGTGTTGCCGGCATCGCCAAAGGTGCCGCCAAAGCACTCGCGCACGGCTTCCTCGGCCTGCTCAAGTTCGGTCGCCACGATAACGCCCTTGCCCGCGGCAAGGCCGTCGGCCTTGACGACCAGCGGGGCGCCCTGCTCGCGCACGTAGGCGAGAGCCGAAGCCTCGTCGGTAAACGAACCATAGGCTGCCGTCGGAATGCCCGCACGCTCCATGAGCTGCTTGGAGAACAGCTTGGAGCCCTCCATCTGGGCGCCCTCGGCACCCGGGCCAAAGCAGGGAATACCCGCCGCGCGCACGGCGTCGGCCACGCCCGCCACGAGCGGAGCCTCGGGGCCAATTACCACGAGTCCGCATCCGTGGCTCTGCGCAAACGCCGCCGCGGCCGCAGGATCGCAGTCGTCGAGAACAACGTTCTCGCCGCAGCTCGCGGTGCCGCCGTTACCCGGCGCAATGTAGAGCTTGCCGGCGCGCGGTGATGCTGCGAGCTTTGCTGCCAGAGCATGCTCACGGCCGCCGCTGCCCAACAACAGGATGTCGATGGTTTGAGTGTCCGCCTTCAAGGGTGCCTCCTCTATGGATGAACGGTCCGCCAACCATGCGGACCCATACAAAGCAAATATACCCCTCGGCCGCCCGTCCGGGCTGCAAAGGGGTATATCGCAATAACCGAATAGTGCCGATTACTTCCAGAATCGGTTGATGATCTGCTCGCGACCGGCGCCGACGCCAATGAACGTCACGCGGGTGTGTGCCAGATCCTCGATAAATGCCACGTAGTCCTGAGCCTCCTGCGGCAGCTCGTCAAAGCTGCGGCAACCGGTGATATCGCACTTCCAGCCCGGGAGCTCCTCGTAGATGGGCTTGGCATGCTCAAAGCGCACCTGATGCTCGGGCACACTCGTGTAACGCTCGCCGTCAACGTCGTAGGCAACGCACACCTTGATGGTGTCGAAAGCCGAAAGCACGTCGAGCTTGGTCATGGCGATATCGGTGAGGCCGTTGACGCGCGAGGCGTAGTTGGCGATGGGGCCGTCGAACCAGCCGCAGCGACGACGGCGACCGGTGGTCACGCCGTACTCATAGCCTTCCTCGGTCAGCGTATGGCCGGCCTCGGACTCATAGGAAAGCTCGGTGGGCATGGGGCCCGAACCGACGCGGGTGATATAGGCCTTCATGACGCCCAGCACGCGGTCGACATTCTTCATACCGACGCCGGAGCCGGTGATGGCGCCGCCGGCGGTGCAGTTAGAAGACGTCACGTACGGATAGGTGCCGTGGTCGATGTCGAGCAGCGTCGCCTGGGCGCCCTCGAACAGCAAATCCTTGCCCTCGTCGATCATGTTGTTGAGCAGCAGGCTCGTCTCGGTGATGTAGGGGCGCAGGCGGTCGGCCATGGGCAGGTACTCGTCGCAGATCTGGTCCACGGTGTAGGTGGGCAGGTTGTAGATGAGCTCCAGCTCGGGATTCACGCGGGCAAGAGCGGTCTCCAGCTTGTCGCGGAACAGCGCCTCGTCCAGCATGTCCTGCATGCGCAGGCCGATGCGGGCCATCTTGTCCTGGTAGCACGGACCGATGCCGCGCTTGGTGGTACCAATGTTCTTCTTGCCGAGCTTCTGCTCAAAAGCACCATCCAGATCGATGTGGTACGGCATGATAATGTGCGCGTTGCCACTGATCTTGAGGTTCTTGGTGGTGATGCCGTCGGCCTCGAACATGTCAATCTCCTCAAGGACAACCTTGGGGTTGACGACGCAGCCGTTACCGATCACCGACATATGGTCGGAATACATGATGCCGGAGGGCACCTGGTGCAGGCCGTACTTCTTGCCGTTGACGACGATGGTGTGGCCGGCGTTGTTACCGCCCGAATAGCGCACGACGGCATCGAAGTCGCCGGCGACCAGGTCGCAGATCTTACCCTTGCCCTCATCGCCCCACTGGGCACCGACCAAAACGGTTGACGGCATGTTTACTCCTTACATTCATGGACTGTCTACGCGCCACGCTGGCACGCAGAAGCACAAAACATTCCCAGTATACCCGTGCAACGGGCGCCTGTCCTACTCCTCGGTATGCGCCCCATCAAGCTCATAGAACTTGGTGGATGCCGGCAGGAACATCAGGTCGACGTCACCGATCGGGCCCGAACGGTTCTTGGCCACGACGATACGCGTAACGCCCTCGTCGGGTCGATCGTCACGCGAGGCCTCGGCCTCATCAGCGGAGCGGTCCAAGAACATAACGATGTCGGCGTCCTGCTCGATGGAGCCCGATTCACGCAGGTCGGACAGCTGCGGGCGCTTGCCGGTACGGGACTCGACCTGACGCGACAGCTGCGACAGTGCAATGAGCGGGATCTTGAGCTCCTTGGCCATGATCTTTAAACCACGCGACATCTCGGAGACCTCGACGGTACGGCTCTCGGAGCGACGCCCCGGCGGAGGACTCACCAGCTGCAGGTAGTCCAGGATGATGATGGCCTTCTCCTTGTTGTGGAGCATGCGGCGGCTCTTGGCGCGAATCTCGGTCACCGTGGTGCCGGGCGTATCGTCAATCAGAATGTCGAGCTTAGACAAGGTCTGGGTGGCCTCGTTGATATTGGCCCACTGTTCAGGACTAATGCGGCCCGTACGGAAGTCGCTGATCGAAATCATGGCGTAGGCGCAAATCAGGCGCTGGGCAATTTCCTTGCCCGACATCTCCAGCGAAAAGAAGCCAACGGTATAGCCCGCAGCGGCGGCATTCAGCGCCAAGTTCAGAGCGAACGACGTCTTACCCACGGCAGGGCGGGCGCCGATAATGATGAGCTGGCCCTCGCGGAAACCCATGAGCATGCGGTCGAGTGAAGGGAAGCCGGTGGGCACGCCCGCGGCCTGTCCGCCGGCCTTACACACTTCCTCGGCCTCGTTATAGGCCTCGACCATAAACTCGGTCAGTGTCTTATAGCTCGACTTGACCTCGCGCGCCGTGACCTTGAGCAGCTTGCTCTCGGCCAGCTCCACGACCTCTTTGGTGTCGGTGGGGGCGTTATAGGCCAGGGCGTTGATCTCGTTGGTGGCACCGATCAGCTCGCGCAGCATCGAGTCACGACGGACGATGGCGGCATGGTGCTGCCAGTTCACGAGCGACAGGGTCTGACCCATCAGCTCCAAAATGTAGGCCTCGCCGCCCACGGCATCAAGCTTGTTGATGCTGCGCAGGTAATCGATCAGCGAGATAGAGTCGATGGGAATGCGGCTGTTGTACATATCGACCATCGCGGTGTAGATGGTCTTATGAATGGGCCGGTAGAAGTCATCGGGCTGCAGCTCGACCTGGGCCTCCTCGACCACCTCGGGCGACAGCAGCATGGCGGCCAGTACATTGGCCTCTGCATCTTGGTTTTGAGGGAGACCCAACTTGGAGCCACGGTCCTCGACCGTCAGTCCCATCTCCCTTTCGTCATATGCCATGAGCATCCTCATTCATATCGCTTGCGAGCATCCATAGTATCAGCCACGGTCCCAAAACGGGCCGCGCCCCGGCAATCATCACCGAACGAAACGGATGAACGGTCCCGCGTTTGGGACTTCACAACAACGCCTGCCTTGGCGCTCGCCGAGCGTAGAAAACAAAAGGGCGCCCTGGTCTCCCAGAGCGCCCTTCTTAGAACAAGATTGTTGCGTTGCAGCAAATGCTACTCGGCAGCAGCCTCAGTCTCGACCTCGGCGGTCTCGGCCTCGGCGACCTCAGCGGTCTCCTCAGCCTCAGCCTCGGCAGCGAGCTCCTCGGCGGTAACGCCAACGAGAACGACAACCTCGGCCTTGATCTCGCGGTACAGCGAGATGGCAACGGTGTGGGCACCGGCAACCTTGATGGGCTTACCGAGCTCGACGCGCTTGCGGTCGATGTCCATACCGAGCTGAGCCTTGATGGCGTCAGCGATCATAGCGGCGGTAACGGAGCCAAAGAGGATGCCCTCGTCGCCGACCTTGACGTCAACGGTGACCGTCTTGCCCTCGAAGGCAGCCTTGGCCTCGTTGGCGGTAGCCAGACGGACGGCCTCGCGCTTGGCGATGTTGTTGCGACGCTCGTCAAGCTGCTTGAGGTTGCCCTTGGTGGCGGCAACAGCGAGCTTCTTGGGGAACAGGAAGTTCTCAGCGTAACCCTGAGCGACCTCTACGACGTCACCCTCGCCGCCCTTGCCCTTGATCTCATCGAGAAGAATAACCTTCATGATGCGTCTCCCTTCTTAGCCGCGGTCGCGGTTGCCACGAGAGGAAACCACGGGGACGGTGTACGGCAGGAGAGCCATCTCGCGGGCGCGCTTGATGGCGTTGGCGATGTCATGCTGATGCTGCGTGCAAGCGCCAGTGACGCGACGAGGCTTGATCTTGCCACGGTCGGTCATGTACTTACGGAGAAGCTGAGTGTCCTTATAGTCGATGAACTCAGTGTTCTCCTTGCAGAACTGGCAGTACTTACGACGCGGCTGACGTGCAGAAAAATCATTAGCCATGTCAAAATACCTTTCGTTTGGCAACTTCGGCGAACCGAAGCCGCCTCTCACTCAAAAATAGGTGAACAGCCCTTAAAACGGGATGTCCTCATCGTAGACGTCGACCGCGGGCGGCATAGCCACCGGTGCGGCAGGACGTGCTGCGGGCGCAGGAGCTGCGGGGGCGTAACCGCCCTGATCGTAGCCACCCTGGCCACCACGGGAGCTCATAAACTCAATCTCATCGACGATGACCTCAAGCTTGCTCCGGCGCTGGCCGTCGCGCTCCCAAGAGCTGTAGCGCAGCTTGCCCTCGATCGCGACCTTGTTTCCCTTTGCCAGGAAACGGCTCACGGCCTCGGCGCGCGTGCCGAACATAGTGCAGTCGACAAAGTTGGGATAGTCCTCCCACTCGCCAGTCTGCGGATTGCGGCGACGATCATTCACGGCGACGCCAAAGGACAGAACCTGGGTTCCGCCGGCGGTGGCGCGCAGCTCGGGATCACGCGTGAGGTTACCGGTGATGTTCACTCGATTGATGCTCATAACTCACTACTTCCTCTTGGGGCACAAGCCCAGTCCAAAACGACAGTCTTACTCCTGGTCGTCGCGACGGACGATCATGTGGCGGACCACAGCGTCGGTGATGCGCAGGACGCGATCAAGCTCGGCGATCTGGGTAGGATCTGCGTGGAAGTTGATGAGGGTGTAGTCACCATCGGTGAGGTCGTTGATCTCGTAGGCGAGCTTGCGCTTGCCCCACTCGTCAACGGAGTCGACCTTGCCAGCGCCCTCAGCGATCGTGGTATCGATACGCTTCATAACAGCGAGACGAGTCTCGGGGTCGAGCGACGGGTCAACAAAGAACAGCAGTTCATAAGCCTTCATATTGTCACCTCCTCTGGGCAAATGTGGCTTCAGGTCGTGAAGGTGCGCCTGAAGCAGGAAAAGACTTGGTAATAATATCTTTCAACCTCCCAGGCTGCAAGAATATGCAGCTACAACCTCATGACCTCCACATATGTCCATACTCACACGGCACTTCATGCGTCTTCCAACCAAATGCTGACCAAATGCTTGACGGATCTGTGGACAAGACACGGCGCTGCGGGGACAAACTGAGCCAAGCCGCAGGTCAACAATTGCAAGGCTGTGGTCGCGAAATACATACCAGTGGTTCACAACACCGTTCAAAGATTTTTAAAATTGCTGCCATGTCGTTTATAAATACCCATTTTGAACAATTTGCCGCATGTAACCCTGCTGGTCAGAGCCCGTTTTTGCCCTCCTAGATCCCGTCACGAAGCCAAGCGTTTCAAAAAATGCCAACTTTTCTGTTTGCACTTTGCGATTCCTCGTGTATACTGACTTTCGCATTTAACGGAGAGTTGTCCGAGTGGCCGAAGGAGCACGATTGGAAATCGTGTAGGCGTCAAAAGCGTCTCCAGGGTTCAAATCCCTGACTCTCCGCCAGTTAATTCCAAAGCAGGCCTTCGAGCCTGCTTTGTTTTTACCCCACGCGGAGGGGTGGCAGAGTGGTTGAATGCGGCGGTCTCGAAAACCGTTTGGCCTGTATAAGGTCACGAGGGTTCGAATCCCTCCTCCTCCGCCATTTTGGTTGAGAAAGCTCCCGAGAATGGGAGCTTTTTTGTTATCGGATCCCCTCTCGGCCGCACATCCCAACCAAACATGTACGTCACCCTCCAAAAACGACATTTTTCGACATCTTTGGAGGCTGATGTACATGTTTGCATATCGCACTCGGCGCACGATCGGCCGTTTTGCCGGCATTCGGTATATTTCCTCACTTCAACGGACATAAGGACTGCATATCGGCATAAAGCGAGAGGTCCCTAATGGATACTCCTGTTCTCATTACGCATAAAACCGCATGGCTCGTCCATCATGCGCCACAAGACCTGGTTCAAGCGGTCGCGCAACACGACTACCAGATAGGCGCAAGAGGCCTCTCCACCCAGCAACGTATCACGCGCATTCGACAGGCTCTTACCGACTGCGGTATTCCCACTAGCATGCTTGAGACTATCGATATCTCCGTTATATTTGCCTTCGAGCGAATCCGCGCCAACGGTGTAAATTGCCACGTTCTTGGCCAAAATCTACCCTACGACCATATTGACGAGCTGACCCCCGGTATTTTTATCACCGACGAAGCCCTTACCTTCGTATTCGCTGCCGAGTGGATGGACAGAATCGAACACCTCGAATACGGCTACGAAGTTTGCGGTGATTATCGCATGGGGCTTAATCCCGATGACCCTTATACCGAGCAGCCAGCCACCACTTCCAAGGACGAAATTGTCGAACTGCTCGATCGGCACCCCGGCAAACCCGGTGCCACACGCGCCAGACTCGCGCTCAGACATATCTACGACCACTCAGCCTCACCCATGGAAACCGCATCCGCTATCGCCCTTTCACTCCCGACGAGCGAAGGCGGCGTTGGCATCCGAGGTGTCGAACTCAACAAGCCACTCGAAATCCCTAAACGACTTTGGCATTGCACCAAAGCTCGAACGCTTAAAATCGATGCCCTCATTACCTATAAGCGCAGAGAGCTCGGCATCGAATATAAGGGCGGCCTTCACGACGAGGCCGAACGCAAGGGAGCAGATGCGGGGCGAGAGGCCGTACTCGCCCAAATGGGCTATCGCATCGTCACGCTCACCTCAACGCAATTTGCCAGCCAACTCGCTTTCCACCGCGCCATGAACAATATCCGCGAAGCACTCAGCATGCCTCGTTGCGTAGATGCCGAGTATCAGCGAAAGCAAAACGAACTGCGCAAGGTGCTTATCCGTAACTGGAAGAGCGATCAAGCCGAAGAGTCGCCTTCTGAGTAACGACGGACCCGCTCACCCCGCGCTTCCCCCAAACATGCACATCACCCTCCAAAACCGACATTTTTTGACATCTTTGGAGGCTGATGTACATGTTTGGAACCCATGACCGCACCCAGTCCAGACCGTTTGCCGAGCAATAGGGTCGCAATCGGCGCCGAACATGTACTATGTACGGGCATTGTCTAAACCCGTAACTCAAAGGAACCCATCTTGCCCGTCGCCGCCGCTATAACCGTTACCTCACATGCCTCGGATGCCATGGTCGCTATCCCCTTTTGGCTCGAGATGTTCGCCGTTGTCGCGGCATCGATCTCGGGCGTGCTGGTCGCGCGCGAGCACAAGCTCGACCTGGTGGGCGCGGTCGCACTCGCCGTGGTCTGTGGCCTGGGCGGCGGTCTTTTACGCGACATGACGCTGCAGGTGGGCAACGTCTACATCCTCAATCAGCCGATGGCACTCCCGCTTTCCATTGCCACGGCGGCCATCATCTACATCTTCCCGGCAATCGTCGATAAACCCGAGAAGCTCATCCCATTGCTCGACATCATCTCGGTCGGCATCTACGCCGCCACCGGAGCGGACAAAGCACTGGTTTATGGCTTTGCGCCGGCCGTATGCATCATGATGGGCTTTTTCACCGCGGTGGGTGGCGGCATGTTGCGCGACGGCTTTATGGGCGTGGTTCCGGGCATTTTCCAACGTACTAACTTTTATGCCATCGCCGCCATCGCCGGATCGACAAGCTATGTGTGTCTCGTTATGAGCGGCATCATGAGCAATGTCGCCGCGCTGGTCGTATGCGTCGCGGTGACCATGGGTCTGCGCTGGCTCTCGCTGCGCTTTGATATCAAAAGCCCCACCGAGGAAGACATCGCACGTTTTTTGCATCGCAAAAAGTAGGTGGCGCGGGCTCGTCCCCGAAATGCAACTGAGAGGTTCTTTTAGAGCGCCCGCGCGTTGGGTACCCTGTTAGATACATGTCGAGTATCTAACGAAGGATTCACTATGCCTTGCAACCTAGCACCGTCGTCCCGACGCCGTAAAACGCGTGGCCGCATCGCCCTCCTATTCGCACTGATTGCACTTGCGCTGACCGCGCTTCCCACGACGTCGTTCGCCGGCACAGACACCGCGGGCAACGTGCTCGCAACCGAAGTTGACTCAAATCCGTCTGGCGTCGAAGGCGACCTGTACTGGGCCGGCCAAAGCCTTAACCTAGACGACGCTTCCATCGGCCGCGATATTATCGCGGCAGGCGAGAGCTTGTCGATTCGCGACTGCACTGTAGGCGGAGCCGTTCGCCTGGCGGCGCGTACCATCGATATCTCCAAAACCGCAATCGATGGCAGCGTGACGGTAGCCGGTCAGCATGTCGTGCTCAACACCGGTAGCGCCGCCAACTGTTTTTACGCGATGGGCGAGACGGTTGCCCTGCGCGGCTCTGCCAAGTCGGCAGCACTCGCGGGCAGTACGGTAACCATCGACGGCATCGTCGACGGCGATGTCGAGGTCTGGGCCGACAAACTCATCCTGGGCAAAAACGCTCACATCACCGGCACGGTGAACGCCCATGTTTCCGAGGACCCCGAGCGCGCCGCAGGAGCCGAGGTCGGCGCGCTCAAGATCGACCGCACCGAAAACGAAAGCGCCGCCACGACGGTTAACGATATCATCGGCGGCATCGTGGCCGCAGCCCTGTCGACCTGCTTTATCGCTCTGTTGCTCGAGCTCGTCTTTCCGCGTGCGACCGCCAGCGCCGCCGGAATGCTCCACCAGCGCCCCACACCCCTGTGGATGAGCGGTCTTCTGGGTACGGTAGCCATTGTCCCTGCCGTATTGTTGCTGATTATCTCGATTGCCGGCCTGTCGCTTGCTGGAGCCCTCATGTGCGCCGTGATCGGCGTCGCGTTGGTCTCCACCGCTTTTGCGGGCTGCGCGATCGCTCGCATGGTCGGACATAACCAGAACCGCTACGCCATGGCAGCCGTCGGCGGTGTGGCCGCAGGTGCCCTCACGGGACTTCCCCTCATCGGCGACTTCGTCAGCGGCGTGGCCTTTGTCTTTATGCTCGGCTACGTTATCCAAATCATCTGGCGCAACGCCCACCTCAAGCCCCAACGAGCCTCCAACACGCCGGGACTCCCCACCGCCTAGCCGCAACCACCACAAAAGGGCCAGGCACCTTTGTGGTGATGCAAGGTAACCTGACCCCATTGCACCAAAAAGGGCGCCGACCATTGCGGTCGACGCCCTTTCTTGTTGGCGGTTATAAGCCCCAGCGCTTATTTGTTGACCTGACCGGCGCGGACGGCGGCCTTCTTACGGTCGGTGGCGTTGAGCAGACGCTTGCGCAGGCGGATGTTCTTGGGAGTAATCTCGACCAGCTCGTCGTCGGCGATGTACTCCAGCGCCTCTTCCAGAGAGAAGGTGCGGGGCGGCACCAGCTGGACGGAGATATCGGAGGTCGAGGAACGCTGGTTGCCCAGGTTCTTGGTACGCGCAATGTTGACGACCATGTCGCCGGCCTTGCTGCGCTCGCCCACGATCATGCCCTCATAGCATTCGGTGCCCGGCTCAACAAACAGCTGGCCGCGCTCCTGCAGCGTACCCAGAGCGTAGGCAACGGCCTTCTCGGTGGTCATGGAGATCATGGCGCCGTTCTGGCGGTTGCCGATCTCGCCGGCGTAGGGGCCGTACTCCAGGAAGGTGTGGTAGAACACGCCCTCGCCGTGAGTGACGTTCATGATGCGGTTCTTAAGACCCATGATGCCGCGGGTCGGGATCTTAAACTCAAGGTGCGTCACGATGCCCGAGGTATCCATGCTCGTCATGATGCCGCCAGAGGTGCCGAAGACCTCAACGACCTTGCCCGAGTACTCGTCCGGGCACTCAACAACGGCCTGCTCGACAGGCTCCAGCTTGTTACCGTTCTCGTCCTTCTTAAACAGAACGCGGGGACGACCGACCTGGAACTCGAAGCCCTCGCGGCGCATGGACTCCATCAGGACGGACAGGTGCAGAATGCCGCGGCCAGAGACCTCGACGCCGCTCTTGTCCTCGAGCTCCTCGATCTTCATGGTCACGTTGTTCTCGGCCTCGTTGAACAGGCGCTCCTTGAGCTGACGGGCGCCCACGATGTCGCCATCGCGACCGACGAGCGGGGAGGTCGAAGCCTCAAAGACGATGGACAGGGTCGGCGGATCGATCTCGATGGGCTCGAGCTCGACGGGGTTCTCGGGGTCGGTGTAGACATCGCCGATATCGGTGCGGTCAATGCCCACGACAGCGGCGATATCGCCGGCGCCGACTTCCTGGCACTCGGTGCGGCCCAGGTAGTCGAAGGTAAAGAGCTGCTTGACGGTAGCGGTGGCGCTGGAGCCGTCGTTCTTCACAACCAGGATCTGATCGCCCTGGTGAATGGTGCCGGAGTACACGCGACCGATACCGATGCGGCCAACGAAGTTGGAGTGGTCGATGGTCACGCACTGCATGGCCAGCGGGGCGTTCTCGTCAACCTCGGGCGCGGGCATGCCGTCGATGATCATATCGAGCAGCGGATACATGTCCATGTTGCCGTCGTTGGGGTCAAGGCGGGCAAAGCCGTTCATGGCGCTGGCGTAGACCACGTGCTCCATGGCGAACTCAAGCTGGTCGTCGGTAGCGCCCAGGTCGGCCATAAGGTCCAGGCAGTCGTTGTAGGCCTTCTCGGGGTTGGCGCCCGGACGGTCGATCTTGTTGATGACGATCATGATCTTGAGGCCGGTGTCGATAGCGTGACGCAGCACGAAGCGGGTCTGGGGCATGGGGCCCTCAAAGGCGTCGACCAGCAGCAGGGCGCCGTCGGCCATACGCAGCACGCGCTCGACCTCGCCGCCAAAGTCGGCGTGGCCCGGGGTGTCGATGACGTTGATCTTGACGTCCTTGTACTCGATAGAGATGTTCTTGGCGAGAATCGTGATGCCGCGCTCGCGCTCCTGGTCGTTAGAGTCCAGGACGCGGTCCTCGACCTGCTGGTTGGCACGGAAGGCGTCCGTGGCACGCAGGAGCTTATCGACCATCGTCGTCTTGCCGTGGTCGACGTGGGCGATGATGGCGATGTTCCTCAGATTGTCTACGCGCATGTAGTTCCCCTATCTTCTATCCATATACAAACGGCATGCGTATGCGGCCCGCCCAGCGATGTAACGCTCAGCGGGAATATTGAGCCTTTTACCGAAAACTCGTTTATTTTAGCGATTTTAGATGAGAGGGGTTTCCTCACCTGCAGGTTCAGGGTCGCTCCACATAAAACCATCGCCGGCACCCATGCCCTCATACAGCACGTACGCCGAAAAGCCGCTCTCGAGCGTCGTCTCAAAGAAGCTCACGAGCAGAGCGTCATGGTAGCCGCCGTCAATCTCGACGCAGCCGGTATAGCCGATGGCATAGCGGGCGATACGGCCCAGGCCCTCGTCCTTAAGACCCATCTTGTGCTCGGAGATAAAGTTGGTGGCGGCCTCGAGGCACGCCTCTTCGCCGTCCTCGTCGAGTGCCGCCAGATAGCGGTTGGAAGCAGCGTCCTCGATCGCCACAACTACGCCCGGATTCTCGCCGGCGGCAAGGTCGTCCAAGAACGCACCAATCAGGTCACACACCATGGCGTCGAGCTCGGCGGAGACGTTACCGGCGTCCTGCATATCCTGTGCCATCTCTAGACCTTCCCATCGAATCCGGCGTCGTTACAGTTCTTGTGCCTCGGCAGCGATCTTGGCGGCAGCGTCGCGGGCGCGCACCATATCCATCGCACGCTTGTCGAGTACCTTGATCTGGTTGGTCAGCATTACTGCATCGACCACACCCCAGATTACCAAGCCTGTTGAAATCGAAAACCCAAGCGCACCAACTGTACCACGAAGACGAGAACAGATTACTGCGACAAGGGCGGAGATGATAACCATCTTGATATAGGAGCCGCGGCGTTCGCGAAGCGTGCGGGCCTGCGTCACATAGGCGATGCGAGCTGCCTCGGATGCCTCCGAGCGCATTTGGGCTTCACGCGCGATGGCGGCCGCTTCAGCCGATACGCGGGTACCCATCAGCGACCTCTCCGCTCGCGTGCCAGACATTTAGAAATCATCGGGGGAGAGCGTATGGATGAACTCGTCGAACTTCTCGAACTCCTGCTCGTCGTCGACTTCCTCGGCGTGCGGTGAGACGGTACCCAAGCGATTCATGATGTCGTCTTCGACGAACATGGGGGCATTACTGCGCACGGCAAGGGCAATGGCATCGCTCGGACGTGCATCGATCCCATACTCGCTGCCATCGGCCAACACGACAACCGTCGCATAGAACACCGGCAGTTCGGCACGAACGATCTCGATGCGCTCGAGCTTGGCGCCCAGGGCATCGACGGTGTCAAGCAGCAGGTCGTGCGTGATCGGACGCTCGGCGCGACCGCTATCGATGCCACGGCTAATGGCCGCGGCCTCAAACGAGCCGGTCTGAATGGAAAGCGAACGCAGGGGCGCCGTCGAATCCGACTTGCCGCAGCGCTCGCGAAGCACGATAAGCGATGGCACGGGACCGGCGGCCATGACGATGGTCTCTATGTCGACACGAACCATGGAACACCTCCGGTACGTAGCGGTTAACACGCGGCAGGGCCGCCGCATTGAATAGCTATACTACCCAATCTTTCGCCCAGCACACAAAATCAAAGTAGTTAATTTGGGGCGGGGCTATTTTGACTACTTTTGTTAGATAAGAAAAAAGCCCCGAGGCAATGCCCCAGGGCTCTTAACGTTTTGATGGTGGACCTGACAAGATTCGAACTTGTGACCTCCCGGTTATCAGCCGGACGCTCTAACCAACTGAGCTACAGGTCCATCATGGTGGAGGTTAGGGGGATCGAACCCCTGACCTCAGGCTTGCAAAGCCCGCGCTCTCCCAGCTGAGCTAAACCCCCACGGAGAAAGTAATAAACACCCCAGCGGCGACTCGGCTCTCGCTGGGGTGTTTATTGCGAAAGAAAGTGGTGGACCTGACAAGATTCGAACTTGTGACCTCCCGGTTATCAGCCGGACGCTCTAACCAACTGAGCTACAGGTCCATCGCGCAAGGGATATATTAGACGAGTCGTTACGCGCGCGTCAACAACTTTTTTGAAAAACTTTGGAGGGTGCCCGCCGAGTGGGCGAGATGGGTTAGGTTTGCTGCTCGGACAGTCCTGCGCAAGACGAAGGCCACATTAAGTGGCC
>UMGK01062469.1_pt1 | contig 16436 bp, 11 predicted proteins | sample 1965251 | NCBI WGS metagenome assembly UMGK01 (sample SAMEA4836070, study PRJEB28245) | human gut metagenome | biome: gut microbiome; material: fecal sample | place: Denmark | collected 2008 | reverse complement strand
ATTCAGCGAGGCTTGACCACATCAAGCGTCGCTATTTTTGTGCCCTTTACCACCCAGGAGTTGTTCCAGACGGGCAAGGAAGCTCTGTACTGCGGCATCAACGCTCTTTCCAACAACCTCATTATGGTTGACCGAAAGAAGCTGAAGAACCCCAACGGCTTGATTTTGGGTACGCCCGGTTCGGGTAAGTCCTTCTCTGCGAAGCGTGAGATTGCCAATGTCTTTATGGTCACATCGGATGACATTATCATCTGCGACCCCGAAGCCGAGTACGGTCCTCTCGTGGAAAGGCTGCACGGACAGGTCATTCGCATTTCTCCGACCTCGCCCCACTATATCAATCCGATGGACTTGAACCTTAACTACAGCGAGGACGAAAACCCCTTGTCCTTGAAATCCGACTTTATTCTCTCCCTGTGCGAGCTTATTGTCGGCGGCAAGGAGGGCTTGCAGCCCGTGGAAAAGACGGTTATCGACCGTTGTGTGCGTTTGGTCTATCGGGACTATCTGGCTGACCCCAAGCCGGAGAAAATGCCGATTTTAGAGGACTTGTATAACGAGCTGCTCCGACAGGAAGAAAAGGAAGCCCACTATATCGCAACAGCCCTTGAAATCTACGTCACCGGCTCGCTGAATGTGTTTAACCACAGAACCAATGTGGATATTCAGAGCCGTATCGTGTCTTACGATATTAAGGAGCTTGGTAAGCAGCTCAAAAAAATCGGTATGCTTATCGTGCAGGACCAGGTGTGGAACAGAGTCACGGTCAACCGTGAGGCACGGAAATCCACCAGATATTATATCGACGAAATGCACCTGCTTTTGAAGGAGGAGCAGACGGCGGCATACTCGGTAGAAATCTGGAAGCGTTTCAGAAAATGGGGTGGCATCCCGACAGGTATCACGCAGAACGTCAAAGACCTGTTATCGAGCCGTGAGGTCGAAAACATCTTTGAAAACAGCGACTATATCTATATGCTCAACCAGGCATCCGGCGACCGTCAGATTTTGGCAAAGCACTTGAATATCTCTCCCCATCAGCTCTCGTATGTCACTCACAGCGGTGAAGGCGAAGGGCTGCTTTTTTATGGCTCTGTTATTTTGCCTTTCGTTGACCGATTTCCAAAGGACACCGAGCTGTACCGAATCATGACCACCAAATTATCCGACATTTCGGAGAATGCCAAAGCCGAACAGTAATCAAGGAGGATTTTCACATGAACAACGAACACTATCTCATCCACAAGGATGACTATATTAAGCACATCGACGAGAAGGTTCTGCTCTACATGATGGTACAGCAGTTGACCTTTCAGATTGACAAGCTGACACCCACAAAGAAAAACGAAGCTCTGCGCCGTGTCGCCAAGCGTTATTCTGAAATGATTGACGCTATGTTCCAGACCTGGGGCATCCCCGGTTCTTATCTTGTGTTCAGTAAGGAAAGCGACCTTGCCGAACTGATGGAGAATGAGCTGATTGCCCCTGAAGATGCAGGCTATATCCCTGTCGAGGAAGCCTGCGATGATGAGTGCTGCTGCGATTGCTGCGGCTGTGAGGGTTGCCCTTATGCCGCTTGTGAGGACGACGAGGACGAAGCCGATAACGAAGCTGATGGCATCGACGATTTTGCCGAAACCATGGCGGAACTGTCCGCCCACATTCACAGTATCTTCGGTGACAGCGTATCGGTTCACATCATTGTGGAGTAAAGCCACGCTTACCCTGCGATGGGAGGTGATTGCCTATGAGTAAGCGTTCGCCACGGCTACAGTTTACCGATGAGGAGCGTTCCTCTCCCGAACTGAAAAAAGCCATTCGGAAAGCCGACAAAGCGGCGGACAAGCTGGATAAAGCCGAGGCTAAAATCCCGAAGAAAACTGTCAAACGCAAGGAGCGTGTTGTGGGCGAGGATGGCAAGGTCACAGTAAAATTGCACTTTGAGGAAGTCGAAAAGAAAGCACCCTCCAAACTTTCTCATGCGGCAACTGCCGCACCTGTCAACATGGTACTCGGCACGGCGCACCGAAAAATTCGGGAGTCCGAGGACGAAAATGTGGGCGTTGAGGGTGCTCATAAGTTGGAACAGGCTGCCGAGGGCGGTGTGCGGACACTTGATGCCGCACATTGTTCCCACAAGCTCAAGCCCTATCGTAATGCGGCTCACGCAGAATCGGCGGCTGATAAAGCCAATCTGAAAGCCCTTAACAAGCAGGCGCAGCGAAGCAATCCTCAGTTTTCCAGTAATCCTTATTCCAGATGGCAGCAGAAGCGAGCCATCAAGAAAGAGTATATGGCGGCGAAAGCCGGTAAGACCGGAAAGAACACAGCGACTACAACGCAGAAAACCGCAAAGGCGGCGAAGAAAGCTGCCGAGGAAACCAAGAAGTCGGCGCATTTCCTTGCAAGGCATTGGAAAGGAGCCTTGGTTATCGTTGGTATTTTTCTGATCGTGGCGTTCCTGCTCGGCGTTGTATCCTCCTGCTCCGTCATTGTGCAGAGTGGTGTGTCCGGTATCGGCGCTTCCTCGTATGCCAGCCAGGATGCGGATATGCAGGCGGCAGAAGCTCAGTATTGTGCTCTGGAAGCAGAATTGCAGGAATATCTCGATAACTATGAACGCACCCACGATTATGACGAGTACCACTACGATCTGGATGAAATCGAGCACGACCCTTATGTTCTGATTTCCGCTATTTCGGCTCTGCACGGCGGTGAATGGACGATTGGAGAGGTCGGCGGCACGATTCAAATGCTGTTTGATAAACAGTATATTCTAACGGAAACGGTGACGACCGAAACAAGGTATCGGACAGAGACGAGAACCGGCTCCTACACCGATGCGGATGGAAATACCCACACCTACACCTACGAGGTTCAGGTGCCGTACACCTACTACATTTGCAATGTAACGCTTGAAAACTTCAACCTGTCCCATGTGCCGGTGTATATTATGAGCCAGGAACAGCTTTCCATGTATGCCACCTATATGAGTACCCTGGGCAACCGCCCCGATCTCTTTCCCGATTCGGCGTATGTGAACCGATATTACAACACTGAGTATGAGGATTATGAAATCCCTGCGGAGGCTCTGTCCGATCCACAGTTTGCCGCCATGATGGAGGAAGCGGAGAAATACCTGGGGTATCCGTATGTGTGGGGCGGCAGTTCACCATCGACCTCCTTTGACTGCTCCGGTTTTGTCTCCTGGGTAGTCAATAACTGCGGTGTCGGCTGGAATATCGGCAGACTTGGTGCTTCGGGCTTGCTTGGCATCTGCACAAGAGTATCTGCGTCCAATGTTCGTCCCGGCGACCTGGTATTCTTTGAGGGAACCTACGATACCACGGGAGCATCCCATGTGGGTATCTATGTGGGTAATAACCGGATGTTGCACTGCGGCGACCCCATTCAGTATGCTGACCTCACATCAAGCTACTGGCAGCAGCACTTTTTAGCCTACGGCAGATTGCCTGCGCCTTAAAAAGTTTACAATTAAATTTCTGAGATTGTATTGCTATTGTGCGTACAAATGAGTATAATATAAGTGAAAACAAATTCAGGAAAGGAGCTATGCACAATGGCAAAATCTGCAAATCTGTATGCTCGTATTGAGCCAGACATCAAGGAACAGGCGGAAACCATTCTTTCTGCACTTGGTATTCCTGCCTCCAATGCGATTACCATGTTCTATAAGCAAATCATTCTTCAAAAAGGGCTTCCCTTTGAAGTGAAGCTGCCCGCTTCTCAGCCTGTTGACATCAGCACACTGACAGAGGCGCAGTTGAACGCAGAATTGGAGAAAGGATATGCGGACATCACGGCAGGAAGAACAAAAAGCGGAAAGACGGTCTTTGAGGGTATTCGCAAGGATTACGGCGTATGATTTATGACGTTCAGATTTCAAATCAAGCCGAGAGTGATTTACGCAGTATCTTTGAGTATATCGCCTTTGAACTGCAATCGGTTCAAAACGCTGCGGGTCAGCTTGACAGGCTGGAGGAAAGCATCCTGAGTCTGGATCAGATGCCGGACAGGTACAGAGCATACGAAAAGGAACCCTGGCACAGCCGTGGCTTACGGGTGATGCCGGTTGACAACTATCTTGTGTTCTATATCCCGAACCATGAGAACAATGTGGTGAATATCGTCCGTGTGATGTACGGCGGTCGTGATATAGACGCACAGCTTACCCGATTTACCAAAATCTAATAGGCGGGATGAAGCATCTATCTTCGGATAGGTGCTTTTTCTATGCCAAAAAGGAGGATTTATGAACCCTAAAGTTGTAAAGCTGCGTGACGAACGAGAGAAAAACGTGGCGAAAATCGCTTCTCTGCAGGAGCGAAACAAAAAGATTGATGCGGATATTATCCGTATCGAGAACACGGACATTATCGGTATGGTGCGTGAGTACGGCTTGTCGCCCGATATGCTCTTTGAGCTGATTACGGCGGCAAAGAAGAACCCTATCCCGTCTGCGACCCTGTCCGAAACCTTTGAAACGGAGGAATAAAACAGTGAGAAATCATTTGAAAAGAATACTTTCCTTGATGCTCGTCGTGCTTTGCATGGCGAGTTTTTCTGTTACCGCCTTTGCATCGGGCGGTGATGAAGTGCCGACAACGAGCACAGAAACCGCCGAACCCACGGAGACTTCTGAGCCGAACGAGGAAATGGAGAATGTTCCGTATTCCTACACCATCAACGAGGACGGCAGCGTAGTCATTACGCTGAACGGTGCCGTTACCGAGGAAATCAAGACCATTGGAACGGTTGCGACTAACGGCGGTCGTCTGAACCTGCGTACCGGAGCAGGCTTGAATTATGAGATTATTGACCAGCTTCGCTGCGGTGAGGAGGTCATCGTCATCGGCTCCGAGGGTGATTGGTATGAGGTCATCGTCCCCGAAAAGACGGGCTATGTTCACAGCGATTATCTGGAGCTGATTGAAACCGCCGAACAGAACAGTGAAATCGACTCTGCATTGCTTACCATGCTCATGCAGTTTATGACGAGTGGATTCGACGGTGAGGGCGAGGATCTTTCCTTTACGCCAAGCGGCAATATGACTTTGATTGACGACTTCTTCCAGATTGAAGCTGAAGCCACGGAAAACAGCCCCCAGCGTGACAAGCAGTTTATCACTCTGGAATCCAAGAACGGCAACATCTTCTACCTTGTTATCGACCGTAACGGAGATCAGGAAAATGTGTACTTTATGAACCTCGTGGATGAAGCAGACCTTATGGCTTTGATTGAAGCGAACGAGGACGGCACACAGGCTCCGGTTTGTTCCTGTACCGATAAGTGTGCTGTTGGAGCCATCAAGACCGATTGTGAGGTTTGCCGCACCAATATGAGTGAGTGCGTCGGCAAGGAACCCGTGACCGAACCCGAACCCACCGAGCCGACCGAGGAACCTGCCGAGGAAAAGCCTGCCGCAAATGTTCTGCCTGTTCTCATTCTTCTGATTGCCGGTGCAGGCGGCGGTGCGTTCTATTGGTTCAAAATCAGAAAGCCGAAGGATAAGACCATAGGCAGCAATGACCTTGACGACTACGACTTCGGACAGGACGAGGACGATTATGACGAGGAGACCGAGCTGGACGATGCTGATTTGATGGCAGAAAGCGAGGAGGACAAAGCCTAATGAGATTCTTTGATAGCTGCGCAGGCAGAGTCACCCTTGCTGATGTCGCAGAGGACATCGCAAGTGATATTGCCTTTGAGAAATATCTGAAAAAGCTCCACGAAAACAAGGAGCGTGAAAAAGCCCACAACAAAGATAAGGAGAAAGACGCCTATGACAAAAAGACTTGTAATTGCTGAAAAGCCCTCCGTTGGAAATTCCATCGCCGCCGTTCTTGGGGTAAAAGACCGCAAGGACGGCTACATTGAGGGTCGTGACTATATCGTGTCCTGGGGGTTCGGTCATTTAGCCGAACTCGCCAATGCCGACAGCTACGATGAGAAGTATGCCAAGTGGCGATATGATGACCTTCCTATTGTTCCTGCCAACTGGAAGTACAAAATCCCTCGTGATAAGTACAGCCAGTTTGAAACGCTGAAAAAGCTGATGAACCGAGCCGATGTATCCGACGTTATCAACGCCTGCGATGCCGGGCGTGAGGGCGAGCTGATTTTCCGCAATATCTATAAGATGACCGGATGCAAAAAGCCTATCTATCGCCTTTGGATTTCCTCTATGGAGGATGCAGCTATCGCCCAGGGCTTCTGTGAACTGAAGGACGGCAAGGAGTACGACAACCTCTTTGCCGCTGCCCGTTGTCGTGAGTGGGCAGATTGGCTTGTTGGTATCAACGCAACTCGCCTGTTCTCCGTACTGTATCACCGCACTTTGAATGTCGGTCGTGTGGTTTCTCCGACTCTGGCTCTGCTCGTTCAGCGTGAAGCTGACATTATGGCGTTCAAGCCCGAACCCTTCTACACGACAGAGGTTGATTTTGGAGGCTTCACAGCCGCAAGCGAGAAGTTTAAGAAAAAGTCCGAAGCACAGGCGGCAGCTCCTAAAGGAAAAGAGTCTGCAGTAGTTGAGAGTGTAACGAGTAAGGAAAAGAGCGAGAAAGTGCCTGCACTCTACGACTTGACTACGCTCCAGAGGGATGCCAACCGTCAGCTCGGCTACACCGCACAGCAGACTTTGGATTACGTCCAGAGCCTTTATGAAAAGAAACTTTGCACCTATCCCCGTACCGACAGCAGATATTTGACCGACGATATGGCAGACGGTGTAAATGCCATGGTCGATTGCTCGGTGGGTATCTGCGGTGTGTCTGCACCTGCTGTAGTTCTGCACACGCAGATCTGCAACAGCAAGAAGGTGTCAGACCACCACGCCATTATCCCTACGACAGTTGCCGCAAAGACCGATTTGAGCACTCTGCCCGCAGGCGAGCGTGAAATTCTCACGATGATTGCAAAGCAGGTACTCCGTGCCGTCAGCGAAAGCTATCGCTATCGTGAGACCGTCGTTGTTATCTCCTGCGGCGGCAACACCTACACCACCAAGGGCAAGACCATTCTGGAAACGGGATGGAAAGCCTACAACGATAAGGAGCAGACCGATAAGGTTCTGCCCGAACTGGCAGACGGCGACGAGCTGACCGTTGCAAGCTCCGAAATTAAGGAAGGTGTGACCAAGCCTCCGGCACACTATACCGAGGACTCTTTGCTCTCTGCTATGGAAGTGGCAGGGGCAAAGGAAATGCCCGACGATGCCGAGCGTAAGGGCTTGGGTACACCTGCTACTCGTGCCGGTATCATTGAAAAGCTGATTGCCACGGGCTTTGTGGAGCGTAAGAAAGCGAAAAAGACAGTCAGCCTCGTTCCTGCTCAGACAGGCGTATCTCTCATCACCGTTCTTCCCGAACAGCTACAGTCACCTTTGCTCACCGCAGAATGGGAGCACAAGCTGAAAATGGTGGAGCACGGCGAAATGGATGCCGATAGCTTTATGGCTGAAATCTCCCTTATGGTCAATGAGCTTATTAAGACCTACTCCGTCATTAAGGGTGCGGAGGTTCTGTTTCCGTCCGGTCGTGATGTGATTGGCAAGTGCCCTCGCTGCGGCGGTGATGTAACCGAAAGCAAAAAGGGCTTCTTCTGCGAGACCAACGATTGCCGCTTCGGTCTGTGGCGTGACAACAAGTTCCTCACGAGCAAGAAAATCTCGCTGTCCAAGAAAATGGCGATTACCTTGCTGAAAAGCGGTCGTATCCCTGTTAAGGGTATCTTCTCCGAGAAAACCGGAAAGTCTTATGATGCAGCCCTCGTAATGACCGACGACGGAGCTAAGACCCTCTACAGCCTGGACTTCGGTAAGTAACCACCAAGCCGACCTGTGGGTGCAAATCGTTCCTGCAGGTCGGCATATTTTTTTAGCCTATTGTGGGGTACCCAAACCGCAAGGCGAGAAAGGAGTGCAAGATTTGAACGACAATATTAACAAGGTTCGGGCAGCAAGCCGTATTCTCGATGCCATCTGCAAGGAGTTAGGCGATGATGCCCCTATTTTCATTGAGCATTTTGACCGGCACAGCAACCCCGTAGCTGTTGTTATTTCTGAATATGAAAAGCTCGATTATCGTAAGCAGGACATTATTGGAATGAGGCTGGGATTCGATTTTACCAACAATTATAAGGAGCAACAGAAGAAATCATACGAGATGTGTGCGACCGCATACGAAATGACCCTTGCTGCTTCTGCAAGCAAAATTTATCACAAGTCTCTCCGCAAACTCGCAACCTCCCTTATGTGAATAATGGGATACCCCCCTTTATTTAGAAATCTGAAAGGAGTTAGTCTATGGCTGAGAATGAAAAGCAGACCAACAAGGAAAGACTCAAAGACATCACTGACAGCATAGAAAGAGGGATTGAAGAACTCTTTCAGTCGGACAAATATGCCGAATATCTCCGCACGATGAGCCGTTTTCACAAGTACAGCGTGAACAACACCATGCTCATCTATATGCAGAAGCCCGATGCCACTTTGGTGGCAGGCTTTAACAAGTGGAGAGACCAATTCGAGCGTAACGTGATGAAAGGCGAAAAAGGCATCAAAATCATTGCCCCTACACCCTTCAAGAAGAAAATCGAGCAGGAAAAGCGAGACCCCGACACGAACCTGCCTGTGCTTGATGCAGACGGCAAGGTAATCGTGGAGGAAAAGGAAATCAAAATCCCGATGTTCAAGCCCGTAACGGTTTTCGATGTGTCGCAGACGGACGGAAAACCTCTGCCGCAGCTCGCCTCTGACCTGCAGGGCAACGTGCAGAATTACGAGGTCTTTATGGAAGCCCTTCGCCGTTCTTCACCCGTACCCATTGAGATTATCCCCATCCACGACGGAGCTGACGGATATTTCTCGCTGGATAAGCAGAAAATCGCTATTCGTGAGGGTATGAGTGAGGTGCAGACGGTCTCTGCCGTTGTCCACGAAATTGCACACTCCAAGCTCCACAATCAGAAGAAAATCGAAGAACCGAAGGGTGCTGAAAAGTACCAAGAGGTCGAGATTTTCGATGTGCCCGGTCTGTTCTCCAACGGTCGTATTGACCCTGCCACCATTCCCGAAGGAATGTATGTCTATGACCTGCGTGGCTCTGACGATGATCCCGGACAGCCTATCACGGTAGAAAACCACGTTACTGTCAATCATGCCGGTTCTGTTATCACAGCCAAGCCCCTTGACCTTGGTGAAGATGGGCGATTGAATTTGACCGAGGAAGAATGTCTGAACTTTGTCGGCGGCGAGATTTCCGCTTATCGTTTCCTAAACGAACAGCGAAAAGACCGCAACACCGAGGAGGTCGAGGCAGAAAGTATATCTTTTGCCGTTTGTGCCTATTATGGTATTGCAACGGGTGAAAACAGCTTCGGTTATATCGCAACCTGGTCGAAAGACAAGGAGCTGAAAGAGCTTCGTGCAAGCCTTGAAACCATCAACAGCACTTCCTCCGAGCTGATTACCGACATCGACCGTCATTATGCAGATATTATGAAAGAGCGTGAGGCTGATCTGACAATTACCGAGCCGGTTCTGCAGACACCTGCCGAAGAAGCACTCTACCTTGTGGATGATACGGTATATCTGCATATTCAGCCTACTGATGACGGTTGGGATTACTCTCTTTATGACAAAGAGAGTAAAAAGCTCATGGACGGCGGCGTGATCGACACCGCAGACATTGAAGCCTCTCCAGTCAATTCCATTTCCGGTGCTGTGCGAACTGAAGTTTTTGCTCTGCACGGTATGACCCCGACAAAAGTAATTTTTGAGGACATTGACATTCTGGAAGATCTGCAGGCAGCAGAGCTTGCAGAAATAGAAGCGATGCAAAAGGAAGTGACTACTGGTGACTTCATTGATGAAATTGCCCTTAAAGTGCAGGAGGAAGCTCCCGTCCAAGCTCCCGACAATGGATATATGCCCGACCCGTCCATGTCCATCGAGGCGATGAACGCTTACGGCTATATGGATTCGGATATGCTCCCTCTTTCCAAGGAGCGAGCATTGGAGCTGTTTGAGCGTGACGTACCCATTTATATGCTTTATGAGGGCAACACCGAAGCGATGGCTTTCGACACCGAGGACATTGTTCTGTTCTCCGGTTGCTTTGGTATCACCCGTGAGGATTGGGATGCCGTCAAGAACGAAGTGCCGCCTATGGATGCTGAAATCATCCGCAAAAAGCGTGAGCAGGCGTTCCTTGAAAGCCCCGGCGACACCTACGCTATCTATCAGTTAAAGCGTGATGACGCCACAACGGATATTCGCTTTATGAACTCCGACTATCTGAAAGCTAAGGGTATTGAGCCGCAGTACGAAAACTACGAGCTTATCTACACCGGAGCACTCTCCAAGGACAGAAGCCAGATTGAAAAGCTGGAGGACTTGTACCGTATTTTCAATATTGAACATCCCCAGGACTTCACGGGACACAGCCTCTCCGTCAGCGACATCGTGGCGTTAAAGCAGGCAGGCGTGGTATCCTATCACTACGTTGACAGCATTGGCTATAAGGAGCTGCTGGGCTTCCGCAATACCGACAATCATCTGAAAAATGCAGAAATGCAGATGGAAGATGACTACGGTATGATTGACGGCATCATCAACAACGGTCCGAAGCAGACCGAACCGCCTGCTCCCAAGAAGGAAGAGACCAAATCTAAGAAACCGTCCGTTCTCGCAAAGCTCCGTCAGTACCAAGCCGAGGACAGACAGCAAACGACACAGCACAGAAGTGCGGAAAGGGATTTAATATGAACTTCTCAAACGATGAAATGAACCTTATGTGTATCTACGACACGGGTACACGCACAGGGCTTATCAAAGCTCTGTCGGAAATGCGTGGCGAGTTGGGTGCTGATGAAGCCGAGCTTCGTCAGTTGACCGACTCCACCATTGAAAAGCTCTCCGCTATAACTGATGATGAATTTGCGACCGTGGAGCTTTATCCCGATTTTGACGACGAGGAATAACCACATGGGCATCCGATTTTTTCGGGTGCCCTTAATCTTTATGAAGGAGGTAGTCAATGCCAAGTAAACTGGACTTTTACTCACAAATGGCAGACCGAACAGCAAGGCAGGTCACAGGCAGCTTCGGTGAGTGGACGACGTTCCTTGAAACAATGGGACGGCTGTATAAGTACCCGTTCCACGAGCAGTTGATGATTTTCGCTCAAAAGCCAAACGCAACCGCCTGTGCCGACTATGACCTTTGGAACAAGCAGATGGGCAGATATGTCCGTCGTGGCACCAAAGGTATCGCTTTGATTGACACATCCGGCGACAATCCAAGGCTCAAATATGTGTTTGATGTTTCCGATACGGGCGGCAGAGAGAACTCTCGCCGCCTTAATCTTTGGGAGTACAAAGACGAGCATCAGGACGCTGTTACCGCAGCTCTGGAAAATCGCTTTGGCGTGTCCGGTGAAAAAGGTCTTGCCGACCAACTGGAGCAGATTGCTTCTAAGCTCGTGACCGAATACTGGAACGACAACAGCCGTGACATCCTCGGCATCCTTGCCGATTCCTTCCTTGAGGAGTATGATGATTATAACGTAGAGGTTGCGTTCCGCAATGCCGCTACCGTCAGCACCACCTATGCTCTTATGTCTCGCTGTGGTCTCAACCCCGGCGATTACTTTGAGCACGAGGACTTTTTAAGCGTATTCGACTTTAATACCCGTGATACGATTGCCGTGCTCGGCTCGGCTGTTTCCAACAGCAGCGAGCAAATATTAAGGCAAGTCGCTATCGCCGTCAAAAACCACGAGCGTGAAGCGAGCCTGCAGAACCAGGCAGAAAGGACACAAAGTTATGGAGAACACATTGAACTACACGAGGAACGGGGATTACTTTATCCCGAATCTGACCCTATCCGAGACCGAGACGAAGCCCCTGGGCAAGTACGGCAGGATGCGGAAAAAGTACCTGCAGGAGCACAGACAAGTGCTGTGGAACCAGATGATTCTGTCGGAGAACCTATACCCCCATCTGAGGGAGATAGACGAGGCAGCGAACCGCAGACTGGAACAGATGATGCCCGAACTGATGAAGCGCAGCGGCGTGACGGAGGAACTGAAAGCCAGCGACCCGATGAAGTGGACGGGCTTGATGAACAACCTCAAAGCACAAGCCGAAGAAGTAATTCTCGCAGAACTGATTCTGGCATAACCGGACAGCTCACCCTCTTTGACGAGGGGCTGTTCCCAACCGAACAAGAACAAATATCCTTCATTGATGAAGCGGAGCGTGCAAGACCTGCACCCTTCGCTTTTTCTTTTGCCCAGGACGATATTGACGATGTACTTCGCCTTGCAAGCAACTCTGACCACACGAGAATGAATGTGGCTGCGGCTTTCCAGAAGCAAAAGCCAATGGATGAAATCGTGTCTCTGCTCCAAAAGGAATATCACGGCGGCGCAGGCTTAAAGTCCGAGCGTGGTGAGTTCTCGGTATGGTATGCCGAGGACGGTATTCACCTTGCCAAAGGCAGAACGGCGAGATATTCCAAGTCCGCACAGGTTATCTCTTGGGAGGATGCCGCAGAGCGTATCGGTCAGCTTATGGATGAGGGCGAGTATGCTACCAATGTGGAGCTTGCCGAGGCTGAACTTCACGAGCGTACCGAGCTTTCCCATAAGCTGTGGTATCTCCGTGGAGATCTGAGCGACGAAGCAAGAGAACAGAATATTCTCGGTACTTTGCAGGACTATCGCAGAGGCGGTTTTCCCGATGCCACCGCAAGGCTCGCAGAGGATTTGAAAGACCCTGCTTTCCGTCATACAGTCTCCGCTGATTTTACGGCATTTATGGATGCCTACAAAGCCGACCGTGATGTGATGCGGTTCCACTTCCACAACCCCGTTGAGATTTGGAACGCTCTGCAAGACCTTGACCTGCCAAGGCGTGAATACGCCTCCGATATGGCAGAGGTGCCGAGCGTGGGAATGTTCATCACCGATGATGAAATTGATGCCACCTTAACTCGTGGAAGTAATGTTGAGGGCGGCAAAGGTCGCATTTACACCTATTTCACCGGCTCCCACAACTCCAAGGAAAAGACAGATTTTCTAAAGAATGAGTACGGTATCAGCGGCAGCTCTCACTCCGTATCGGGACGAGGTTGGATTGACAGCTCCGGTAAGGGTATCCGCTTGCAGAAGCCCGATTGTGCCGATGTGGAGCTGAACTGGAACAAGGTTCTCACACGCTTTGAAAACCTTATCCGAAACGGCAGATATTTCACCCCCGAACAGAAAGCCAAGTACGAGGAAATGCAGACCCGTGAGGGACAGTTCCGCAAGCTGATGGACGCATACAACGACATCAAGCATGGCCATCCCGACGATATTGTGTTGTTCCAGGTCGGAGATTTCTTTGAAATGTACGGAGAGGATGCCAAAACTGCTGCGGAGCTGCTTGACCTTAATCTCACTTCAAGAGCAATCGCCGGTGCGGGACGGGTGGATATGTGCGGCGTTCCTTCTCATCGTTTGGAGCAATTTGTAGAAAAGCTCCGTGAGACCCACGGCGTTACTATCTCCGAGTTAAACACCATCGTAAACGAGCATATAAGCCGTTCCTTGCCCGTTCTCCCTGTGGTTGAGGAATTATCCTCTGAACCCGGAATTGAGCCTGTAAGCGTTACAGAAGCCCCAAATGTACCCCCAACTGCGACAGTTGAAGTTCCCGTTGTCTCCCGTGAAATCACGCAGGCTGAGATTGATGAAGCTCTGCAAAGATGGAACGGCGACATTGAAAGTAAACGAGCCGTAGTCCGTTATATGGCAGACCACGCCCGTGAGCGTGACACAGCCGCTTGGCTCTCCAGGGAATACGGCGGCGACGTATCGAAGCCCCTGCACATCACGGTTACAGGCACGGATATTGACTATGAAATGTCCTGGGCAAAGGTACAGCGCCGAGTGGCACAGCTTATCAAAGACGATAAGTTCTACACCCAAGAGGAATATGACCGTCTGGATGATGTTGACCCGATTGCCATTCGTGAGACCCTTGCCGAGCGTGGCATTGTGAACGGCGAATTGGTTGACCCCGAAAAGCTCGACAATGACCCGTTTATCAAGATGGTCGAAGCCGATGTGGAAAGAATCGCTCAGCGTGAAGCTGACGAGCAGTTCGCAAGCGAACACCTTATCCCTCGTGAATCCACCTTTGAGATTGACGGTCGCAGATTTGTCGTTGACAGCGTAAACCTCGACTTCGGAAGCGTGAGCTTGCAGGATGTGACATTCCAGAACGCAACGGGCTTCCCGATTTTCAGAAGTGAATCCATTGAGTTTATGCGCAGACTCGTGGAGATCAGCGAAGCGCAGCGTAGTGCGGAGCTGCCTGCAGAGCCGACCACCGCAGAACCGAAACCGGAACTTCACAACTTCCAAATCACCGACGACCACTTGGGCGAAGATGTGGTGAGGGCGAACGCAGGCTTTTCGCCCAAAGCCAAGTTCCGTATGAATATGGATGCTATCAATCTTCTGAAAGAATTGGAGTTCGACGGCAGACAGGCCACACCAGAAGAACAGGTTATTTTGTCGAAATATGTCGGCTGGGGCGGTCTGGCAGATGCCTTTGACGAGACAAAGGACAACTGGAAGAACGAGTTCGCAGAGCTGTACGCAACCCTTTCTCCCGAAGAATATGCCGCAGCACGAAGCTCCACGCTGAACGCTCACTACACAAGCCCTACCGTCATTAAGGCTATCTATGAAGCCGTTGGCAATATGGGCTTTGAGACCGGCAACATTCTGGAGCCGTCTATGGGCATCGGCAACTTCTTTGGCTGTCTGCCCGAAGCAATGCAGAACAGTAAGCTCTACGGCGTGGAACTGGACAGTATCACAGGGCGAATTGCCAAACAGCTTTACCCCAAGGCAGACATCACTATCGCAGGCTTTGAGACCACCGACAGACGAGACTTCTATGACCTCGCCATCGGTAACGTGCCTTTCGGTCAGTACCAAGTAAAAGACCGTGCCTATAACAAGCTCGGTTTCTCTATCCACGATTATTTCTTTGCAAAAGCTCTTGACCAGGTTCGACCGGGCGGCGTGGTTGCGTTCGTGACCTCTCGCTACACAATGGATAAGCAATCTCCCGAAGTGCGTAAATATATCGCACAGAGAGCCGACCTGCTCGGTGCTATCCGCTTGCCGAACAATGCATTCAAGGCAAATGCAGGAACGGAAGTCGTATCCGACATCATCTTCCTGCAGAAGCGTGACCGACCGATTGAGATTGAACCCGATTGGGTGCATCTTGGCAAGAACGACGACGGGTTTGCAATCAATAGCTATTTCATTGATAACCCTGAAATGGTGCTCGGACGGCAGACCTCGGAAAGCACACAGTACGGCAAACAGGATTTTACTGTAGAGCCGTATGAAAATCTCGACCTGGGCGTTCAGCTCAAATACGCTATCCAAAACATCAAGGGCATTTATACCGAAGCCGAGCTGCCCGAACTCGGTGAAGGTGAAGCCATTGATACCTCTATCCCGGCAGACCCGAACGTAAAGAACTACAGCTACACCGTAGTGGACGGCGACGTTTACTACAGAGAAAACAGCCGTATGGTAAAGCCCGAACTGAACGCAACGGCAACAGAGCGTGTTAAAGGTATGGTGGAGCTTCGTGATTGCGTTCAAAAGCTCATCGGTCAGCAGATGGACGGTTTCGTGTCGGATGCCTCTATTCGTGAGACCCAAAGAGAGCTGAACGACCTCTACGACAAATTCACAGCAAAACACGGCTTGATTAACAGCCGTGGCAACGCTCTCGCCTTTGCAGACGACAGCTCCTATTATCTGCTTTGCTCTCTGGAGGTGCTCGACGAGGACAACAACCTAAAACGAAAAGCAGATATGTTCACCAAGCGTACCATTAAGCCGAGCGAGGTCGTGACCTCGGTTGACACCGCTTCGGAAGCTCTGGCTGTTTCTATCGCAGAAAAAGCCAAGGTGGATATGGCGTATATGTCTCAGCTCACCGGCAAGACCGAGGAAGAACTGGCAAGTGATTTGCGTGGCGTTATTTATATGGACTTCAACAGAAAGCCCGATGGCTCGTACACTTGGCGTACTGCTGATGATTTCCTCTCCGGTAACGTCCGTGAAAAATTTGCGTACTATCAGAAGGCTCTCGACCTTCTCCCCGAAGATACCAACCACCGAAACGAGATTGCCGACAATGTGGAAGCTCTTAAAATGGCACAGCCCAAAGACCTCGATGCTTCTGAAATCGAAGTCCGTCTCGGTGCAACGTGGATTGACAAGTCCTACATTCAGCAGTTTATGGTGGAGACCTTTGAACCGCCGTATTACCTGCGTAGGAGCATCGAAGTGAACTACTCGCCGTTCTCGGCAGAGTGGAACATCAC